>Ga0326511_10000654_pt1 | contig 30394 bp, 55 predicted proteins | sample 0_2496_0518_D_FD_203701 | JGI IMG/M metagenome (GOLD analysis project Ga0326511, IMG submission 203701) | Bovine rumen microbial communities from UC Davis, California, United States - 0_2496_0518 | ecosystem: Host-associated > Mammals > Digestive system > Stomach > Rumen | place: USA...
GTGGCTTCAGCGTTACCGGGACCGGGTCTCCCGTGGGTCCTCGGTCACCACTCCTCGAACGGCTGCGGAAGAGCGCTCCCCAGCGCGTTGTTGTTGCGCCTCGTGCCGTCGCCGCGCCTGGCGTTGCATATCCAGTGGGCGGGGCGGGTGTTTGCGAAGTCGAGCGGGTCGCCGCCCTTGGAGACTGGCACGATCTCGTCCACCACGAAGGACATGGGGTGCGGCCGTCTCTTGCCGTTCACCTCGACCATCCCGAGGGTGTAGTCGATGGGGTGGCCGCATATATGGCAGGGGTCGCCTATCGCACGCCACCTCGCCCTGATGCCATCGCGCCGTGAGCCGTTAGCGCGTCGCGGATTGCCGCTCATAGCACTCGAACAGGGACGGCCCGTAGCCGTGGCGCTCGTGCTTGCGTGGAGGCTCCCGCATGAGTCGGTTGTAGTCCGCTCCGTAGCGCTGCCGCTCGATGCGCTTTACTTCCTCCCACGTGAGCTTGCGCTTCATATCTCCCCCAAAAGAAAAGGCCGCCCCGAAGGACGGCCGTAAACTTATTTTTCCCTATCTTATATTATACAACAGGGCAAAGTATAAAAAGGTATACAACATCATTCGACGGCGTTTGGAATTGAAGTTCTCCATTCCTTCGGCATAACCTCGTACACGAATGGAAGTGCAGCGTGCGCGATCCTCTTGCAGTAAACCTCCGAATAGTGCAGTTCCTCCGCAACCTTGCGGTACTTCTTGCGTCCTACGTAATGCAGCACCAAGACCGCAGACTGGTTAGCGTCCTCCAACTGGTTGAGGCATTCGACCGCACGCGCCTGCTCTCTCGCAACGTCGTCGCGCTCGGCTCTCAACGCGCCCACCTCGTCCACGATCTCCGCGACAGCATCCGCTATCTTGTCCGGGTACACGCTCGACCTGACGAACGGCTTCGAGTAGTCGATGCCCTTCGGCTGCGCCAGATACTCAAGCGCCTCGATGCTCGCGTCCAGCCTCGCCAAGTCCATCCACAGCCTGCGGACGTGCCGCAGCCACTTCCTAGCCTCGCTTGCCTTCCACTCATCGTACTCTGTCATGTCACTCCTTAGAACGTATCCACAGAGCGGCGGGGTTCCATGAACCTGCACTCGCTCCCCGAAGGCTTCCTCGTCTTGGCGTTGATGTGCCCCATGCCCGGGGCCAGGCAGCAGCAGTAGCCGTCGCCGTTGGCGTGCCACACAAGATTGCGGCACCCGTCGCAAAGGAAGCCGTCATCCCTTCGGAAGTCCCATAGCGTCAGCTGGTGCATCGCTTCCTCCGATCTATGCACGGACGGCACCTCGACTGGTTGATGAACGTCGGCTGGAATTCCGCGCCGCACTCCCTGCACGTCCTGGGCGACAGCCTCTTCTCGTACACCGCACGCTTGAGCTTGACCACGTTGATGCACGCCTCCAAACTCTCCCTGTCCGCGTATTTGAACCCCTTAGAGGATATGGTAGACCAGATCGAGCGGTCGACCGCCACGAGGTTGTCCGGGTCGAAGTTCCGCTTGTCCTTGTCGGCGAACACTATCATGGTGTGCGGCGGTATGGGGCCGTTGACGCTCTCCCACACCACATGGTGCTTGGGTCGGTAGTTGCAGTTCGCCCTGGATTGCAAGCCGTCGGCGACCTTCACCTCGACGTAGCCGTCCTTGCTCACCCGCTCGTATCCCACTGGCTTGACGTGGCCTTGAGGGCCGTGTATCTCGCCATGCTTGAACTGGGTCCTGCGGCTGTTCGCCTGTCCTTCGGGTGACATGAACTCGTCCCACGTCTTGCCCTTGTTGGCGGGGACATGGCCCTTGGTGAACCTGCCGCCCTCCTTCCCCGACTTGGCACCGAAGCGCATCCTGGCGTTCTTGACCTGGGAGCGGTTGAGGGCGACGCCGAACTCCTCCTGGAAGGCGGCAGCCGTCTCATACCAGAAGCGGTCGGGTGCGTTGGCCTTGAACCACCCCTTCATCTCGTCCGTCCACCTCATCGCCCGTCACCGAGCATCTTCGGGGCGTTGACGAGCGCCTTGTCGATGCCGCTCTCCATCGCCCGGAACTTCATCATGTTGATGGCGGTGGTGGCGTTGCCGATGATGTTGCCAGCCAATTTCGACACCGCGTCGGACTGTGCGATGCACTGGTCCATCGCGTCCTTGTCACGCGGGTCGATGGATTGCAGCTTGTCCATCTGCGCGAACAGCGCGTCGTTCAATGTGTCGAACACTCCCTTGTTGTCCATCAGTCCCCCCTCTCAATGAATCTCTCGTACGCCGGACAGTCGGTGCGCAGCCTTGCGCACGTCTGCTCGAAGCCGTCTTTTTTTCCGCGCTCGTAAGCCTCGGCGCATGCCGATGCCGTCCTGTCGTTGGCGGCGTAGTTGATGACCGTGGCGGTGATGCCAGCGAAGCCACCCGCCAATAAGCCGATGATGAAGCCGATCAAGCGTACACCTTCCTCCCGCAGCTAGGGCATACCTGCATCTCGCCCACAGCCTCGATGTCCTGGCCGCACTTGCACGTGACGAACTCCACGCGGTTGCCCCATGCGCAGAAGCCGTCAGGCTTCACGATTATGTCTAGCCACATGCACAAGTCCGAAACTACAGCCTGCACATTCGCGCCTGCTCGATGCTTGCAATCGCGGCAGCGAACGATACTCGGCAGCTCTTTGCCATCGCATACAACCCTGTTAATCTCCCTGCCAGTTTTATGTTCGATACCCTCGATAAGCCGTTCAAGTTGGTCGCTGTTGATGATGAACTCGCTCATTCGCACATCACTCCCAACTGCTCGCCCATGTCGTATAGTCGTTCGGCGAGTATATTCGCCATGCTGCGCCACCAGGCCGCTTGTTCTTCTGGCGTTCTGCTTTCCTTCAGATTTTCAGCTATCTCGTCACGTTCTTCTGTTGTCATGTCTGAATAGCAAATGCTCTCGTACTTGCCGTCGCGTTTTACGCGAAAATAGACTCCATCGAGATTCCGTTGAATCTTCGTCATTCTTCTCTCCTTTCTCCCCATGCGCAGAAGCCGTCGGGCTCGACCTCGTTGATTTGGAAGTCGTCGTTGTAGTAATCCCAGCTCGTCGTGAGCGGTCCAGTGCAATCGAGCAGTCCGCTGTCGGTCTTGAAAGCGTGCTTGCAATCACGGCAGCGAACGACTTCCACCAGGTCAGGCTTCTTGCGCAGTTCCTCGCGCAACTGGTCGAACGTGACGTACTCGCTCATTCGCCCCTCCTCTTCCGTTCATGGCAGCGCGTCCACACGTACTCGATGAACACGTCCCAATTCAGCATGACCTGTTCATAAACATCCACCTTACGCTCGGGAACGCGGTCGCTCGGCGGCCATGCGCTGATTATCACTTCCCACTCGCATTTAGAGCGGAAGTAGTAGAACAGCAACCCCCTGACTTTTTCGGAGAACGCATCGAAGTCGTCGCGGTGCTTCCTGTATGCTTTCTTCACGTCCTCGGCGAAGCTGTAATGCTCGAAGATGTCGTATTCCTCGATGCGCTTCCCGTTGAAGTTCTCGGCAAAGACGCGCCAGTGCATTCTCCTCATCCTTCCTTCCTTTCACCCCATGAGCAGAAGCCGTCAGGCTCGTCTCCGCGACCGTATGAGCATCCGTAGCCTTCGCCGTCGTACACCGTGCAGTCGCGGCAGCGCACGACTGGCTCGAAATGCTCCCAGTCCCTCTCGTCGTATTCGCCCACGATGATATGCTTGACCTCGCGCTCCAATGGCGGCAGGTAGAGCGTGTCGCCGACGTACTGGACGATAATGTTCCGCAAGCTCATCAGTACCACCCGTGCTCTCTGTGGTGCTCCTGCGCGGCTTGCCATGAGCCGTACCTGTCGGCGATATACGCCTCCGCTGCCGCCTCCTGGTTCTCCTCGGAGTAGTCGCCGTCCAAGTACATCTCGTTGAGTTGATAGCGCCCGATGTACTGCCCGTTGTGCGAGTTGTAGTCGCCGCCGCTCTCGCGCCACGCGATCCACTCCTTGGCTGCGGCTTCCGCCTCCGCGTCGTCGCTCTCGTACCAGTAGGAGTTGTATGTTTCCACCCCATAGCTCTGCTCGTAAAGGTACGTTTCCTCCTGCTCCGCCTCGGCTTCCTCCTGCGCTGCCTGCGCCATCTCGACGTACGGCTTGTCCTCGACCGCGAGGTACGTTTCCGGGTGCGGGACTGGCTGGGAGATTCCCACCACCACGAACAGCACGCAGAGGGCGCCGATGAGGGCGGTGGACAAGGACGCCGCCCTAGTCATAGCGCACCTCCGCGCCGCAGTAGGGGCAGTACCTTATCTTCATGTCGCTCCACTTGTAGGTCATGCCCTGCTTGATGTCCGCGCCGCACTCCGAGCACTCGAAGCGGTAGCGGTCGCCCTCGTTATGGCACCACCCTCTCCCCTCGTGGGCGATGGCGTTCCAGGCGGTGAGGAAGCCGTCGCACCACTCGTCGGTGTAGTCGTGGGTGGCTTGGGACGCGCAGCGGTTCCAGCCGTTCTCGTATCCCTCATGGTAGAGGTCGCCGACCAATTCCTCGATGCGGCACATGATGTCGTCGTACATTTACAGCTCCTTCCCGCAGTAGGGGCAGTGGGTGATGCGCAGGTTGCTCGTGGTCGAACCCTCCCTGGAGGTCGCCGTGAACGATGCCGTCCACTCCGTCCACTCCCCGTCAATCCTCGTCTTGTTGATGTACACGAAGTCGGGCTTGCGCTCGCAGTCGTGCTTCTCCGTCTGGATCATTCGCTCTCCAATCTCGTGAGGTCGTAGCCGCCGTCAACCCACTCGCATCTCATCCCGAGCTTGGCGATGCACTCCTCCGGCACTGACTTCCTGCCGTCGTTGAAGCATGCGTCCGCCAGCCGCCTGAACCTGGGAGCGGAGATGACGTAGGCTCTCTTGTCCTTCCTGTAATCGCTGTAGAACTCGAAGGCTATGAGGGCGCGCCTTTTCGCGTGCTCGTCATGCCATCCAGTCAGCCTGTACAATTGCCCGTTGCGCTCCCCGTAGCCTATCCGCCCCAATGGGAAGGACTTCCCCCTCGTGGACTTGCACTCGATGGCGTAGGTGCAGGGGAAGGGCGGCCAGTAGAGGTAGTCCGCCAGTTGGCGGTTCCTCGAATACTGCCCGCCGTCCTCTATCCTCATGGAAGCGCCCTTCAAAGCATGGAGGGCGCGTGAGACGTGCGCCTCGAAGCGCTTACCAGAATCCATCGCGCACCTCCCGTCCGTTGACGAGGTAGCAGCCGTGGAGGAACAACCTGGGGTCGTGGGGCTCGTAGCCGTGGGAGAGGTAGTAGCCGTCCTCCCACCTTTCCCTGTCCTCGTCCGTGTCCCATCTCCACTCGACGGTGAGACCGTTGTGGAACTCGTCGTGATGATCGCGGCAGAGCGCGAAAAGGGGTGAGCGCAGTGGGAACATTCCCATGGGGGTCTCCAAGACGTACACCCGGTTGCCGCCGCCCATGCCCTTGGGCACGATGTGGTGCGCGTCCGTGGCGGGTCTCCCGCAGATGAGGCATCTGGCATCGAAGTGGAGGCGGTGCCTATCCCCCTCGCCGAAGTAGTACGCGCCGATGTGGGGCTTGCCCATCAGTTGTGCTCGTTGGAGGTTCATGCCCACACCTCCGTCCCGCACTTGGGGCAGACGTGCAGGTACTCTTCGCGGCTCCCCCGCGTCCGATGCGCACCCGTCCGTTCGAGCTGCCCGCCGCACTTTGTGCAAGCGGCGGGTGCTCGATGCGGTTCCGTGTTTGTATTTGACTTTGACTTTGTATTTGACTTTGAATTTGTTGCGTTTTCGTTCGCGTTTCGTTTCGCGTTCGTTTCGCTTTCGTTTGCGATTCGTTTCGACTTCGGGACGGAGCCGTTCTTGCTGTTTGCCCTGCTCGCCTTGAGTGTCGCCTTGATTTGGCGGAACGCTGCGCGGGCGGCTTTCGTCAACTTCTCCTCGCGGTCATCGTCGAAGAGCATGTAGCGGACGATCGCGAAATAGAGCTCTTTTTGCTCTTTCTCGCTCAAAATGTCGCCGAAATCGGCGAAACTCGCGTAAAAAGTGAACGCTTTTTGACCGTTCCAGCCCTCCATTCAGAGCCTCCTAGAAGGGTAAATCGGAGTCCGAATAGGGGTTTTCCACAGCCTTTTCAACACGGTCGGGAGCCCACCAGATGCGGGTCACGGTGAAGTCGACGCCCGACTTCCCGTCCTTCTTCCACGCCCGCGGGTAGCACTCGATCATGGCGAACTTGCCATCGACCACGCCCCGCTCGGTGCCGTACTCGTCGTGCCACACCGTGCAGTTGAAGTACATGCGCTTCTCGCCCTTCCCGCTCGCCAGTTGGAAGGTGGTGCACTCCTTCCCGGTCGAGGTCGTCTTGACCCCGCCGTACTGCCCGATGTTGATGTATCCCTCAAGGGTTGCCTTGTTCATGTGAGCCTCCTAATCTGGTACGTCGCTGTATTCGATTCCTCGAAGGTTGCAGCAGTCGTGCCTGTTGGTGTTGTAGTTGTCTCTGAAGTAGAGGTAGTGGTCGTGGACGTACTCGCCCACGCTCCGCTCATCGAAGTCCGTCAGCTTGTCAGCAAGCTCGATTTTGCGTTCAAGCTCCAAGTTCATGTAACCGCCGTATTTATGCGTGTAGTCGGAGTAGTCGATGTCGAAGGTTTTCCTGACAGAAGGGTTGACCTTCAGGAACTCGATGAGAATCTTGCCGCACTCTATGCCGTTCACAACGTCCATATCGACGTGCTCTGGTATGAACGGTGAAAGCCTCACCGAAGCGTCGAAACCCATCTTATACAGCGTCTCAACGGCTCTCATGCGCTCTGATTGAGGGGAAGCCGTCTCGTAACGGTTCCCCATCAAATCATCTGTAGCCGTGATGGATATTTGGAAGTGCGCCAAGTCCTTGTCGTAAGCGTCTATGTACTCTGGAAAAACGCACGTCGCGCTCTTCGTGACGATCAGGTAGTGCACCCCTCGCTCGTTCAATAGCTTGATGGTTTCGAGCGTCCTCTTGTACTTCCCCTCGATGGGTTGGAAGCAGTCGGTCATGCCTCCCATCTTCACGACGGAACCGGGCAACAGCTTCGACACTATCTTCCGTATGTTGCCCATATCTGCTACTGCGGGCTGCTCTGGGTGCCAGTTGTTCCTGAAGTCGAGAAGCCCCTTCGCGTAGCAGTAGCAGCATCCGTGGTAGCACCCGCGACCGTATGTGTCCAGCCTCTTCGTGTACCTGCACCATGTGTTGTGCTTGCGGTTGCTGATGTCCGCGTATGGGCTTTTGAACACGTCCATTAGATGCGACCAATCGGGCGGTAGAGCTTGGCGATGTTCTTCGGGTCGCCCTTGTAGCCTACGATGATCTTCTGCTCCTGCTTGGGGAACTTGCGGTTGTTCATCGTGTTCTTCACCTGCGCCAGCTTCGTGAACGCGCTCTCCAAGAAGATGATTTTGTTGTAAAGGACGAGGCCGTGCTCTTTCATCCACAGCTCGGTCTCCGCCTCGCATCCGTAGTAGTCGCCGTTCTTATCGCGGGAGTCGCCGACCATGATGATGAAGAAGCAATCGTCTTTGAGATGAGCGAGAGCCTTCTCGTATCCTTTGAAAAGCGTCTCCCTGAACTCCTCGTAGGTTGGGAGGTCGTTCAGCTCGCCCTCTGGCGGGTTGCCGTCGTAGTCGATGTAGCGCTCCACCTTGTAATATGGAGGGCAACTGAACACTTGGTCGAACATGCCTTCAGGCTCGAACGTGCTGCTATCCGATTGAATCCACGTAGCGTTCATGCCCGTGCAGATGGCGTTGTTCGCGTCGCACTGGTTCTGGCGAATCTCGCTTGCAACGTACTCGTAGCCGCGATACCCAGCGACGAAGCCGTACTGAACGCCGCCGCCGAAGGGGTTGTACACGCGCTTGCCGTTCTCCGGCATGAACAGCGTGAGCATCACCTCGCATGCGAAGGGGTCGAGGACGCTCGCGCCTCCGTTATGGTTCTTGCCGTTAACGACCTTCGAGAGGCCGCCGTCCTTCATCCAGCAATCCTCGCGGGTAGCGAAGCGCGGATTGACCACGCCGTACTTCTCGCCCGCCGCGTCGATGAGGAAGTTCCATTGCTTCTTCTCCGCGAGCCATTCCTTCTTCAGGCTGTTCCATACGTTGGTCTCGGTTACCTGTACCAGCTTCTTCAGCCGTGCGAAGTCGAACGTCGGGATGTCGTGACCATCCACCACGCCGCCCTTGACCATGAACGAGAAGCCGCTCTTCTTCAGGTACGTCTCGAAGCCAGCCTGTTGGAACAGCTCCTCGGTCTCTAGGTCGCTCTTGGGCGAGCATGTGACCACCGAGGGGTATCTGTCCGCGTTTTGCGCGAGCGCTATCTCTACCATATGCAAATACAGCTTCTGACAGCGCCAAGCATCCCAGATAGCCGACTGAAGGAAGCAGAACTCCTGCTCCTTATGGTTGATTTGGAACGTGATGAAACCGACGAACTCCCCATCAGATGAGCGCTCAACGATCAGCGCGGGAAACTTCTGCATGTTGGGCCTCGCTGCTCGGTGCGCGATGCCGTCGTGCAGCGCAAGCTCCGAGACTTTCTGCTCGTAGCCGCTCCCGGTCACTGCGGGGATGATTGTGAAGTCGAAGAGGTCGATGTCGATGTTCTTCCCATCTTCCTGCTCGAAAGTGAGTGTTTGCTGTTCTACCATGTGAGCCTCCTATACGCTCTGAATTGAATGGAGCATGTCGGTCAGGTACGCCTTGACCTTCATGCGCTCCGCGGTGTTCAGTTGGGTGAGCTTCCTGCCCTTGAAGCCGTTGGCCTCGTACCATGAGGTCAGCCCGTCGGGCTTCACTCCCAGGTCGATGCACTGCTGCCAGAGGTCCGCCAGCTCGTCCTGCGCGGCCTTCTTCGCCTTGCGCTGCTTGTCGTAGTCGTTCTTTGGAGTCGCGCTCTCCGCGTCGTCGTCCTCCTCGCCCACGATGCCCCAGTCGGTCACAGCCACGTAGCGGCGGTAGTAGGTGATGATGCTCCCTTGCTGCTGGGGGTTGTCGGTGATGGGCATGCGGAGCCTCGACAGCTCCAAGCGCCCCTCGCCGTCCTGCACCCAGCTCTTGATGTGCAGGATGGACTCGCCGCCCATGTCCGCCACGTCGAACGCCTGGATGTAGGCGATGCCGTCGCATGCCTTCCTTATCGCCTTGAGCACCGCGCCGAGCGACGCGAACTTGCTCTTGAAGTGCGGATTGACGCTATCGAGGGGCGGGTTCTCCACACGCGACCACGCCAGCGCGAACTTGCCGTTGATGTCGGTCATGCGACCACCTCGAAGATGGGCTTGGCGACCCATGCCGCCAGCTCGCCGTTGTCCACCTTGTCGGGCAGGTAGTAGCCCGTCGCCCTGCCCCTCTTGACGCTCTCCACCTGGTAGCCGTCGCGCCTGAGCTCGCTTACGCGCTTGGGCAGGTCCATGATGGGCTTGGGGAGCCTCGCCGCGTCCAAGGACGTGACGATCTCGCCAGCGTTCAGGAGGGCGAGGACGCGCTGGTACTGCGTTCTCTTATCCATTTATGCCTCCAATTCGTTGTAGTTGATTGCGACCTTGTTGAGGAACGCCTCCTCGTTGTCGCCGTACTCCATGTCCATGAGGGTGTAGATGGCGGTCGCCCCGCCGATGAGGAACTGCGAGAGCTGCACGTCGTCCGTCGCTTGGGCGGCTTGCAGCAAGCGCCCGGCGCAGCGGTCGAAGTCAGCGGCGGAGCCCGTCACGGTCGTCCTGATGTTCATAGCGCCTCCATTTGCTTCTGGACGCGCTTCAGCTTGCGCTGGAACTTGACAGCCTGATACTTGACACGCTGCCGCCTGTTCAGCTCGTCGCGGTTCTTCCTCGCGTACTCCCTGCTCTTCTCCAACAGCTCTTCCCTATGGGCGAGGTAGTATTCGCGCTTCTGCGCACGCCTTGCCTCGTAGTTGAGCATGTAGTCGCGTCGGGAGTACATGAGGCATGCTTGCGGGTTCGCCTTGCGCCACGCCTTCTGCCTCGCACTCGCGCATGCCTTGCACTCGTAGTTGAGTCCGTCCTTGTACCGCTTGTTGTTCCAGAACTCGGACAGCGGCTTGACCTCGTGGCACGTCCGGCACTCCTTGCCGTCCATCACGACCACGCCTGCATGGCCATGCTTATGAGCTGCGGGATGCCGATGATCGCGGCGGCGACTAGACAGGCGATGACCGCGCACTGTATAATCTCCCGTGGGTCTTGGGGCATCAGCCTTGCGCTGGTGCTCCTACTTTTTTGGTACATTCGCACCTCTCTTCCCTGCCGCCCCGGGGAAAGGCTCCAATACGCACAGGCTTTCTCTGGCTGAAGTGGACCAGGCTATGGGCTGCCCGTTACGCTCGTTTTAAGCACGCCGAAGCGCGGAAAGGAGGGAGCCACGCACGGAGCCATTTCTCGGAGCGGCAATTCTTGAAACTTGCATTTCATGTTGGCGGCGCGGACTCTCCAACCGCGTGAACCCGCCTTTATCTGTCAAGGTGCAGGGCGATAGTTTAACTATCTACCCTTGGCAAAAAAATATCGTCGTAGGTCACGCCGAGGAAGTTGCATATCCGGTTGGCGCGTTCTACGGTGATACCTTCGGGGTGGTTCTCGTTATGGTTGTACGCTTGGCGCGTGATGCCGAGGTGCTTCGCCATCTCGGCTTGCGTAACGCCCTTGCGCCGTCTGATTTCCTTCAGGCTCATGTCTCTCCTAAAGCTATCGCTGCATATTCGCGGCGAACGTGTAATCGCCCACGTTGAGGCTGCCGCGCATCTCGCTGTTGGCAACCTGTTTGTAAAGCTGTCCTTTGTAATAGCAGAAGGTCATGCCGCTGTCGCAAGCGTCGTATTTGATCTCGTAATCATCGCCGAGGAAGCCTTGCAGCTTGCATGCAATCTTCGCTTCGTTCGCTCTGCTGGTCATTTCCCTCTCCGTTCATAAATATGTTTGGGACTCGATAGTATAACTATCCCCTGTACGTGTCAAGTCTAATTTGCTAAAATCTTAAGCCCACCTATCGGAAATGGAGAAACGATGGAGAACAACATCAAGAAACTGCGCATCGAGAACGGCATGAGCCAGTCGCAGCTTGCAGATAAACTCGGAGTGACCCGCGCCGCCGTGAGCCAATGGGAGAACGGCACATTCTACCCAAGGATGGGCATGATACAGAAGATGGCGGGCGTGTTCCATGTGAAGGTGTCTGACGTAATCGGTCAGAACGAGCCAGACGGCAGCCTGTCCTACGACGAGGAGCAGCTTATCGAGGCGTACCGCCAGCTCAATGCGAAGGGGCGCGCCCGTTTGCTTGAAGATGCCAAGACGATGATCGTGAGCGGCTTGTACGCTCCCGCAAAAAATAATCAGGATATAGCATGAGCATCAAGAAGCGGAAGCTGAAGGACGGCACGACCGTCTACGATGCCATCCTCGAATACGGCACGGTGGACGGCGTGAGGGACAGGCGCAAGAGGACGTTCGCCACCCTTAAAGAGGCGCAGGCCGCCGAGAAGGAGGCCGAGCGCTTGAGGGGAGCTTTGAGGCACCACGGGCGGCTCAAGTTGGGGGAATACATCGAGAGGTACTACTGGCCCATAGCGTCCAGGCGCTTGGAGGCGACCAGCTTGGACACGTACCGCAAGGAGCTCGACAAGAGGATACTGCCCGTCTTGGGCGATGAGTACTTGGAGGAATTAGACCGCCTGAAGATTCAGCGGATGGTTGATATGTGCGGGACGGAGAGCGTCGGCAGGAAGGCGCACGGATTGCTCCGCACGATACTCAACGAGGCTGTCGGCGACGGCTTCCTGCAATACAACCCCGCCACCGCGAGGTACGCCATGCCGCCCAAGGGGAAGAGGCGCGACAACGGGGTCGTGCTGACCGACTGGAAGCAGATACAGCGGTTCCTGAAGGCCACGAAGGACGCGCCGAGACCCGTCAGGCGGTTGATCGTGAGCGGGCTGTGCTTGGGATTGAGACCGGAGGAGCGTTACGCCCTGGATTATGAGGACCTGGACTTGAAGAGCGGCACGGTGGCCATAAAGGGAGCTTACGTGACCGCATCGTCCAAGCATGGGGGGAATCAGATGAAGGCGACCAAGACGAAGGGGTCGCAGAGGGTGCTGCCGATGTCGGCATTGTTCATAGAGAACGCCATCTTCGACTGCGATGGCGAGGGGCCGTGGATAGCCAACGAGGAGGGCGGCAGGATGTCGCCGTCCACGGGGAGGCACATGTATCAAAGGTACATGGCGGGCAAGGACCTGCCGCAGGTGACGTTGGAGAACATGCGGCACTCGTTCGCCACCGCCTGCCTCCATGCGGGGATGAACGTCGAGGACGTGTCCAAGATGCTCGGTCACTCCGACATCAACACGACCTTCCGCCGCTACGTCAAGCCCGACTTGGAGGACATGCGGGTCGCGTTCCGCAAGATACCGTGGTCACATGAGGACGAATAACCGCAGGTCAGGGGCTTAAGGACTGACCTTCGATTCTCCGCGCCTCCACCAGTAAAAACGCGCATCTACCTGCGCTTTCGCCGATTTTCCATGTGACCGAAACGGCGTTTCTGGTCACGTAACGGTCACATGGGTCGGGCGATTCTAAGCCGATTTAAGACCCCGATTTCTAGCGCATGGATAAGTTATCGTGCGAAGGTCTAACTGGGTCTCATACGGCGTTCTGTGGCTTCAGAATTACCATATAACGCGCAGCCTGCCCTCGATGTCGTTGGAGTTGACGTATTCCAATTCCAGGCACTGGGGGAAGCTCGTCGCGGCTGGCTTGTAGAGGGCCGCGGCGGCGTAACCGCCGTACGTCAGCCAGGATGTGGCGGTCAGGGATACCAACGGCTTCACCAAGACGTTGTTGCTGGACGTGAACACCAGCCGGGCGGGCTTCTCCACGATGCCGTTGTGGGTGTGCCCCGAGACGATCGCGTCCACGCCTTCGACGGAATACGCGAACTGCCGCTTCTTGTTCTCGGTCTTGCCGTGGATGAGCATGAGGGCGTAGCGCTTCTTGATGTTTCCCTTGGCTAGGATGATGCGCAGCATGGCGAAGTTGGTGCGGTAGAGGTGCTGGATGCCCATCATGCACATGATGGCGTACATGGGGTCGAGGTCGACCGCCTTGCGGCTCCGCGCCTCATGGTTGCCGCCGACCGCTCCGAGTATCCTATCCTTAACGGGCGTTAAGAGCCTGACCGCCTCCTCAACTTGGCATGAGGGCGGCATGGTCTCCTCGTAGACGTTCGTGAGGCTGTCCTTGACCCCGTTGTTGATGATGTCGCCGACGAGGACGATGTAGGCGTTCCCGTCCTTGGATACCTTGTCGAGGAACGCCTTGAAGCCGTCCATGTCGCACTCGCGCGACCCTATGTGCACGTCCGCCACCGCCCACACCTTGACGGTGCGTCCGTCGAGCTTATGGATTATCGGGGTGAAGTCGCTTATCAAGCGCACCTCCTAGAACTTGGGTGCCGCGTGCTTCACGCGATCGTGCAGCTCCGCTCTCTTCGCGTCGTTCCAGCGGTTCTCGGTGCCTACGAGGTAGCCAGTAATACGAGCGATGCGCTCGAAGGGCACCTTATCGCAATACGTGAGGTTCACCCACTCGCCGTCGGTCTCCACCTTGACGAGCGTGCAACCTTTCGGTGCCCGCTCCGCGTAGGCTCGCGCCTCTTGTTGGGATATGTCGCCGACTACGGCGATGTCGTCGAACTGGTAGCGCATTACCTGCTCACTTCAACGAGTGCGACGAATGCGCTGTTAGGAACGATGAATAACATGGTGTTCGGGTACGTGCTGCTATCTGAGGGCATGACACGCCCCGGGTCTGACGCAGACCCGATTGAGCCGCCAGCGAGTGTCTTATCACCACTTGTCACGGCATATGTGTCACCGACCTCGGCTGCGAATGAGATACAGGAGTACGTCTCATCCTCGATCTCGAACGTGTCGCTTTCGAGGGTAATCCCTGTACCACCTTTCAGCACGGTCACATCGGTCGTGCTCAATGGGGTCTCCCAGTTGTCCGAATTTACGATGTAGCACTTCACGGTGCCGCCACCGCCGCCGCCGCCGATGTGCTCGCCGAGGAGTCGGACGGCCTGCTCGATGGTCTTTGCTTGCGGCTGGTCGCTGCCAGCCAATGCGTCGTTCAGCGCGTCGATTGCGGCCGTGATTGCGCCGCTCTTCGCTGCGGTGCCGCCTTGAGCGACGGCGATCTCGTTGAATGCGGATGCGATTGTCATGTCGTCTCCTTACCGTTTGGAAGCGAATAATACGAGCAGGTACGCGAACGCCGCGACCGCGGCGAACAGCCCGCCCATATGGATGAGGGCCATCTACGCCCCCAGCTTCTTGGCGATTGCGTCCACCTTCTTGGAAAGCTCCGCAACGTCCTTCTCCACGACCTGGATGCGCTTGTTCGTGTCGATGAGGTTCCGCCATGCGGTGCCCTTCAACGCGCCCTCCTGGTCGCCCCAGTTGTCGAACGCCCAGATGGCGTTCGCGTCGTCCTTGGTGATCATGTCGTCCTCCGTTATCTGCGCCTTAAGCTCCGCCCATCTGTCATCGTCGGAGTAGTACCACGGGCAGTCCTTGCCGGTCACGTCGTGGTGGCGGCACACCCTCTCGGCGGGTATGCCGTAGAAGTCCATCAGCCCGCGCACCAATTCACGCAGGGTGGCTATCTCCTTGTCGGTGAACCATCCCCCGGCGGTCTCGCAGACCTCGATGCCTATCGAGTTGGTGTTGTAGCAGCCATTCCTGGACTGCGCCTCCCCCACGTGCCATGCGGTGTCGGTGTCCCTCACGCACTGCCAGACGGTGTCGCCGTCGTCTATGAAGTAATGGGCGGACGCGCTGCGGTAGGTGTCCTTGAAGTACACCGTGTTGTTGTACGCCGTGCCCTCCCTCGACGTCCCGTTGGCGGTGTTGTGCACGACTATCCACCTGGGGAGCGTGTTTCTGAAGTTGAAGTTCACGTTCGTGAGGTTCTTCTGTATGTCCATCATTCAGCCTGCCCCAACGCCGCCATGATCGGCGACAGGATTGCCATCACCAGAGCCACCACGACCGCCCTCTGGGAGGGGTCGAGGATGACCTGCCCCATTATCAAGTCGATGTTGGCGATGACGATGCCGATGATGCCCTGTAGGATGGTGCGGGCCAGCCTGTATTTTGCTTCGTTGCTAGTCAAGAACGTGTTCATGCCGCCCCCTTGTCTATCGTCTGCTTTATGGATGACACCTCGACCTGGACAGCCTTCATGTCGGCTTCCAAGCCGTACGTCCGCTCTATCACGCCATTGTGCTTCTCAACGTCGCGCCGCAAGTCCTCTATGAGCGTCTCCAATTTGGTGAGGCGCGAGGAGATGGCGGCGTATGTCGCGCCGACGGCGATGATGATGGAGACCACCGTCCCGATGTTCTCCGCGATGAAGTCCATCAGTAGACCCCCTTTATGCTCACGGGGATGCAGTAGTCGTTGCTCGCCGTGGCCGTTGATGAGTTGTATTGCGAGTAGAAATTGCATCCGCTGATGCTCACCGTGCCCGGGGACAGCGTGACCGTCCTGAAGAACGGCAGCTCGCGGTTTCCGATTATCCGTGCGGGCGTGTAGTCCACGTCCACGACGTTGGTGTCGTAGTGCGCGGAGCTGCCCGCGCCCGTCGGCGAGTACACCGTTATCAGGAGCGCCTTGTACGGCGACCAGTCGATGGAGAGCGTGAGAGCGCCGACCGACGAGGTCGAGCCGCTGTCCCATAGGGAGTCCACCGACGTGCCCCTGATGGAGCCGCCGACCCTCCCTATCGCGGCGCAGTGCCCATTGGCTTGGATGAGCACCAAGACCCTGTCGCCGACCTCCGCGTCGCACAGCTTGGCGCAGCGGGTGGTCGTGGCGGATGCGTTCAGCTTGACCTGATAGGAGCCGTCTGCGTTGACAGCCTCCACGGTGCCGTATGCGGTGCCGTTCTTCGGCTCCGGCTTCGGGTAGAACGTGTCAGCCAAGCGCTCAAGAGATACGCCCGTCATGCGCTCACCTCCCAGAGGATGCCGCCGTCAACGTCGGTCTCTATCGTCGGCGATACCAAACGCCTCGTCTCGGTCTCGCACTTGGTGGACGGTGCGAGGCTGACCCGCATGTTCGTCACGTTCCCGACCCAGTCGAACGCGCCGTACCTTACTTTGATGGCATCGTTCGGGAGGATGGGCACGTATGGGTGCGAGAGCGATACGCGCTCTATCTCGCCGCTGTTATCCAATAGCTTGTTGAGGGCGTATGCCTTCAGGTTTGCGAGTTTCGACGCTCCGTCCGCGCCGTCCAATTCGCTGACCGATTCGTACAGCGTCAGCTCGCGGTTCCCCCTGTTATCCAACGAGGCCTTGGAGCCCGACAGGTTGGATGCCGTCGCCCATAGTGCGCACGTGTCGTCCTCGTAGTAGGCCCTCACGACGTTCGGGGTGGATTGCCAGTCGTTCTCCGTGCTAACCTCGGGGTACATGATGCTCTGCTCGTCGTCCTCGAAGGTGGCAACGGGCGTTCTGCTCGCGGTAGCCTTGCGCACTTGGCATACCCCGCTCGCGTCGGGCGAGACCGCCATGTAGTCGGCTGAAGTCAAGAGCCAGTTCACGATGGTGAGGTAGCTGTCGTCCGGGTCGAAGGTGTGGTCGCTCGTCAATGCGTAGGACGATTCCTCGCCCACGTTGACGCGCAAGCCGAGACCCTCCATGAGTGCGACCGCCTTGGACACTGGCAGCTCGCCCGCGTTGACCGTGAAGGGCATCCCGTACTTGCGGTCGTTCAATACCTTCAGCACGGAGTAGCCGTCTGCGGTGCCTGAAAGCCTGTCCTCCACTTGGGAGACCTTGGAGTATGCGATGAGGAAGGTGCCGAGCATGAACTCGGCGACCTCCCCCTGGTCGTCCTTGAATGAGTAGTAGATGCGGATGAGGCTGTCCTGCTCGGGCGCTTCCTGTCCCATGAAAGAGAATGAGCACGTCGCCTTGAGGTCGGTGAACGCCCCTAATTCGATGGAGCCTGACACCACGTCGCCGAGGTCGGTGCCCTCCTGCCATGTTGACCAGTCCACCCTGCGGTATGTGTAGGTCTCGTCCGCTCGGTTGCCTAACAGGTTCACAGGCGCTCACCTGCGATTCTCGTGATGCCGAGCGATGCCCCGCCGTAGTAGCCGATCGCGGTGTAGCTCGGTGTCAAGGTGAGGTCGAAGTCGGCATGGTATACCCAGCCGTCGCATGACTTGTAGATGCCGCGCCCGCCGTCCTCGATGAGCTTGACGAACAGGTCGACCTCGTCCTTGCCGATGAACATCCACGAAGGTGTCTCGGTCAATGCCACCGCGTGCCCGTCGTAGCTGACGGGGTCTCTGCGTCCCGCGTAGTACACCCTCGTCTTGGACGGTCTCGTTATCTGGATGCCGCCGTTGTCGGGGTTCCACTTCGCCTTGGCGACGTTCTCGCCCCAGTAGGCGAACCAGTAGTCGGACTCGATGATGTTGTCCACGTATACGGTCTTGACCGCCTGCGTGCTCGCCTTGGTGGTCACCGCGTACTGGTAGGCGGTGTTCAAAGGCGCGTACCTGTCCACGAAACCCGACCCGCTCGCCCCGTCCGTCAGCAAGGGAGTGATTGTGCCGTCGGCGTTCACCCTCGCAACCGAGATGGATACGGCGGGCTCCGCCGCCCCCGCGTTGTCGTAGGTCGCGGTTATGGAGGCGTACCCGTTGTCCAAGTCGTTGACTATCGACAGCGCGCCCTCTGCGGGCTCCGTGAAGCTCACCTGGAAGGTGGCGTTCGCCGTCGTCTGAAAGCCGCTCGATGAGCGGGCGGTCACGACCACGGTGTATGATTCGCCGTTGGTCGGCAGGAACTCGGACACGTCCAGGGATGACGTGATTGAGGTGCCGTTGATGGTCGCGGCCTCCGAGTACAGCGTACGCCCGTCATGTTGCAGGCTGACCGTCGCCGCCTGGCAGGTGAAGCCCGCCATATCGGAGTAGGTCGCCGCCATGCTTATCGGCATGGAGGTTATGGTCGCGCCGGGCGAGGTGATGGTGACCGTCGGCGCGGAGTAGACGCCGAAAGCCTGCGCCTGCGCCCAGTCGGAGTAGTTCGCATCCGCGCCCTTCGTCCTCACCTGCCATGATACGGAGTCCCCGACCGTGAAGGACGATATGGCGACCGTGCGCGTCTGCGCCGTCGTGCCGGAAAGGGTCGTCCATGCTCCGCCGTTCCTCGCGTAGCGCAGCTCATACGCCGTCTGCGACGAGCCGTCGAGCGGGTTGTGCCGCCATGAGAACACCACGCCGCCATCCGCCGTGTTCCATACGTTGGACGGCGATGTTAGCGTAGGCGCTGCGGGCGGGCAGATGGTCGTGACCTTCTCCGAGACGATCCACGCGGAGTCGCCGAGCGAGTTGGTGTTGCACACCCTGATGTACACCGAGCCTGAAACGGTCGCGGTGAACGATGTGACGGGCGAGCCCGACACCGCGTTGGGAGTGGATGGCAGCCATGAGGAGCCGTCGGTTGAGTACTGCCACTTGATGCCCGTGGAGATGGTGGACTGGTTCTCCAGCGTCACCGCCACGTTGGTCGAGCCTTGGATGGCCGACGTGGTGATGGCGGTGGGAGCCGACGGTGTCATGGTGACCGTGACCACGTTGGATGCCGCCCCGACGTTGGCCAAGTAGGCGGCCCACACCCTGAACTGGTAGGAATGCCCAGCCGATGCGTTGTTGTACTGGTACGAGGTCGAGACCCCGATGAAGTCTATCTGGCTCCATGCGCCGCCGTCGATGGACACCTCGATGCCCACGCCGTCGGATACGGCGGACGGCATCGTCCACGATAGGTTCACCTGGTTGTCGGATGCCCTCGTGGCGGTGAGCCCCGTTATCTGCCCCGCCTTGTGCGGGACGGTGTACGTCAGAGCCGCCGTCCCGTCGCCGAGCGAGCAGTCGGAATAGCACTCGATTGTGATGGTGCGGTCGGATGCCTGCCGCGTGAAGCCCTCGGTGGCGGAGGCGAGCTGCATGTCGTTGTAGCCGTAATATCGCCCGCTGCCGCTGTCGAGGGTGGTTGCGCCGCCGCCCTCGCGCCACCTCAACGTCGAGGTGCAGCTTATATCCCAGCCGAAGCCAGACGTAACGCCGCCCGTGGCGTTCAATGTGCAGTAGTCCTTGCCGTTTACCCAGTTCGCCTCGAGGTACGAGTAGAGCTGGCTGCCCGGAACCATCGTGGAGGAAGTAGCCCTAGCCATTAGTAGCCTCCATTCAATGCACGGGCGCGTCTAGCTTGCGCGACGAGGTTGTCAAGTGTGGTGGTGCTGTCGGCGGTGACCGACATGCTGATGTTGTATGCGTCGCCCTGGTTGATGGTCGATGCGATGCCGACCATGCCAGCGTTGATCTGCGACTGCACCTGCCCTATCTTGCGTGTGAAGCCCTCGGCGAAGGCCTCCGCCACGGACTCGCCCGAGTAGAGCGTCCAACCTTTGCCGCTGAAGGGTCCTATCTTCGCGGGAGAGTTGGGGATGGGGTCGTGAGCAGCCTGCACCATCATCATGGATGCGTCGCGCACCCTTCCGATGCTGGCGAGGATGCCGTCTGCGAAGCTGTCTCCGAGGCTCCTGCCTCCGCTCGACACGTCGATGTAGTCGAGGCGGTTGTGCGCCTCCTCGGGCAGCCTGTCTATCTCGGCGATGGACTTGTCAACTCCATCGCCCGTTGACTGCGCCATCTGGTCGCCCGCGTTGTCGGTGCCGTTGACGAGTTCCGCGACCCAGTTTCCGAAGTCGGTGAACAGGCGGTCCTTCCACTCCAGAATCTTCTCGCCCATCTTCAGGAGAGCACTCGTTAGGCCCTCGATGATGTCGGGGATGGACTCGATGATGATGCCCGGGAGCTGACCTAGGAGGTTGCCGAACGCCTCGCCGATCGTCGGGGCCGCCAATTCGATGACCGTTCTCAGCGAGTCCATGAGGTCCTGCGTCGCCTGCTCGCCGTTGGCGTTGGGGTCAGACAATGAGACGAGCCAGTTCCCCCAAGCCGCCTTGAGTCCCGCGATGGAGCCGGAGATCGTGTTCTCGGTCTCGGCTGCGGTGTTTCCCAAGAGTCCCATGGCATCCACGCCGCGCTCCAACATGAGCGTGACGGCCTGCTGGTACTCGTCGATGGGCACGTCTGTCAGCTTCTTGTACTTGTCGGACAGGAACCCAGCCGCCTGCGCCTGCTCCAGGAACGCCTGCGAGGTCGCGGGCAGGATGCCGGAGAACTGGTCGGCGATGGATTGGTAGCTCGATGCCGCCCTCGTGATGAGCGCGTACTTCTGGTTCAGCTCCTCGAGGTTGCGGCCCGTGCCGCTGGAATAGTCGGCGATGGCCTTCATGCCCTTGCGAGCGATGTCGTAGCCCTTCTGGTCGCCCATCGTCTGCGCGAAGGTGGCGCCGACCTGGTTAATGGATGACAGGTACTGGTTGACGCTCATGTTGAGGTCCTTGTAGGCCCCCTGCGCGTCCTTGAGTATCTGGGCTTGGTCGGCTTGGTCGAATATCTTCTCCACGCCGCCGAGGAGCTGCTCATAATCGGCGTAGGCGTTGAAGGAATCGAACACGACCTCGGCGAGCTTCTTGCCGACCTCGTAAGCGCCGACCGCTCCGATGATCTTCTTGCCCAGACCCTTGAAGCCCTCCGCGAACGAGTTGCCGCTCTGGGTTCCAGCGCTCTCGAAGTCCTTCTGTATCTTGCTGGTCGATGACTTGTCGACCTGCGCCTCGACACCGAGGTAGGCTGTGCCTATCCTTGCGTTGTCAGCCATCTTCCCTCCTCGGTTTATTCAATTCCGCGAGCAGCTCGTCAACCGTGAGAACCCTCGCGGGAAGTTTCTTCTTCACCATGTAGTCCGGACCGACCATCTGCGGCTTCTTCCCCCTCTTCCTCTTGTCGCCCATGCCGTAGATGAGCATGTTCAGCGAGTTGAGGATGGAGGCTAGGAGGATGTCGCGCAGCGTCCACGCCGCGTCCTTGTCCGCCGTTCGCCGCAGTGCGCAGTCGGAGGGGAGGTAGGCTACCAGGGCGGCTATGTGAGCCGCGCTGTGCCCTCCCCTCATGGCTGCGTCCAGGTCGATGCCGTAGTAGCGTTGCAGGTCAGCCCGTAGCGCCCCCTCATGGTCGAGGGCGGCTGCGAGCGAACCTAGTTTTTTGGGGTCGCCGCCTCCACCAGCTTGGAGAGCATGGAGACCACGTCCTTGACCTGCGCGGTGTCGCCGCCCAGATGGGCGATGATGGACTCCTGCGTCTGGTCGGTGACGTACTCCACGAACTCGAACAGGATGTCGAGCTGTTCCATCTGGCTCACGGAGCCCGCCTTGCGGACGAGGTTGAAGGCATGCCAGTCTGATGCACGCTCCTGATTGACCTCGACCTTAAGGCCGTCGATTTCCTTCTCCATTACGAGGTTACTCCCGTGACGGATGCGTACTCGAACATGTGCACGCCATTGCTGTCAGGCAGAGACGAGAAGGTCAGCTCGCGCATGTCGAACGTGGTGCCGTCGAGCGTGATGTCGCCACGGCTCGTGAGTTGGAACGTGCCGCAGTAGCGCTTCACGATGCCCTCACGCGGAGAGGTCTCGATGACGATGACCACGGGAGAGAGCGTGTCGGCGGTGTGCTTGACGGTGAACTTGTTGGACGCGACGGTGACGTTCGAGGAGCCGTAGGTCAGCTTCAGAACGTCCTCGTTCGTCTGGATGGGAGTGAACGCCACGGTCTCGTAGTATTCGCTCTTGATGTTGTAAACCTTGGTGCGGCCCTCCCAGGCGATGAGGTCCTCGGAGGAGTCGTTCTCGCTGATCGTCACGCCCGCGTCGGACGTGAAGCCGAGCAGCTTGTAGGCGCCCGCCAGCGCGGTGGTGGCATCGGTCGGGAGCGTGGTGCCCTGCGGGGCCACCCAGATAGCGCCCGTTACCTTCGCGGAACCTGCGCCGACTTCGGCTGCGTTCATGGTTGCCATATAAGGCCTCCTAATCTGTCAGTTGAGCCGTGCAGTCCAATACCAACTGGTAGCGCGGCAGTCTTGTTTCCGAATCCCAGAACGGGTACAGCCCGTCCACGGTGATGTGCGCCACGCCTTCGGGGCGCGAGTAGAAAAGGGCGTTGCGGATGGACAGCGCCATCTCCTCCGCCCTCGTGGGCGTAGCCGCCCATGTTTGGATTGCGACCGTCGGGTGGTCGAGCATGTCCTCCACCCCGCCTGATGTGCGCTCGACGGTCACGAACTCGGTGCCCTCCTTGGGAGGGTAGGTCGATGCGGCGTAGTTCCTGTCAGCCAGCCACTCGACGAATGATTGCTCCACGGAGTACATGTCCGCCTCCTATTTGCTCTTGAGCAGGGTGTTGTGCAGGGTGTTGTCCTTGGCCGCGGCGTAGTTGCCCGTGTAGACCAGCGCGATGGACTTCCTCCCCGTGAATATCGCGTCCTTCGCCAGGTAAAGGGGCGGCTTGCCGCCCACGTGCTCGCCAGTCGCGTAGTTGACCGTCTTTTCCGTGCGGAAGCCCGCGCCGTTGGCGCTCGCCTTGGAGGCGATGTTCCAGGCGTGCGTCGAGAGGGCGGACATGAGCTTGGGCATGTCCTGCACCTCGGACTCCCAGCCCGGCTTCATCACCACCTTGACGTTAGCCATGGGCCGCCTCCACTTCCACGGGCGTGTGCCATCGCGTCGGCGTGTTCGCGTCGATGTAGGGCTTCGGGTCGCCTATCACGCGGTAGTCCCCCGCCCAAGGGCTTGGAAGGGTGACGATGCACCCCTCCAAGCTGCCCGTGAACGTCTTGGGGAAATGGAGCGTGTACGCGACAGTCACGCCCTCTGGTCTCGATGCTTCGAGGTCTTGAGTGGCACCCGGAGCGACGAGCACGTCATCGACGGTCGATGAGGTGTACGTGTACGTGGCGTTGCCGAATCGGTCGGGCTGCCCTTGGGTCGGCGACTTGACCGTCACCTGCACCCCTAGCATGTCCCGACCTTCGGTCTGATGCTGCCGATGTAGCCTTGGGTGATTCCCAGAAGGCGCTTCTCCATCTTCGTCAGGTACATGTCCCCGGACGGGTTGGCGAACGTCCAGCTCTGCGTGTACGGACCCGCCGTCATGGAGCCCTGCGACATGCCGACGGTGTCGGCAGACGAGGACATGGCGCGGATGACCATGTTGCACGAGACGATCTTCAGGTTCGCCGCCACGTTGGGGTCTGACGAGTCGAACACGGCGAGGGTGTCGAGGATGGCCGCCGCGTCATCGAGGAGCGTCCCCGCTTTCGCCGATTCGGAGGGCGTGAGGGTATGCCATCTCGCCTCTATATCGGATACGGTCGCGTATGCCATCTTTTACCCCCTAGCGGATTACGCGCCAGTAGCGCCAGTCGCGCCGGAAGCGGCGACCTGGAAGAATGCGTCGTCGTCAGCGCAGACGAAGCCCATCTCGGCCTCGACCAGGATGGCGAGCATGTTGCGCTGCCAGACGTTGATCTGCGCGGAGCCGTCGTTGACGGTTGCGGAGTCGCTGATCTTGATGTTGATGCCGTCCACGATGCCGTACTTGCACTTGGACCAATCGCCCGCGATGATGCCGTTGATGGCTTCGCAGGGGACGACGTCGGCGCCGTAGATGCGACCGAGGCGGCCGCTCTCGATGCTCTCGGCGAACAGCGGCATGCCGAGTCCGTTGACGGCGGTGATGAGGTCAGCCTCGCCAGCGGGGCCCGCGGCGATGCCCGTCATGCGGTAGCCGTCGGCGGCGATGGCCTGCATGCCGGTCGGGATGTCGGCGACGAGCTGGGCACCGACGAGCGAGTCGAAGCCCGTGAGGGCGACCTGGGTCATGGCCTGCTTGTCGAAAGCCTTTGCGATGGCACCGGGGAGGCGGCGCAGGAGAGCGTCGTACAGGCGCGGGAGGTCGCGGCGGAACTCCTCGCTGACGAGCTCGATGACGGCGAACTTCTTCGGGACCATGTTCTTGGTCTCGAAGGTGGAGTTGCTGACGGGCTTCTCGGCAGCCTCGTTCACGATGCTGACCGTCGGGTCGCCAGTGATGACGGGGATGGCGAGGCCTGCGCCGGGCAGGTAGACGCGCTCGGCGAGCTTCATGATTGCGGACTGGGCGATTGCGCCCTCGAAGATCTCATCGGAGAGCTCCTTCGGCAGGGTGATGCCGGAGGTGCCGCGATAGATGTCGTGGGAAGTGGTGTCAAGAGCCATTTCGGTTCTCCTATCTGTTCAACTGTTGTTCTGCGAATTGCGCGAACACGTCGCGGGTGGACGGCTTCGCGCCCTCTTTGACGATGCGCGTGGAGAACGCCGATGCGGCGGAGGGGATGGGCACCTGCGCGGCCTTGTACGCCTTGCAGAACGCTTCCATCTTGTCGGCTGCGATGAACTCCAGGAGGTCGAGAGGCACGGCTTCCTTCGCCGACCATTCCCTCGCAGCGGTCAGGCGCTCCTGCTCCGCCTTGATGGCGGCCAGTTCCTGCTCGGCCTTCTCGGCACGGGCGTTCGCCTTCTCCTGCTCGGTCATCTGCGCCTCTTTGAGCTTCGCAAGCTCCTCCTCGGCGGCCTTGCCCTTCTTTGCAAGGTTCTCCCACTTACGCGCCTCTGCCTTCCAATCGGTGCTCGGCTTCTCCTCGCCCTGCGGCTCTGGTTTGGCTTGCGCCTCTTGGACTTGTTCGTCTGCCATGTGACAAACTCCCTTCTGCCCCTGCGGGCATAAAAAAAGCACCCCTGCGGGTGCCTGTGGTGCGTCCTGCGGCCCCTTCCCATGCGGTCCGGGTTCGCGGACGTTCGGACTATCTAAACGCCTGTGAAGCGCTTAAACCGTTTGTATGTGCCTGAACAGGTGGCCGCATGCCACCCGCGTATCGGCGTGTATCTTTATCCTCTCCGCACCGCACCTCTCGCAGAAGTACAGGTCCTCGGAGAGCATGGAGCGGTTGGGGTCTCGGTAGTTGACCCAGTCGTACCACGGGTACGATATCCGCTCGAACACATGGCGCTTGATGAGGATGCAGCCCATCCCGCCGCCGTGTATCCTTATGACGGTGTTCCCCTTCGAAAGCTCGGCTCGGAGCTCATCACCGTCCCACTGGGTCAGGTAGTTGAACTCGCCCATCTTGCAGAGGTTCGTCACGATCGTCGGGTCATTGCCCTTGTTCCTGTGAGCGTAGTAACCGCTCACCACGTCGCGGTCATCCTCCAAGAGGTTGGCGAGCGCGTCCTTGGGCGGGGTCACGTCGTTGTCTATGAGCATCAGGTGCGTGTAGCCGCCGTCGAGCATCTTCAGGACGCAGTTGTTCCTCGCCGTCGCCACGTCGTAGCCGCGCACGAACTCGAAGTCCGTGGGGCACGGCTTGTCCATGTCGTAGATGGCCTTGAAGGTGTCGGGGGTGATGTTCTCATACGTCGGTACGCATATCAGCACTCTCTGCATGCGAGCACCTCATCCCATGTCATGTTGCGGTACTTCACGGGCTCCGGCTCGTAGAGCCATTGGCCCCTAGGCACGCCAGCGAAGTGCTTTATCACGCACTCGCCGACGTTCTTGTTGGTGAAGAAGTTAGCGTTGTACTTGGCGGGCATCGGCTGTATCCTTCCCTGGCAGAGGTAGTTGCCCACGTCCTGCTCCACCCATCTGAAGTATCGGCGGTTGAGCACGTCGATGCACTCGTCAGCCTTGCCGTCGCGCAGCTTCTCCAGGTTGTAGAGCACCACGCCGAAGTTGGTGTATTGCAGGCCGTCGGCGGTGCGGTGCCATTCCTCCGATGCGGAGAGGTAGCAGCCGTCGAGCGGGATGTCCCAGAGATCGGAGCAGTCCTTGACGGCGATGGTGTCCGCGTCGAGCGAGAGCACCTTGTCAACGTCCAGCACGTGGCACAATGCGATGCGCATCATGGCCATGTACGTGTACTGCGAGGTCATGTTGGGGCCGCCTGGATCGAAGAACGATTGCCCCGACATGTTGATGGTGCGCACCATGTCGGGAAGCTCATAGGGGAATACGTCGTCCTCGATGATGAGGTGCACCAAGTCCACGTCGCTGTTGGCGATGAGCGACTTCGCGCTCGTCATCATGTCGTCGTATATCTCGCGGGTGCCGCAATAAGCCGCGTGTTTCATGTCCGCTCCTTAATGCAAGCCAGGGTTCTGCCAACGCATGACGATCATGTCCTCGTTATAGACCGTCCACGGCTTCTTCTCGTAATCCTCTCCGCGTTCCAACGCTTCGAGGTATCTGCGCTCCTCGCGCTGCTTGTGCTCCTTCTCGGCTTGGGAGATGCGGTACTTCAGCTCGTCGGGGTACGGCGTGCGCCCCGTGTCGTTCGCCTGCCTCGCGTTCTCCGCGTCGTAGTACTTCCTCTTGTAGGTGTACAGCTTGTTGTACCCCCTGATGTTCTCCGCGTCGGCGTGGTAGACGGCGATGCAGTCGCAGTTGGCGTGGTACTTGCCGCCGTCGGCTGTGCGCTTGGCGCTCTCCTCTGAGAGGTACCACGCGCCGTTGGATGCGAGCATCATGCACCACGCGCAGGTGTCGCCTACTGGCACCCTGCACCATTTGCCGCCCGCAAGCCCGCGCTCGTAGTCGCGCCATAGGTTGGCGTCGCCAGTGGAGCGGATGCTGTCGTTGATCACGTCTTGGAGGTAGTTGAGCGCTATCTCCTTGGTGATTGACTCCGCCGCGATGTACGAGTCCGCCCATGCCGCCATGCGCTTGTCGTTGACCGGGGCGACCACGGCGGGGTCAGCCTGTATGCCTGCCAACGAGGTGCATAGGTCGTACCATTGAGCGCCCAGCTCCTCGCCGAGCATTGCGTACTTCGCCGCTATCTCTGCGGCTATGGCGACCACCTCATCGCGGCTGATGCCGTCGTATAGGTAGTCCATCAGCTCGTCGACCGCGGCTTCCACCAACTGCGTCCTGACGAGACCGAAGGACTGTATCTGCTCGTAGTTGGGCGTTGCCATTACTCACCCTTCAGGATTGCCTCCGCGTCGTCCTTCGTGATTCCGCACGACAGGGAGATGATGTTGACTGCCTGACCGAGCGAAAGCTCGCCAGACTTGTACTGCTCGATGACGCTGAGCAGCGATTGCGTCTGCGCACCGTTGAGCGTCATAGCCTCCTTCACAGGAGTCGCCGCCGTGTCCTCTACTGTGGGCTGGTCACTCGCGGGGGGGGGTAGTCTGCCTGTTCTGCACGCCCTCCAGAACGCCCGCCAAGGTGAACGAGGCGCTGTTCCTGCGAATCTCGCTCTCCACCTTGCGGCGCATGTCCTCCGAGAAGCCTACCTGCTCCCAGAAGGTGTCGGTGCCGGCGAAGCCTGGAACGCTCGCCGCCAGCTTGACCATCGCGTCGGTCTGGCTGACGATGGACGGCATGGCGGGGTTGGCGAAGTTGACCGTGAAGTCCATGTAACGCGCTTCGAGGTCGGCCAATGGCACGTCGTGCTCCGCCGCCAGCGACATGAGGGCGAGCATGCGCAAGCTGTCACGCGCCCCGTCGTTGAAGTCCTCGCACTCGATGATGAGCGGTTCGTTCGCCGCGTAGATCGCCTCGGCGCTCGCGGGTTGGTCGTGGATGACACCCAACTGCGAGATGGGCACGTTCGTCTCGCCGCTGAAGCGGGCTGCCAATGAGCGCATGTACTCCGTGTGCGGTTGCATGGAGCCTTGGGAGAGCTGCCCGTACTGCGGCAGGTCGCCGTTCTCGTCGCGCCCGACGGCGAAGATGTTGCCGATGTAGGCTTCCCATTTGGTGGTCTGCTCGAAGGCCTCCCTGTCTGCACCGAGCAAATACTTCTGCGGCGAGGTGAAGAACTCCGCGGAGATTTCCGTGCGCAGCGCCTCCCTGACCGCCGAGTCCGTGATGGACATGACGGCGCGGGTGATGCGCGACTGACCGAAAGGCTTTCGGAAGGTCGGGCGATAGGCGAAGGACACCATCGTGGGACGGCCCATAGAGATGGGCTGGTACGCCCACTCCCAGATGCCGTTCTTGGTGTCCCACGCCTTTATGACCACGTCAGTGGCGTAGAGGGTGATTGCGCTCGGCTGCCACTCGTCGAACGCGTCGATGGTGATGCCGTATGCGATGCGCCCAGCCGCGTCGTCCCAACGGGCGGCGGCGTTCTCCGCCGACCAGAAGTCGATGCGGGCGCTGTCCTCCATGTTGACCGTGGCGAAGCAGCACGAATGGATGAGCGCGGACTCCGCAGCCTGGCGGAACTTGACGTTCAGCCTGGAACGGGCGGAGAGCGCGTCCAGCTCTGCCTGCACTTCGGGGTCGGGCGACTTGAAGCCATCGAAGCGGCACCTGACCGCCATCGAATCGACGGCCTTCTGCGGCCAGCCGACCACCGTCTCTACCGAGAGCAGGGAGGGCGGGATGGAGATGCCGAAGTCCTTGAGGACGTTCTTGCCGTTGTAGTAGCGGTACTTGAGCATGTTGCGCGTGAGCTTGCCCGCCCATAATCCGAGGCAGTCCTCGATCATATCGCGGTATTCGATGGGCATGTCGGCGTTGATGTCAACTTCGCCGTAGACGACGACCTTGCGCCATGTGTCCGGCTGCGGGTTGTCGTTCACTTTGCGTCCTCCGAGTCCGTTGGGATAGGTTCTGGGTGTCTCCATCAGAAAACGACCGCCTTTCTGCCGGGTTTGCGCTTCGTTATCATGGCTTCTCTGTATGCTAGTGCGCAGGCCTCTATGAGGGTCGCGTCGGCATCGTCCGTCGATGCGAAGCCGAAGCCGCCGTTGTTCCCTATCCTGCGCCGTGTCGTCTTGGTTGCCGAATCATCGAGGGCGGGTTGCCCGTAGTGGCAGACCTCCCTCGTCTTGACCGCATTGACCAATGCGGAGTTTGACGCTATCACGTCCGATGTGTTTGGGCGCTTGATGACGTTCCTCGGAACGCCGCGCTCCAAGAGTATGTCGTTCAATGCCTGCGCGTTGGACTGCCCGTCTATCACGATCTGCGCGGCCTTGTCCTTGCGTTGGACGAGGTTGTCCGCGAACCATGACAGGCCGCCGTTCATGGAGCGGCTGTCAACCACGTAGACGAACGGCACGTCGTTCTTGTGGCATGCCGCCAAGGTGCCCACCGACCCGTCGGGCGAGAACTTCACAGCGTAGACGACGACCCCTTCCTTTGATGGGTTATCGACCTTGCATGCGTTCCACTCGGCTGGCTCTATCACATGGACGACCTGCTCCATTGTGGTCTTGCTCCACCATCCGAGCCTCTCCCTGGCGAAGGTGTCCGCGTCCATCTGCTCGCACTCCGCCTCTACGGTGGACTCCTGTATCAGGATGCCCAACGAGGGGTTGGTGGCGTACCATCGGCTCTTGTCCCTGACATCGCCTATCTCGTCCACGCTCCACTCGCACCACGCCATGCGCTCCGTCTTTCCTTCGAGCGCACGCTTGCGGATGTCGCGGAACACGCCGCAGTCGGACTTGGCGGTGGGCGGCGTTGAGATGTAGACCACCTGCGGGTTGAAGCTGGCGGAGATGGCGGGGAGGAAGGATGCCTGGCTGTCAGCGTCCAACTCTAAAGCCTCGTCGAATATCAGTAGGTCGCCGTGCTGTCCGCGCCCGCCGTTCCTGGTGCGTGCGAGGAACTTGATGCGCCCTCCGTTGTTGAGGATGACCTGCTCCCTGCCCAGCGCCGTCTTGATGTCCTTCACGTACTTCTTGAGCGCCTTGCGGTCGAAGAAGTTGGCGATGGACTCGAACGTCTCCGTGGACGTTTTCTGCAAGTGGGAGGTGTAGATGATCTCCTCGCCGTGGGCTATCATGCCGTAGGTGCATCTGGGCACCACCACGCCGAGCGTCTTGCCGTTCTGCCTCGGGATTGACGCGCCGCACGTCTGCGCCGCCCATCGGTTGAAGCGGTTGCGGCCGAGCCAGCCTTTGAGGATGCGGTCTTGCCATTCGAGGAGGTTGAGCTTGCCGACGGCGTTGATGTCGTGGCAGTCCTCCCACTCGCTGACCTCGTAGGCGGGCTCAACGAGCCGCGTCGGCTCTTGATTGCCTGTCAGCGAGGATACGGGCGATCTCGTCGATGTCTCCGTCATCCTTCTCCAGTTCGTCGATGTCGCGCAGGGTTTCGCGGTACTGCCGGGCGATTGACGCGATGGAGCGCGGGTCGGCTTCATCGAGCGCCGTGCGCAGCTCTTTTTCCAGTTGCTTGAGCTTCTCTAACCTGCCCATATACCCTCCGAAAACCCCCTTGTGTGTAAATTCGCACT
>Ga0326511_10000655_pt1 | contig 30393 bp, 23 predicted proteins | sample 0_2496_0518_D_FD_203701 | JGI IMG/M metagenome (GOLD analysis project Ga0326511, IMG submission 203701) | Bovine rumen microbial communities from UC Davis, California, United States - 0_2496_0518 | ecosystem: Host-associated > Mammals > Digestive system > Stomach > Rumen | place: USA...
TCAACTGAAACATTTTTTTTCAAGATAAAATATTTTCAGGAGACTCCTTAAAAATGAAATCTAAACTAATGCTAATAATGGTATTTGCTATTTTTATATGCACGGTGTCTGCGACGTGTGCTGCAGATGCAAACGAAACAACAATAGCAACCCAAGAAGATAATCAAATGGAATTAACATTAACTGAAGATGAAATACAAACAAATGAAAATGACAATATGCTGACACAAACAGAGGATGCTGAAATACTCACCAGTGGTGAAGGATCATATTCTGACTTACGTACTGATATAAATTCTGGTGGAAACTTAACAAAAAGCCATTATCGTTATAATGCTGGCGATGGTGACACAATTGAAATTAACACTCCAGGTGTTATCAATGGTAACGGTGCAGTCATTGACATGAACGGATCAACAATCAGGGCATTCACTGTAACTGCTTCCGGTGTAACAATTAAAAACCTAACCATTATAAATGCTAATTATGATCGTGATGGAGGAGCAATTATCTTTTATCGTACTGGTACTGTGACAAATTGTAATTTTATTAACAACAAGGCAACCGGTACTGACTCTAGGGGTGGTGCAGTTTACTTCTCTAGTACTGGTACTGTGACAAATTGTAATTTTATTAACAACAAGGCAACCGGTACTGACTCTAGGGGTGGTGCAGTTTACTTCGTGACTACTGGTACTGTGACAAATTGTAATTTTGTTAATAACTCTGCTTCTACTCATGGTGGTGCAGTTTACTTCCGTGATGGCGGGGATGTGGCAAATTGTAATTTTGTTAATAACTCTGCTTCTACTCATGGTGGTGCAGTTTACTTCTATGAGGAAGGTACTGTGTCAAATTGTAATTTTATTAATAATACTGCTTCCAGTCATGGAGGTGCTATTTGGATATCTTCCGGCCGTGTAGAAAATTGTAATTTTACTGATAACAGAGCAACAGGTGACGGGGGCGCAATTAGGTTCAGTTCTTCAAGAAGTACTGTGTCAAATTGTAATTTTACTCATAACTCTGCTAATCATGGTAGTGCCGTTTACTTTGACAATTCAGGCCGTATTGAGAATTGTAATCTTTTTAATAACAGTGCAACAAGAACTGGAGGGGCAATTTACTTTAGGGGCAGTAATGCTTTTGTGACAAATTGTAATCTTGTTGACAACAGGGCAATTGGTAGTGATGGTGGTGGTGCTATCTGGATGAATTCAGGAAAAATAGTAAATTGTAATTTTACCAACAACAATGCTTTTGGTGATGGTGGTGCTGTTGTGTTGTTTGCTGGTGATGTTGAAAATTGTAATTTTATCAACAACCAAGCAATCAACGGCAATGGTGGTGCTATCTGGATGTCAACTGGCAGTGTAACAAATTCTAATTTTGTTAACCATAATGCTAGCTATAATGGTGGTGCTATCTGGATGGATTCTGGTAAAATAGACAATTGTAATTTTACAGGCAATAATGCGACTGCCGGTTCTGCAATTTTCATATACAGTACATCAGACTCTAAAAATGTTTCCAATTCCTGTTTTTTAAACAATAGAGCAAATGCAGAAAATCTAGATGTTACTATAAATGAAAATAATATCATTACAATTACTTTCACAGGTAATGATAATCTTTTAAATGCAATTTATTCTAATGGAGATGTTGATTTTTCCAATGTGACTTATTGGGGAGCGAATAGAATTGCAAACACTGATGATTCTCCTGTAGTCAGGTCCAAAAATGAAGCCGGTCAAAACATCACTGTGGTTGGAGTTGTCAATGGCAATATCATGAATATAACTAAAGTCACAGATTCAGATGGTAAAATTGTTCTAGAAGATATTGTTGGTGATTATTGCATTATTGTTCGCCATAATACAGATTCTTACTATACTGAAGCTGAAAAAATAAGTACAAACATGAAATTATATGCAAATGTTACTCCTCAGACAACCAACAACAGGACAGTAAACATCACTGCAAAGTCCAACATTCCAAATGAAGTCATAAATGGTAAATTACTATTTATCTTACCAAACGGTACCCAAATCGAGGCAACCTATGGTGCTAACGGTACCTGGTGGGCAGAACATACATTTGACGCTTGCGGCGAATATAAAATCAATGCAACATATGTTGGACTTGACAATGTCACTATCAACAATGGAACTATAACAATCAATAAAGTTAATTCAACAATAACACTTGATGAAATTGTTTTAGATTATGGTGAAACCAAAAATGTTACTGTAACAACTACTGGAGCTACTGGAATCACCGCTAAGATTGGAGAGAGCGATGTTAAGGTTGATGGATTTGTAATTTCTATTCCAGCTTTAGACGCAGGAACATATACCTTAACTGTAACTGCAATAGCTGACAATAATCACAATAACGTAACTAAAAACGCTACAATAATTGTAAATAAACTTAAAACAGAATTAACTGGATCTGCAATAACAACTACATATAATATTAACAAGGATTTGGTTATCACATTGAAAGACAGTACTGGCAAAGCTTTAAGCGGTGTTAAAGTAACTGTTGATTTAAACGGTGCCAAAACCTACACTACCGACAAGAACGGCCAGGTCAAGGTATCAACCAAAGCAATTGCTCCTAAAGCATACACCGCTAAGGTAACATTCAACGGCGATACCAACTATGATAAGTCAACTAAAGACATTAAAGTTATTGTTAAGAAGGCCACTCCTAAATTGACAGCTAAAAAGAAAACATTCAAGACAACTCCTAAAACTAAAAAATACACAATAGTATTAAAGGATAATGCTGGTAAGGCAATCAAGAAGGTTAAAGTCACCCTTAAAGTTAAAGGTAAAACCTACAAGGCCACTACCAACAGTAAAGGTAAGGCTACCTTCAAGATTACCAACCTAAACAAGAAAGGAACCTTTAAGGCAACAATAACCTATAAAGGAAACAAGTACTACAACAAGGTATCTAAAAAAGCCAATATCAAGGTTATTGTCACCTTCAAGACAGTATCCAAAGGAAGCAAGGATAAGGCAACTGTTAAGGAAATCCAGCAAGCACTTAAAGATAAAGGTTACTATTTAACTTATCAAGGCCATTACTTGAAAGTGGATGGTAAGTTCAGCAGCTGCACATTCAGATCAGTAAAAGAATTCCAGCATGACAAAGGTCTTAAGATCACAGGTAAAGTGGATGAAAAAACAGCGCACAAACTTGGAATAATTTAAATGTATGTAGGTGCAACATTGCATCTACAAATTTCTTCTTTTTTTACAACTTCGTATAGCTAAAGCAATCAAAAAGCTAAACTTACTTTAAAAGTTAAAGAAAAACCATATACTGCTAAAACCAATTTCAAAGGAAAAGCAATTTTCAAAATCACCAAACTAAATAAAAAAGGAGTTTTTAAAGCAGTTATTAAATACAAAGGAAATAAATACTACAGTAAATCCAGTAAAAACGTTAAAATAACTGTTAAGGAAAGTATGTCCAAAAAGCCTTTAAAACTGTATCAAAGGACAGAAAAAGATGTAAAAATAGTTAAAAAAATCCAGCAAGCTTTAAAAGACCACAGCCTTAAACAAACCGGTAAAGTTGACACAAAAACCTACTAAAAAATAGAAATAATATAAAAGAAGGAAATTAAAACATTCCTCCCTATTATTTAATCTGCATCTTCATTTAAAGTTTCTAAAAGAAAACTTACCGGTCTAAAACCGTCATTACAAGAAATCATGGCAGACTTTTTATTTTTCATCCACCCATCATAAAAATCACTTGCGCCACATGATAAAGCCATTACAAAAGAAGAAATACTTTCCCATGCACTGTCACAGAAATCATCTGGTTTTTGCCAACCGTTTGCAATATAAACATCCCCCACTTCAACATCACATGGATGTTCAAGAGGATTTTCATATTCCTCGATTAAATCATCATGTTTGACTTTTTTCATAACAGTGATTTTTACTTTTTTCATTAAAAACACCAAAAATTAACCTTTTGTTACGATACTTATGATATCCCCGTCTTTTAGTTCATAATCACTAGCTACACGCATGTGAGACCTTGCATCTACTGCATGCATAAAATTATCACCAATATCTGAGTGAACCAAATATGCCAGTTCACGAGGATTTGCTCCTTTTGGAACCAGAATCCCATCAGGCAATACATTACCTTTTTGGTCTGTGTATTTATGTTCATCCTGAACTGGATAAACTACAACATTATCTAATAATTCAAAAATACCGTAATTTAAAGCATCCTGAATACCAGTACTTCCATAAACATCTAAAATATTGGTTTGAATATATTCCAATGCCTTAAGCTGATTTTCATTTAATTTATCATCCTGAAGAATTTCAAAATGATCATCCCCTGGAAGATAACTAATTAATCCTGCTTCTGCTGCTTTTACAAGAGCAATTTCAGATTCTGCAGAAGCTGGAATTACATTTGGGAATTTTTCTTTAATTCTTTTTATATTATCGGCTGAAGTTGGAAGATCAGCTTTATTTGCAACAATCATCATCGGTTTTGCAATGTGTAAAATATTTCTTGTAAGCTCAATTAAATCTTCTTCTTCCCACTTATTATAATCAGGTTCAATGTTTCTTTTAGCTTCAATAATATCTTCAATAGCTATTCCTGTACCTGATAACTGATCAAATAGTACTTTAGAAATATCTAAGTGTTCGGCACCAACTTTTCTTATAAGCCTAACCCAGTTTCTTGATAATATTCCATACATCCACATTACAATTTCTTCTTCTAAAAATTCAATATCTTCAAGTGGATCATGACTTCCCGGATCAACAGGATTTCCTTCAATATTTGTTGAACCTGAAGCATCAATAACATGTATGAACACTTTAGCTTGCATTAAATCATCTAAAAACTTATTACCTAATCCTTTTCCTTCATGAGCTCCAGGGACTAATCCCGCAACATCAATTAATTCAATCGGAAGTAATCTTTTTCCATCACGACAGATTGAATTTCTAGGATTACAGGTAACATTTAATTCTTTACATGGACAATCCTTAATTACATGAGCAACAGCTTTGTTAGCGTCAATTGTTGTAAAGGGATAATTTGCCATTTCAACACTGGAAGCTGTTGCTGAATTAAAAAAAGAGGATTTTCCTACATTTGGTTTTCCAGTAACTGCAATTTGAAGCATAATAATCATTATTAATATTTGTTTTTAAAATTATAAATAGTTTCAGAAAAATATATAATATCGATGAAAAAAAATAATGTAAAAAAACCTTCAGGTATGATTATTCGCCAATCAATACAGGATTCAATAACCCAAATCATGCCCCCAAAAAAGTTTCATGAAAGAAAAATTGATTTAGTAGAACTGGACATTCCCATAAATAATTTAGGCGATAATTTTGAAGGGTATAAAATTTTAAATTTAACTGATATCCATTTAGGCCAATGGGTAAATCCGCAATACCTAGATGACATTATCGATTATGTTAATACTTTGGATTTTGATATAATCACATTAACCGGAGATTATTTCTCATATGTCATAGCTGAGTATAAAACAGCTTTAAAAAATTCTTTAAAAAAATTAAAAAAATGTGATGGCAAATTTGGAGTTTTAGGAAACCATGACCATTGGATGGGATCAGAAGAAGTGAGAAAAATCTTTAAACAAGCTGATATTATTGATTTAAGTAATGACACACGCGTACTGATACGTGGTGAAGACAGAATCAGCATTTCAGGTGTTGACAGCTGTACAGTTTGTGCAGATAATTTGGATAAAGTTATTGAAAAATTAGAAAAAAATATTCCAAGCATACTGCTTGCACATGAACCTGATTTTGCTGTGGAATCATCACAAACCAACTTATTCGATTTACAGATTTCAGGTCATTCACATGGAGGGCAATTTATTACACCTGTTTTAAATTATGCTCCCCTTAGAGGGCCTAATTCATTAAAATATCCAGTTGGATTATATAAAATTGGAAATATGATTCAATATACTAGTAAGGGACTTGGAACCAATTCATTTAGAATTAGAATTAACTGTAAACCTGAAATTACAATCCTTACACTTAAAAAAAAATAGGAATTGGAGAATAATATGAGCGGGAAAATTTTTATTATTGGAATCGGACCCGGATCAAAAGAATATTTAACAGTCCATGCAATGGAATGTGTAAAAAACTGTGACTACACCGTAGGAAGCATCCGAGCTATTGAATTATTTAGTGATGTTCAAAACAAAATTCCATTCAATGTTAAAGAGTTAGTTGATAAATTAAAAGAAGGTGTTGAATTAGCAATAGATGGAAATAAAGTTGCTATTTTATCAACTGGAGACCCTGGATTTTCAGGTGTTTTAAATACTGTTTTAAGAATTTCAGATGAAACAAATTTCCCAAAAGAAAATATTGAAGTAATTCCAGGAATCAGTTCTCTTCAGCTTGCAGCAGCAAGATGTCATATCCAATGGGATAACGCCAATGTAATGACATTTCACGGAAGAGAAAACATTGATGACATCTTACCTGTGATTAACAATGGAAAAATTACCATTGCACTACCATCCAGAAAAGTTAAAGACATGGCGCAATTTTTACTCGATAATGGAGTTGATGAGTCAAGAAAAGTTGTAGTTTGTGAAAGACTCAGTTATCCTGATGAAAAAATTGTTGAGTCCACATTAAAAGATATTGCTAACAGTGAATTTACTTATATGTGTATTATGATTATCTATTAAGATAATTTAGCCGTTAAATTCATTTTAAAAAACATTTACTATTTATTTTTAAAATTAAAGTTTATATATGTTCTTAATCATACTTTAAACGTTGATTTTTTTAAAAAAATTGACAAAGGGTAGATATTATGAACATAAAAATAAACACCATATGTTTCATTTTATTATTCTTTTTTTTAATCTGTGCTGTATCAGCAGCTGATAATCAAAATGAAACATTACAACAAAAACAACCAGAAAAAAACCATGATCTTTGCCAGATTAATGTTGAAAGCAATACGGCAAAAGTGGAGTCAAAGAAAGTTGAAAATGAAAAATTGGAAAGTAGTATAGTATGCAGTTTACTGCCTGCATCAGCATACAAAACCAAAATAAGTATGAAAGCACCGAATGTTAAGATGTTTTACAAAGATGGGCAAAAATACCAAGTTACACTTAAAGATTCAAAAAAACAACCCATTAAAAATGCAAAAGTAAAAATTTCAATTAACGGACAAACATATACCAAAACAACAAACAGCAACGGAATTGCATCCCTATCACTTAATTTAAAGAGTGGAACTTATGTAATTTTAGCCGCATTTGATGGATCGCTTAAATACCATAAACAAAGTGTAAAAAGTACTGCAACAATAAAAAGTACAATAAAATGCAGTGATTTGACAAAATACTTTAAAAATACCGCACCATATTGTGTAACATTTTATGATAAGAAAGGCAAACTATTAAAAGATACCTCCGTAAAATTTAAACTAAATTCAAAATCATACACCTTTAAAACTAATAAAAATGGTATAGTAAAAATATCAGCCGATTTAACACCTGGAAAATATAGTATTTCATCGATAAATACAAAAACATCAGAAACTATCACCAAAACAATTACAATCAAAAATATTGTGGAAACTAACGATTTGACAATGAATGCTAATGACGGAAGTAAATTTAAAGTAAAAATCCTAAATTCCAACGGGAAAGCCTCACCTAATAAAAAAGTTACATTCATATTAGACGGACGAACATACACCAAAACAACAGATAAAAACGGCATTGCAAGCCTCGAAATTTATTTAACCGGCGGAAAATACAAAATCATAACAGAATATGAGGGTCTTAGCTACAAAAATACCATAACCGTAAAACAAACACTTAAAGATTGCTCATTCAGCCATGTTACATTAATTCCAAGTTATGTTAATGTTACAACACCATATGTATTCCATAATGCAGCTTATGCACTTAAAACCGGCAGCAATGGGATAATTAAAATGCCGAAAAATGAAATATTAAACATACAGATAAGCGAGACACAAAGTTATCTATTTTCCAATACAGAGATAAGTGGACTCAATACAACCGTAATCGGATATAAAACACATCTGGTACCCTTTGACGGAAGCGGAATAAAAAGCGACTACAATAGAAATAACTTAAAAGGTGACGGAATTTTAATTTCAAGAAATGTAAATGAAACAAGAATTGAATACAGAAGTACGACCACAGAAAATTCAGAAATGTTTGGAGTTTATTATGATGCCGGATATGAGGAAAGTGAAACCATAACCTATCTGCAAAATGACAGAATTAAAGCAAGAATAAAGTACATGATATACAGCTATGATGAAACCGGCATTAGATTGAATTTACAAAAATCAAATGTAGTAGTTTCCTACGATTTCCATACTCAAACCTATCAACTCCTATATAGTGATGTATATCAAATTAAATTCGCAAATACAAATGAATCAGTTAGATTTAACAGTTATAAAACTGCAATTTCAGGTTCTCCATCAAAAGATGATATACAAACAAAATTCATAGTTAACGGAAAAGAAGAATTAGAAAAAAAAGAAACTATCAGTTATGGGCTTGGTGAAAAATACAGATCCACATTCGGATTTGAAGTTTTACAAAGCTATGCAATAATAAATGAAAAAGTCACAAAAAACATTGTAGAAAGATGGATTTCAGATAGCTCAGCTTATTTAATTAGATATGGAATAATGCATATTTACGGGATGTTTTTAGCATCACTTGAAACTGTATGGCTTGCAGATGAAATAGCAACACAATATGAAAAAGATTTTAAAGTAAACTGGGAAAGGTCAAATACAGCAACAGTACTTGGAGGAATTAATTTAGACGACACTTATCTGCACATACTAAATGCAGATATGGGAATGAAAGTTAATGGAAATAATCAGACAATGGAATCACTATTTAGATTAATAAATTCTATTAATTTACCTAATATTGAAAATTATGCACTTAGAAATGTTGCAATTAGATATAGAGATAATAATACGAATTCAATAGATAATATTTTAGATTCCGTCAAAACAAACAACTATAGTATTGCACTAATAGGTGAATTCCTTTATATAATGACCGAAAATGATAAACATTCAGCCATAATCATCAATACCACAAGTGGAGTGAGCAACGTCATTATAGTTGAAGATGAATTCATATATAAAGGAGCTAAAATTAATACTGCAGGTGATTGTTGTAGTGTCGGAGTTACACCAATGGACATACTTAATGGAATTAAAGATTCGTTGAATAGGTTATTTGGCGTTGGTGGTGATTTATTAAACAAACTATTCCATAATCCACAATTAGCAATAGAATATGGAACACAATTAGCAGTTGGAATCACAGGCATTACATCTAAAATTAAATCATCGTTACTAACCACAACAATAGGTATCATTTCTCCAATGATATTTATACAAAGTATTTCGAATAAATTTAAAAATGAATTGCCAGAGTCAGAATGGCATAATGCATATGATCATTTTACTTTCACAAGAGGTGGATTTTTACAAGGAAAAAAAGTTTTTAACATTCCCAAAGGAAATGGAAATTTTGATTATGTTGAAGTTTCAATAAATAAGGATGCCACTTTAAACAGAGATGATGCGATATATATAAGTGATGGAAAAACTAGAAAATTAACAAGGGAAGAAACATATGAATACTTTGATGATAGTATGTGGTTTCTCATAATCAATTTACATCCAAAATATTGGCATGACAGTTGGAGAAGTGTTTAATAATGAATAAAAGTAAATATTTCATAATAACTCTTTGTATATCAACCATATTACTAGCACTATCACTAATAACACTGGATAAAACAATAATTTTTTTATTCATGATTTCAACACCAATACTGATAATTTTGAATTGTATACCACTTATTCAAAAACGAAAGGAGATTTTTCAAAAATTAAAGCAAGAATCTCTACTATGGCGAATATCTCTATTAATATTCATAATTTTAGTAATAATCAATATAGCATTTTATCTCCCAGACATACTACTTATAAATTCTGGAATAATGTTACTTTTGGTTGTACGCTTTTATGAATGGTTAAAAAAAGAAGAAGAATAGTTAAAAGTTAAAATAATTAATTATTTTAACTTATTTTATTTTTTTAAAGTTGAATAGCTTCCTGAGTTACTTCCTCATTATCTTTATCATCATATAAGATATGAGCGAAGTTTAGTAATTTATCCTGACCCTTAACCTCATCTTTAAATAAAGGAACTTGAGCTATGTGTTGATTTGGGAATTTCTGATCAATTAAAGCTAAACGTTTTTGTTGTAATTTATGTCTTGAGTGGCAGAACTCACAGTCACAAATATCCGGCATTACCTGATTTACAATAACACTATCAACAGAAATATCATGTTTATTAAGTGCTTCTAAAGCTCTTTCAGATTCATAAATAGACATTTCCTCAGGAATTACAACCATTTTAAAAGTGGTTCTGTCAGGGTCTGACAATACATCTTTTGCTTTGTCAATTTGTTCTTTAGTTCTTTTTAAATCTTCTGAAGTTTGAGGATCATCAACTGCTTCCATAAATGGCATGATTTTTTTCAATGCATTAGTTGCACTACCTAATTTCGCTTTTGCCATCATTAATTTTCCTACCCAGGAATCCATTACTTCAGGGAATGACAATAATCTTAAAGTATGTCCTGTTGGAGCTGTATCAAATACAACAACATCATACTCGTCAGAATTCATAACACCTAAAAACAGTTCAAATGCAGCTGCTTCATCTGCACCAGGTGAAGATGATGCCATATCCAATTGATCTGTTAAAAAGTCCATTCCGAGTAATCCCCCTTCTTGTGAAGGATTAGCTGCTTTTTGAGCTTCAAGTTGTGCTTGTTTTTGCGCCATTGCCTCATCCGGGTCTATTTCAACAGCAAATAAATTTGTTTTGATTTCACGAGGATAATTACCGATTGGTACTTCAAGTGAATCTGCTAAAGAGTGAGCAGGGTCTGTTGATACTATTAATGTTTTTTTACCTTGTTCAGCTAACCATAATGCTGTAGCTGATGATACTGAAGTTTTACCAACACCACCCTTTCCACCTACAAAAATGAATGTTGTTTTATCTTTATTAAATTTAAAAAAATCTTTAAATGCCAAAAAAATTACCTCCTTAAATAAACTTACTAAAAGTAACTAAATCTTATTTAATGTTTTATAGTATATAAAGTTAGTTATCATATCATTATTGAAATTTTAATTTTACAAATTAACATTCTATTTAATTGATTAAATATGAAAAATCGATTATAATGAGATATTATCATGAGCGAAGAAAAAAAAGAATTAAATTTATTTATACCTGATGATTTGACTGAATATTACATTACTGGCGGTGCTATCGCTTCATCACCGTTTGACATAAGATTAATTTTATTTAAAGATGAAATCGAAAAAAATAATGACATTTTAAATGGTCCTAATGTAGGAATGATTAGAACTGCAAAAACAGAGATTACAATGTCCCCAATTGTTGCAAAACAATTAAGAGACTTACTTGATAAAGAATTAGAAAAATACGGGAATGAATAATTTAATTATTTTAGGAGACATAATGATAAATATTGATGATAATCCAAAAGAAATAGTCAAGGAATTATCTGAAACTGAGAAAAACATTTTGTATATTCTAGGCAAAATGAGAATTTCAGTTAATAAGAACTTTGATGAGCATTCCCTAAAAAAGAAATTAAGTAATGAAGATTTAAAAAATTATAATAATGCATTTTCAAATTTGTGTGGATGCGGAATAATTGTTAGGTACGAACGTAATGTCCTGCACGAAAAAATCACAACCTAAAACAACAACCCATAAAATATTAGACAGTGCCATAAAAATTGCTTTCAATTAATAATATTTTATTCAAAAGATAAAATTGCATTTAAATCAAATAAAAATTATTTATATTGATTTTAATAGATTATTATTTAATTTTAGAATGATTTTTTATACTACTCCAGTTGGTTTAATTAATTATACTAGTATAATTTTTTATACTAATTTATTTAGTCTAATTAATTATACTAGTATAGTTTTTTATACTAATAACAATAAATATAATACCAGGCGATTCTAATGAATTCAAAACCATTGTTTTTGCATGATGACTTAGACACATATTTCTACAACCGAAAAGAAGATATTAAAAAACTAAAATATCAAATAAACTCTTTAAACTATTCATTGCCTCAGCAAATCCTATTAACTGGATATAGGGGCGTTGGAAAAACCTACCTTTTAAAAAAAATAATGCATGATATCGAACCAAGTATAATCTGCACCTATATTGATATATCAAAAATATACGCTTTAGAAAAAAGAAAACTAACAATAGAAACAGTATTAATTGAACTATTAAACGAAATGAATCAATCAATACAACTAAACCAATATAACAACAAATACAAAGCAAAAATATTAGAGCTGATAGATAATTTAAAACTTAAAAAATATGACTTTCATGATATTGCAGAAATATTGAAGATACCAATTCCAAAAACAGAAACAGATTACAGAAAACTAAGTCAATTTGTGATGGAATTTCCACAAAAAATAGTTGATGACATAGACGAAATCAATGGATTTGTAATAATCATAGATGAGTTCCAGATGCTAAGAAAAATTAAAAAATTAGACAAATTTTTCTGGCTAATTCGAAGTTTCAACCAAACACAACACAATGTATCATATATATTCACCGGATCAATATCACAAAGTTCAGAAGTTATAAATGAACTAAATGGTGAAAGTGGACCCTTTGGTGGAAGATTACAACAAATCACAATTGACCCCTTCACCAAACAAGAAACTCAATCCTATTTCAAAGAAAAAATGAGCGAGATAAAATTCACAGATGACGGATTTGAAAGATTTTACAAATGTACACGAGGAATACCATTATATATTAATAGTTTTTATAACGTAATGGACAGTACCCAATTATACACCTCCGAAATAGTCAAAAAAACATTTTATACCAATATGGACCAAATTTTAATAATGCAAGTAAAGGTTTGGAGCAGCTTAAATGAAAATGAAAAAAATATAATTCAAATTTTAGTCGATGAAAACTCATTAGCATGGGGAGAATTACTTGAAAAAACTAATTTGTCTAGATCAACATTCAACAAATACCTAACAAACCTAAAATATAAAGGAATAATAACGTACATAGGGAAAAAATATGCAATAGAAGATGACATGCTTAAAACTTGGTTACAGCATGAAAAAGAAGTAAATGGATTTTATCCGATTTAAATCTTAATTAAACCCCAGTCATTATTATTGATAATAATAGTATTTTGCAAATTGTCCGCGAAAAGTGGTTAGTATATGAAAACTACCAACTTTAGTTATAAACTGTAACTCTAATTGCCCATAGTATTTAAATTAACTTATTCAAGCATTATTGCAATTTTAATTTTTCAAATTGATGCTCCATTTGATTGAAATTGATGGATTAAAATAGTAAAACTATAATTACAGCTATTAAAATCTATAAAATTAAATTATAACCTTAAATTATTATCTAAATAGTGATATATTATGATTAAATGAAATTCAACAATATTAAAAAAAACATTTCATAACTCTGTCCAATGAATTTAAGTTGACATTGATATTTTTCCTTGTGAAAATTTGAATTAAATTGAAGACTATGATATTTATGGTACAATAAAATATTACCTAAAAACTTTCCACAAATAAAAATCAGAACAATATCTAAATTGATTTTACATATACTATTTATAAATTAAAAACTACATAATAATAGTTGTATGAATGATTAAATAGGTGGTGAAACTATTAGCAACATTCCAGAATTAGACTTAGAAAAATCTAAAAATGATATTATTAACTTTATTCAAACAAAACTTGATGAATCAAAAAGTAATGGAATTATAATTGGTTTAAGTGGAGGTATTGACTCAACACTTGTAGCACATTTGGCATGTGAAGCTTTAGGCAAAGATAAAGTATTTGGAATTATAATGCCCTCTACTACTACCCCAACAGAAGATAAAATTCATGGAGTGGAAATAGCTCAAAAATTAGGAATTGAATATAAAGAAATAGCTATTGACAGTATTTTAAATGAATATTTATCCATGACCCAACTTGATGAAAATAATGTAGCTATCGGAAATCTTAAAGCAAGAATTAGAATGTCAATCATTTATTATTATGCAAATAATTATAACTTCCTTGTTTGTGGAACAGGTAATAAAAGTGAAATTTTAATTGGTTATTTCACCAAATATGGTGATGGAGCATGTGATATCGAACCAATTGGAGATTTATACAAAACTGATGTTTACAAACTAAGCGAACATATGAATATTCCAAAAGAAATCATCGATAAACCGCCAAGAGCAGGTTTATGGACCAATCAAACTGATGAAGAAGAAATTGGAATGAATTATGAATCAATAGATCAGATTTTATACCATTACTGTGAAAAAGGTTTAAATGATGATGAAATTGCTAAAAAACTAAAAATAGCAAATAATAATGTAAATATGATTATTGATAAAATAAACAGGAGCGAACATAAATCCAAAGTTCCTGAAAGCCCTAAAAAAACAATATTATAATGGTGATTTAGTGAGTGAAAATATAGAAAAAAAATGGCAAAAGAAATGGGCAGATGAAAAGCTATTTGAATCTAATCCGGATGAGAGAGAAAAATTATTCCTTACCGTAGCTTTTCCATACCCTAGTGGTGCTATGCACATTGGTCATGGTCGTACCTATACCGTACCAGATGTTTTTGCAAGATTTAAAAGAATGAGAGGATATAATGTTTTATTCCCTATGGCATGGCACGTTACTGGTGCGCCAGTTATTGGAATAGCTGACAGGATTAAAAGAAAAGACCCATGGACTCTTGATTTATATGAAAGAGTGCACGGAGTTCCAAAAGAAACATTACCTAAATTAGAAGACCCAGAATATATTGTAAAATATTTTTCAACCGAATATCATGAAGTAATGGAAGATATGGGATATTCAATTGACTGGAGAAGAGAATTTAGAACAATTGATCCGACCTATAAAAAATTCATAGAATGGCAAATTACCACATTATATGAAAAAGGATTAGTTGCAAAAGGAGAACATCCTGTAAAATACTGTCCTAATTGTGACAATCCTGTAGGAGACCATGATTTACTTGAAGGAGAAGGTGTTGGCGTAAATGAATTAACACTTTTAAAATTCCAGATTGATGATAAACTTTTAGTTACAGCAACACTTAGACCGGAAACAATTGTTGGAGCTACAAATATATGGTTAAATCCTGATGTTGAATATGTTTTAGCAAATGCTAATGGTGAAAACTGGGTTATTACAAAAGATGCTCACTATAACTTAAAAAATCAGATTAAAGATTTAGATATTATTTGTGATATTGACCCAAATGATTTAATTGGTAAAATGGCAACAAACCCATTTACCGGTGATGAAATACCAATATTCCCAGCTAGCTTTGTTAGTGCATCTTACGGAAGCGGAGTTGTATTTTCTGAACCTGCTGATGCACCTGCAGACTACATTGCACTTCAAGATTTAAAAAATAATGATGAATTAATAGCCAAATATAATTTAGACGGAATCATTGAAAATGTTGTTCCTATTCCAGTATGCAGTGTAAAAGGATATGGAGAAATCCCTGCTTCTGATATAATCGAAAGATTAGGAATTACTGACCAAAATGATGAAAAATTACATGAAGCTACAAATGAATTATATAAAATCCAACACAGTAAAGGAAAAGTAATCGATTCAATACCAGGCTATGGTGGTAAAAAAGTTCGTGTAGCACGTGAAGAATTAAAAGAAGAATTGATTTCAAAAAATATGGCTACTACAATGTATGATTTTGCTGAAAGACCTGTTATCTGCAGATGCGGTAACAACTGTGTTGTTAAAATCATGGATGACCAGTGGTTTATGAAATATGGTAATGAAGAGTGGACTGAAAAGACTTTAAAAGTTCTAGAAGGCGAAACCATCATCCCTCAGGAAATTAAAAATAATTTTGAATATTACATCAACTGGTTAGATGATTGGGCATGTTCTAGAAAAGTAGGTCTTGGAACAAGATTACCATGGGACAGTCAGTGGTTAATTGAACCATTAACTGACTCTACAATTTATATGTCATATTATTCAATTGCAAAATACTTAAGAGATATGAATCCTGATGATTTAAACAAAGCTTTCTTTGATAAAGTACTTTTAAATAAAGATTCAGGAGAAATTACTGTTCCTAGTGATAAAATTAAAGAAATTCAGGATGAATTTAATTACTGGTATCCTCTTGATTGGAGATTATCTGCAAAAGATTTAGTAGGAAATCATTTAAGCTTTTTAATGTTCCACCACAGTGCAATTTATCCAAAAGACAAATGGCCAAGAGGAACTGTTGTATTTGGAATGGGTCTTTTAGAAGGAAATAAAATGTCTTCATCAAAAGGTAATGTAATCCTGCTTAAGGATGCAATTAAAGATTACACAGCAGATGTTGTAAGGCTTTTCTTAATGGCATCAGCTGAACCATGGCAGGACTTTGACTGGAGAGAAAAAGAAGTTCTTGGAACTAAAAGAAGACTTGAATGGTTTAGAGAATTTGCCGATAAAGTTGAAGAGATTAAAGGCTCAGCACTTGATTTAAGCAATATCGAAAAAGTTGAATTAACAAGAACAATTGATTTATGGATGTTAAGTCAGCTCAACCAGCATGTGAAAAATGCAACTGAAGCATTAGAAGTTTTCCAAACCAGACAAGCACTTCAAGATTCATTATTCTTACTTAAAAAAGATGTTGATCATTACTTATACAGAGTCAAACATTTACTTAAATCCAATGACCCTGCTATTGTATATGTTCTATCAACAGTTCTTGAATCATGGATTAAACTTTTAGCACCGTTTACCCCACATACATGTGAAGAATTATGGGCAAAATATGGTGGAAAAGGTTTCATAAGCGAAGCTACATGGCCTGAATTTGATGAAACATCAGTAAGTCCTGAAATTGAAAAATCAGAAGAATTAGTACAAAATACTATTAAAGATATCACCCAAATCAAGAAAATGGTTAAAGGTGATGTTTCTAAAGTCCATATTTATCTTGCTCCTGATTGGAAATGGGATTTATACAAAATAGCTGATGAGGTTGGAAAACCTGATATTGGTCAGATTATGGGAAGAGCTATTAAAGCTAATGTTTATGATGATAAAAAAGAAATAGCTGCAGTAGCTAAAAAAATCGGTCGTGAAATAACTAAAACAAGATATATCGGAAAAATCAATGAAGAAGAAATTCTCAATGATGCTCTTGATTATATAACCGAAGAAATCGGCAGTGAAGTTATTATCCACAGCGATGATTCTTACGACCCGCAAAATAAGGCTAGAAATGCTATGCCTTATAAACCAGCTATATTTATGGAATAATTAACCTTATTCCATAATTAAATCTTTTGAATTATATTCATAACATTTTTTTGGCAAGTATTGACCGGCACTAGCTAATTTATAATCATAAACATCAAATAAACTGAATTTAACATTGTCCACATCATTTTTAAGTGTAATTGTATCATTAATTTCAATTTGAAATTTATCTAATTTTAAATGAAATCCAAGACCTGTGTATTTCATATAACTTTCTTTTAAAACCCAGTAATTGAAAAATTCATCTGACTTATTTTTTGACTTCATTATATTTTCATATTCTTCGTTGAAGAAAAAATTTTTAGCTATATCCAAATCAATTGTAGGGTCATTATATTCTATGTCAACTCCAACAGGTTTATCAGATATTGCACATGAAACAAATTTACCGCTATGACTCATGTTAAAATGAATATCTTCATGATTGGATATATAGGATTTACCATATTTTTCCAATTTAAAAATAGGATCATTGATGCCAACTTCGCACAAAAGCTTTTTTAAAAGTAAATAAGCACCGCAACTAAGTTTTTTATCTTTAATAAAATAAAATTTATCAATTTTATCCTGACGATTCTTAGGAACAAGTTTATAACCTTTTTCTAAATCTAACTGTTCCACATTACAATAAACTAATTTAATCATATTTTTCAATAAATTAATCGATGCTTTTAATAATTTTAAAGTGGTTTTCACCATCTATATAATCATAAGATAACTCATCAGCAAAATTTTTAACAAAAAATATTCCCAATCCACCAACTGATGCCTCTTCAATACAATCTGGAAAATCAGGACTCTCCTGCTCAAGGGGATTGAATTCAACACCATTGTCAATGAATTCAATTGACATTATTGAATCGTCACTGTAATCTGCATTTATTTTTACAAAATCAGCTTTAGAATAATTAACAATATTAACAAAAATCTCTTCAATAACCAAATCCAATTTAATATCTTTATTTGGAACTTGCTCATGAATAAAATTCATTACATCATGTAATTGGTCAACACTCGGATTAATTTTTAAGGAATTCATTGTATCTCAAATATTTTATCAAAGCCAGACAGTTTAAATATTTTTTGAATATCATCACTAACATTTAAAATGACCATCTTAATGTCTTCAGCTTCAAGTTTCTTTCCAGTTGAGATTAAAACACGCAAACCCGCACTAGAAATATAATTTACATCATTAAAGTCAATTATTAAAGAATTAAAATTTCCATATTCGTCCTGAATAGACTCATCAAATTCAACAGAAGTAATAGTATCTATACGACCATTGACACTTAATGTTAATTCTTTTCCATTATAATTCTTAATAATTTCCATCATATCACTTAAATAATCATATTATGTTTAATTAATATTAAGTTTTTCTTAATACAAAAACATATGTAAAGCATGACAAATAATTTTAACGAATAGCTATAATTTTCTTGCAAAAACCAGATATCCGCTATGACCTACCATACGTGTTTTAGGCCTTACACCCTGAGGTCTTACTTCAAGACCTCTTTCAATTATTTCAATAATATCAATATCATAAAATCCTAACTTTTTTGCAACACGGTATGAGATTTCAGCCTGATCGATATAAGGTGCATAAACCGCAAGCCAACCTCCAACATTTAATGACTCTAAAACATCTTCAAATATTTCAAATGGTTTTGGAAGGTCTAAAAATACCAAATCAATATTGTTTTCATCAATTCCATCTTTAATACTTTTATTTTTAACTTCAATATTGGTTATTCCAAAATTGTCAATGTTTTTCTTTGCAACTTCTGCAAAATCTTCACGGATTTCATAAGTAAAGACCTTACCTTCAAATCCTACAACATTTCCAAAGTTCAGGGCAATAGCTCCGGCACCAGTTCCTGCATCAACAACTCTAGAACCTGCACCTAAACCAGTATGGGCTAAAACCAAACCAATATCTTTTTTTAATAGTATAGAACAGCGCCTATCCATCAAATCAATAAAATCATTGATATTAGGTTTTGCGATTTTAAATGTGTGGTCCAAATGACTTTTAACTTCATCACCAATTTCAGCATTGTCCAAAACTTCTGCCTTGATAATACCTAAATCGCTTTGAAATTCACTTCCTGGTTTTAAAATATATTTTTTTCCACGTTCATCTAGAATCATTTTCATTATAGCACCTAATTTTCAATTTCAGCTAATCTTTTAACTCTTTTTAAAGATTCAGGGTGAGTAGAGAATAATTCCATAAGACTTTTACCTTTAGAAACTTTAATATCTGAATTTGCCAGTCTTCTTAATTCATCGTCGGATATTTTTCCATCGCCATCGAAGTCAATTTGGCTGAAATCATCAATATCATGTTTAGCATTATTGACATCAGTTACAAAGAAAGCCCTGTTTGAATTTACATCATCAATTGTTTCTTTACTGCATTGAGATGCACCGTAAGATAATTTATATAAAGCAGATACCAATGCCGCCGGACGGTTACCAAATTCAACACTGGCCTCATCAGCATAATACTCTCTTGTTCTTGAAATAAACAATACCAATAATTGACCAATTAAATAGAATAGATATCCTACAAGTCCAATGATAACTCCACCGTTATCGTTGTCACCTGAAAACATAAATGAAAGTGCAATATAATAACAAATCATCGGAATAACACTTACAGTAGTGGTAACAATCATATCATTGTGTTTTAAATGACCCATTTCATGACCTAAAACAGCTCTTAATTCATCACGGTCAAGCAATCCTAAAATAGGGCGAGTAATAGCAATATGACCACTTCTACTAGTTCTACCATATGCAAATGCATTTGGAATATTAATTTCAGATACACAAACTTCAGGTTTTGGAATTCCAGCTACAGCCGCTAATTCTTCAACCATCTGATGTATATGTGGGGCTTCAGCCTCTGATAAAGGCCTTACATTCATTGAACGTTTAACAAGTGATGGACCAAACCAATATTGTAAAAATATAATTACTAAGCTTGCAAAGAAGTATACTCTCCAACTACCTAAACCTGTATATCTCCCAATTATAAGAATAAGGAAATAAATAACGGTAAACATTAAAACTGAAGTAAGCATCATTCTCAATCTTAGTTTCCATGTACCTCTCATAGTATCACCTAAAAATTTTATTATTTTTCAGTAACTCTCTCATTCAAAATATATATAATATTTTAAAATATAAAAACATTAACCAAAAGTTAATTATTAACAAACAACATAAAGTTTTACATAATATAATGGTGATTAAATGAGCGGACCATGGGTAGAAAAATATAGACCACAAAAATTAGAAGATGTTGTAGGCCAAAAACAGATTGTAACAAGACTTGAAAAATATGTAGGCGAAGAGAGTATGCCTAACTTGATGTTTACAGGTCCTGCAGGAGTTGGAAAAACAACTACTGCACTAGCTTTAGTAAAATCTATTTTAGGAGATTACTGGAGACAAAACTTTTTGGAATTAAATGCATCCGATGCAAGAGGAATTGAAACAGTACGTAATGACATTAAAAATTTCTGTAGATTAAAACCTGTTGGTGCTCCATTTAGAATAATCTTTTTAGACGAAGTAGACAATATGACAAAAGATGCTCAGCATGCTCTTCGTCGTGAAATGGAAATGTATACAAAAACCGCCTCATTTATACTTTCATGTAATTACTCTTCAAAAATTATCGATCCAATCCAATCCAGATGTGCAATATTCAGATTTGCTCCAATAAAAGGAGAAGAAATTACCGAAAGATTGAAATTTATTTGTGATGCTGAAGGATTTGACGCAGATGAAAAAGGTCTTGAAACCATAGTTTATTTTGCTGAAGGAGACATGCGTAAAGCAGTTAATGTATTACAGGCTGCTGCTTCTGAAGGAGAAATAATAAATGAAGATTCAGTTTATGAAGTAGTATCAAAAGCAAAACCACAAGACATTGGAGATATGATTAATAAAGCATTAATGGGTGACTTTATGGCGGCCAGAACCATTTTAAGAGAAACAATGGTTTTACAGGGAACCAGTGGAGAAGATATGGTTACTCAGATTTACCAGGATGTGTCTAAAAGAGCAATAGATGGTAAAATGGATGCTGCTATTTATATGAATTTAATTGAAGCAATAGCTGAATGTGATTTTAGAATTAGAGAAGGAGCTAATCCAAGAATACAGCTTGAAGCTTTATTAGCTCAATTTTTATAAGGTATATACATGTTATGGACTGATAAATACCGACCACAAACACTTGAAGAAGTAGTTGGTAATAAAAAAGAGATAAAAATAATCCAGGATTGGGTTAATAATTGGAAAGCAGGTAATCCTCAAAAACCCTTACTGTTAGTTGGTCCACCAGGTATTGGAAAAACCACACTTGCACAAATTATAGCAAAAGAATTTTCAGAATATATTGAACTTAATGCAAGTGATAAACGTTCACAGGATGTTATTAAAAACACTATCGGAGAATCATCTTCATCAAGATCATTATTCGGAGACGAATACAAATTATTAATTCTAGATGAAGTTGACGGAATCCATGGAACCAATGACCGTGGAGGAGTAAGAGCAATAGGGGAAATAATTAAAAATTCCCAACATCCAATGATTTTAATAGCAAATGACTTTTATTCCAAAAGATTATCATCAATCAAAACAAAATGTGATGTTTTGAAGATGAAAAAATCAAGATGGAATTCTATTTCTGCATTGCTTAGAAAAATTGCTGAAAAAGAAGGTATTGAAGCCAATCCTCAGGCTTTAAAAGAAATCGCTGTAAAATCCCAGGGCGATGTAAGATCAGCGATTAATACATTGCAGGCATTATCAGATCATGAAAAAGCATTAGAAGTCAAAGATGTTGAAAATATCACTACAAAAGATGACAGATCAACAATTATTAATGGAGTTACAGCAGTTTTAAAAAGTAAAACTCCATCTAAAGTTAAAAAAGCATTGATTGTAGAAGAAGAACCAACTCTTGTAATGGAGTATATTGCTGAAAACATTCCCCGTGAATACAAAAATAAAGAAGAAATCAAACAGGCTTATGCAAATATTTCAAATGCTGATTTATACTTTGGAAGAGCACAAAGAAGCAGAAATTATGGTTACTGGAGATACGCTACTGATTTTATGGGAATCGGAGTAAGTAACTCAAAAGCTGAAACTTATAAAAAATTCACGAAAATTACTTCACCAACAATATTTACATTGATGGGCCGTAATAGAGGAAAAAGAAATCTCAGAGATAGAATTGCAGAAAAAATGTCTGAAAAAATGCATATATCTCATGCCATTGCAATTTCAATGTTTCCATATCTTGAAATAATGTTTAAAGATGATGAACTTGCATGGGAAATTTCAGACTTTTTAGGTCTTGAAGATGATGAAATCAAACGTTTTAGGAAAAAGAAAATACCTAAAAAAGTCGTTGATAAAATGGAAAAACAGAAAGCTCAAATGAGAGAAGAAGAACGTGATCAACGTGCTGAAGAGCTTCAAAATCAAATGGTTAATGTTATTTCTAAAGACAGCAAAGACATTTCTGAGAAAATAGAAGAAGAACCTGTTGTTGAAGAGGAACCTGTTGAAGAAGAAGTAGAAGAGAAGAAAGATAAAAAGAAAACTGATAAACAAGTTTCCTTATTTAGTTTCTAACTTACCGTTGACAAATTCTGCAGCCTTGACAACATTTTCCCGATATTGCGGGGCAACATCTTCTAGGAATTTGGAGAAATTATTAGCCAACTCATTTTTATTTTGACTTTCTAAAACTTCTTTACCATCCATTTTTAAAAATGAATTAATCCAATCAAGTGAAACATTAACTAATGGATAAATTTCATTTTTATTCCTTTTAAAGTTTAAACCGTCTCCATTAAAAATACCTTCAAAAATATTATTAACTTCATCATCCAGAATTAACGGATTAACTGCTAAATCAAAATCTCCATCATAAACTAACCTGACACCATATTTACGAGTATAAGGTTCAAGCAAAAGTTCAATTATAAAATTATCTTCAGGCATTAAAATTTTTGTATTGGGTTTAATTTCCAGTGCCAAAACTTTTGATGATTTAGAACAGATTTTTTGAAATAAACTGCTTCTTACAACATCAATTTCACTGAATTGTTTTTTAAATGTACTTTCCCTTTTTCTTGAAAATTTTGAAAATCTTAAATTGTTGATATAAATTTTTTCAGGAGTATATGATATAAAACGAGTGTCTACACCAATTATTTTTAAAAATTTCAATACATCTTTTTTGGATGTTGAAAATTCCTCTTTATCTGTGTTAAAACCACTGACATCAAACATTAAATCCATAGTATCATTTCAAATTAAGTGTTTTTCTCAAAGCATCTTCCATAATATCAATTGGAGCATCTACACCTGTCCATATTTTAAAGCTTTCAGCACCCTGATATAATAACATTTTAATTCCATATACCGGCCTAGCACCTGCTTTAATTGCCTGTTTAATTAAAACTGTTTCGTTGGGATTGTAAACAGCATCGAATACAACCAAATCCTCATGCATATTTTCAGCTGTAACAATCGGTTCATCATTAATATGAGGATCCATTCCAACAGGCGTAGTATCAATTAAAATATCCGCATCATCCAGATAACTTTCAATTTGAGAGATTGAATCAAAAGAAACATCATCTATTAACTGTGAGTTAGAAACATCGCAAGATAATTTTTCGGCTTTTGAAACATTTCTGTTAAGTATTGTTAATTTATCTGCATCGTATTTAGCAATATAAAATGATATTGCTCTTGATGCCCCACCTGCACCAGCAATAACAACATTTTTATTTTTAATAGATTCAACTTCTTCAATAGCTTTAATAGCTCCAATACCATCAGTATTATAACCTTTTAAATTTTTAAAATCGATTGTATTGACAGCACCAATTAATTGAGCTATTTCATCTAAATCATTTAAATATTTCATCACTTCGATTTTGTGAGGAATAGTTACATTCAGTCCTTTAATATTTAATGAAAAGGCACCTTCAATGGACTTTTTTAAATTTGAAGGCTCAACATCAAATGTAACATAGACATAATCAAGATTTAGTGCTCTGAAAGCTGCATTATGCATAGGCGGTGAAAAACTATGTTCAACCGGATTTCCAATTAAACCTACAACATTAGTACGACCAGTAATTTTCATATTATTTAATTGATTGTGAAAATATAAATAATTTCTTAATTTTAGAATGAAAAAAACTATGCTTTAAATTAAAGTTAGAGGTAATTAAATTATATTTCATCAATGGAAATATCAAAATAAATTTTCAAATATTTAAAATAATGAAAATAGTGTAAAAAAAATTAAAGAATTGACTGATAAATATACATCATTAAAATAAAAAATTAAGAAAAAGGAAATTATATAACTTTTACAAATCTTTTAAGTTTGCTAGATTTGTAAATAATTACATAAGTATATGTTCTTCCTTTTTTAAGTTTTTTAATAACATTTTTATTAATTTTAAAGTAAGCAATACCTTTGTTATTTGTTTTAATAACGTAATTCTTACCCTTAAACTTAACAGTTAATTTCTGTTTTTTATACGGTTTTTTACCCTTCAAAACAACTTTGATTTTAAGTGATTTAGCAGTTCTCTTAACCTTAGTGGTCTTTTTAGCATTAATAACCTGTTTTACAACAATGGAATTAGATACTTTAAATCCATGATATTCACTTGTAACAGAATATTTTTTAGGAGCTAAATTAATTTTTAAATAAGCATATCCGTTTGAATCAGTTTTAGCAGAATATGTTTTACTACCAATTATAAATTTAACAACCTGACCTGCCTTAGCCACATTACCATAATCATCATATACTCTGACTTTGAATTTGGATCCGTCTAAATAAAACATGTTTAAGTTAGTATTGTCAGTGATTCTTTTAACAATACTAATGTCTTGAGATGCAGTTTCATTATTTACCGGATTAACTAAAGTTACTTTGTAATTGCCAGGAACAAGATTAATTTTAATTGAAATCATACCATTAGAATCTGTATATGTATCATAAATTATATCACCAAGAGCAATTGATATAAGCTGGTTAGATAATGGGTTTCCATTACCGTCCAATATTTTAACAATATAATTTGAATCTAAAGTATATTTAGATGAAACTGGTAAAATAATAGTTGATTTAACAGTTATACGAGCATTTGCACTTGAATTAATGTAGGTTGAATCACCTTCAAATTCTAAATCGATGAAATATTCGCCATTGACGAAATTAATTGGTATCCAAGCAATACCATCATCATCAGTGGTTTTATTAAATTTCAGGTTATTGATAGTAAATAAGACATTCTTACCAGAAATTGGAGTTCCATTGATTGTAGTTAAACTAACAGTATAAGTGTTATTTCCCAAATAATATCCTACAAAGTCATTTGCATTGATTATTGTTTTTACAACTAAAATATTGAATCTTTCAAATCCTGTGGAAGTGTAGTTTTCAGATTCAAGAGTTGTTAAAACAGTATACTCACCAAAATCAAGATTATTTAAAGTTAAATTATATCTACCATTTGAAGTTGTGATTTCCTGGATTTTATCAGAAATATTTACTATGACTTTTTCACTAACCTCTTTAGACAATTCAAGTTTGATTAAAGCAGTTGAACGGTAAATTTCAACAGTAATATTGGTTTTTATTTCCAGTTTATCAACACTGAATAATCTTGATACTTCATATCCATTGAAATTATCATTACCCGCATTTTTAATAGTTAAATTATAAACTCCCGGTGTTAAATCATTAAATGATATTGAATCTTCACTTACAACTTTATTATAAACTTCAATACCATTTTTAGTAACAATAACCTGAACACTGGTTTTATTATAAACTTTAAAGTTAACATATGGATTTTTAGTTTCAAATGTTCCATTCTCAAGAGTTAAAATTTCAATAAATGAATTAGCTTTCAATACCTCAAATGATGTTGAAGCACTGGACTGGTTGTAGTTTTCATTTCCTTCATTTAATATAGTTAACTTATAGTTTCCAGATTCCAGTTTATCAAATGTCAAAGTATCAGAGGTTATATTACCATTTAAAATTACAACATTGTTTTTAGTTAAACTGAATTTAGCATTGGTTTTATTGGTTATTGTAAATGTTACCTCAGCATTAGTTGTGTTGAAAATACCTCCTACTGTAGTGATAATTTCAACTACAGAAGATGCTTTTAGAATTTCAAATGAAGCAGTTGCATTAGATCCTGTGATATTTTCTGTTTCATTATTTGATATAAAAATATCATAAACACCGGCATCCAAATTAGATAACCTAATAGAATTTCCACCAACATTGCCATTAGTAACAACAATACCTGATTTAGTTACAACATAACTAGTGTCAATACAGTTAACCAGATTCAAACTAATAACTGCATCTAAACTATCATAAATTCCATTTGAAACACTGCCAACAGCAATACTTGAAGAAGCCTTATAAATTTCAAACCTTCCGGAAGTTTCTGATTTTGTATAATTCCCATTATCTTTATTTAAAATATAAATATCATATATTCCAACAGCAAGATTTGATAAAGTAATCATATTACCTGTAATTTTACCATTAGTAACATTAACACCTGCTTTAGATACGACATATATAACATCACTGCAGTTAATCATGTTAAGACTAATAACTGCACCGGATGTGTTAAATGTTGCATTAGCAATATTGGTTATTGAAACTAGTGAAGAAGCTTTTGAAACATTAATCAGTCTACTTGCAGAAGATCCATAAATATTCAAATCCTCCAGATTATAGAGAGTTAGATTATAAGTTCCGGCAGCTAAATTAATGAACTCAGTAGCATTTCCATTAACTGTAATGTTTTGAATTACAACACCATTTTTAGTGATAACTGCTCTTACATTAGTTCTGTTTGATACGATAAATGAAACAGAAGGATTAATGGTATTATATGTACCATTAACTACATTTTCAATTATTATTTCAGAATTGACTTTATAAATTGAGAATTTAATTTTTTCATCAACATTTAAATAAGCATTTGTATAAATTAAATCTGCATCATATTCATTTGCATTAAATGTATCAGGTATCTTAAAGACAGCAGAACCATTAATTACAGTCATATTATAAGATTTATCGGAAATTGTTAATGTTACTGTTGTATTAAGTAATCTTGCAAATTCATCAACGAATGTGATATTTGCTATTAACTCTTTACCATATGTAATGTTTTTAATTTCAAGACCAGCTACTACATCACCAATTTCAAATGTGGTTTGAGCAGATGAAGAATTATATCCGATAGCATTGAATTGCAAGTTTATAGAATGACTTCCTTTTGAAGTAAAGTTATAAGTTAACTGTGCAACACCATTTTTAACATCAGCCACATAATTTTTGTCATTGATTTTAAATGTGATGTTTCCTGTGTTTACAACATATCCAAATTCATTCAATACATTAGCAGTGATTATAATTGAATCAAGAGTGAAATTGGATAATGTTAATGTTGTTTGAGTATTAACATCATTTAAGTAAGTAAATGCTTTAATACAAGCTACCTGTGATTCGTAATTATGACCCGGATAAAGGTGAGTATAATTATATAAATCATCCCAGTTTACACCATCATTACTAAAATAAGATATTCCCGGACGATAGGTTAATTTATCAAGAGACATAAATTCAGAAATTGGAATTCCGGCATCACCGTTAACAGTGATTTTGAAAACAACTTCAAATTTATCGCCTTTATTGAGTTTTACAATATCATCCAAGTTAATAGTATAATATCCATAATGAGATGTGCCTGTCTTTATAAGTTTGGTTGCACCATTAACAATAATGGATACTTCCCAATTAGTGTCTTTTTCAAAGTAAGTGGAAACTGCTGCCAAATATTCATCATCAGTAGCTGTAAATAAATTCTTATACCATATTGTGCTTTTTGAGCTATGGAATAAGTAATCGGTTTTACCGCCTACATCATATTGATAATTTTTATCGAATTTAAGAGTATCATTTAAAATAAATGTGTATGATGCATATGTTCCGATTTCTGCGAATTTTCTATCATAATAAGATACATAGAAATATCCATCTTCGCCCCAATAATTTCCCCAGCTGTTTTTACAAATCCATGCACCATCTCCTTCAGCACCACTTATATGATATGTGTCATCCCAACCAACAATTGTAACTGCATGGTTAGGATTATCATTACCCTTATAACATTGATTATTACCCAACATATGTAAAGAAGTTCCAACAGCACCATATTTTAAGATAGCTTCTTTAATAGCATCATTATCAGTATAACTATCTCTTTTTAAATAAATAATATTTTGAATATGGACTACACTATTTACAACAGGTGATAAGTGGTTTATATCATCAGTAATATCATCAGATTCATTAATAGGTCCAAGCCAGCTTACAAGATAACTATTACTCATCTCATCATTTCCACCATTGTTAGGTGTTATGATTGACCATCCGTAATCTGAGAATAATGCCATGATGTTTTTCATATTACCTTCAGATAAATCATATGTAACATTTGAAGCTTTAAGCAAACATGACTCTAAAGCTGCAATTGCTGCAAATGCCCAACAATTTCCACCAGCTTGCTGGTCTTTTACAGAAGTTACAAAACCATCATCACGTAAATCGTATTTGGTTGGCAAAACAGTGACAACTTGGTCTCTATAGTGGTGCATTGTGTAATTTCCGTTTCCAATCACAATGCTGACTTCAGATGTTTCATAGAGGTCATTATTGTTATATGCCTTATTTCCAACATATACAATATTTTCAATAAAGGAAACATTATTTAAAAGTGAATAAATTGCACCAGCCTTTAATTCTGCAGTATTTGATATAAATTTAGTATTATTGATTATTAAAGCATCAGATTCATCAATAAATACTCCACCACCGCTACTTGCAGTGTTATTAATAAATGTTGAATTTTCAATTGCAATAGACCCATATATAGTATAAATTGCTCCACCCTGATATTTAGCAGTGTTATTTTCAGCTGTAAAGTTGACTAAAGTGACCTTAGATGAAAGAGCAGTGATTGCAGGACCGAAAGTAGATTTACAATTTATTACAGTTAAACCGTCGGCAGATAAAATAGCGTCTTTTAGATAAATTGCACCACCAGCATCATTTACAGAATAATCATTAATAATTGTAGTATTTTTTATAATAATTCTGACTGGGCCGTTACCTGCAATAGCACCACCAAACCTTGAAGCATAATTATTTTCAAAAATAGAATTTGAAATGGTATAAACTGCTCCATTAATACCACTATAGATAACACCACCATATTCAGCACGACTATCTGAAAATGTACAATTATCTATGTTTAATCCTTGGGAATTATAGAAAATACCACCATAATTATTCCTATCAAATACTATACCTCTACCATTTTTAAAAATAGAGTTATTTGCATTGACTGTTCCTGATGTAAAAGTAGCACCTGAAAAAGTAACTCTATTGACGTATACTGTATTTGAAATGCTGATTTGTCCATTACGTTCAATAATGGTATTTAAAGCATTTTCACCGAAAATATAAACATTATTTAAATTACTTTGAGATAATGTATACCTACCTTCCTTAAAGAAAGCAGTTTTACCATTAGAAAGTCTTGAATTAAGATATTTATATGGATTTTGTTTAGATCCATCACCATCACTAGCAGCTGATGCATCAAAGTATAAATCATAAATATCTACATTAACATGAGCTTTTTTAATAGTTACATTATTTAAAT
>Ga0326511_10000656_pt1 | contig 30344 bp, 21 predicted proteins | sample 0_2496_0518_D_FD_203701 | JGI IMG/M metagenome (GOLD analysis project Ga0326511, IMG submission 203701) | Bovine rumen microbial communities from UC Davis, California, United States - 0_2496_0518 | ecosystem: Host-associated > Mammals > Digestive system > Stomach > Rumen | place: USA...
TTGATACATCAAGTAATGCCCTAGTTACCATACGACCTTCCGGAATTGTACATGTACCATAGTTAATAGAAGTAAATGGTAATTGATTACCTGAACGACTTTGTAATGTATTCAAATTATGATACATACCTTCAACTGCTTGATATGTTTCTCTTTTTGTATCATCTAAAGCACGTTGTCTTGTTGCAATATCTAAATTCTTATTATCAAATGTAAAATCATCATTTGATAATTTAGTTTCTAAATAGAATTCTGTTACCTTATTTTCAGTCCAATGTTTATATGCTTCATAATCCATTCCAAGAATATCTAAATTATAGAAATCATCTAAATGTTGGATCCAGTCAACTATATAATGTTTTCTAAATGATTTACGAACATAAGGTACCATAGTCCAATCTAAATGTGAACTTGAAACTCCACCAAATTGTTGTAATGATTGTAATTGGAATAAAACGGCAACCAATTGCATAGCGGTATTGACTGAACCAGCAGGACGTACATCTGTTTGTCTTGTCTTAAATCCATGAGCAAGAAGTTCATCAAGTGGCATTGTCAAACAATTATGACGACCATCTGCCCAAGCATCAAGGTCATGGATATAAACCATATTCTTTTCATGATTACGACGACTTGTCTTTGACATCATCTTAAGAGCTTGGTCTTTACAAACAACACTTGCGGCTTCACCTACACGACCACCATAAGATTCTTCATCAAGGTTAGCATTTTGATTTTGAATGTTCTTACCAAATAATGCACATTGAACATCTTTAATCAAATCTGAATTTTGCTCACGAACTTCTTCTCTTTTTCTTCTATAATTAATAAATGATTCTACAACTTCAAACTTATTACGCTTAATAAGTTCTTTTTGAATTGTATCATGAATTTCATCTACAAAAGTACCATTTCCATTATTCTTGATAATTACCTTTTCGACCGATTCTTTAACTTGTTCTAAGAACTTATCAGGAACTACTTGATCTACAGATTTGAATGCTTTAGTTACAGCATCCACAATCTTAATAAAGTTATATTCCTGAGGGGTTCCATCTCGTTTAATTATTGTCATCCTCAATCATCTTGTATATTTTTTAAATGTTAAATTATTATAATATTTATTAATATAGAAAAAAATAATACATATTATAATAAAGTGGTATATAAAAATAACTACAAATTTAAGGAAAAATCAATGGAATTTTAGATATTTTTTAACCATATAAAAAAACTAAAGTGTGCCAATTTTAGACACACTTTTATTTTTATTTTTAATACCTTATTGAATAATTTTGAACCAAATTTTCATACCATTCGAGTCTTTGTTTTAAATGTTCAACTTTCCAAGTATAATGATTTTGTTGTCTTTCTATCCAATTATTGGCAGCTTCTAAACAAGAAAATCTTAACATATAATTTCTTCTTATTTCTGATTCATGACTTTCATAATATAATTTTAATACAGTTCCTTTACCGGCTTCAATTTTTATATATGGACGTTTTTCTATTTGTTTATTACCTGACCAATCAGAGTATTCTCTAATTTGTTCAGTAACTTCAATATTATGTATTAATTGTGGATGTAATTTTCCTTTATCCCAATAATATATATAATCTCCTTTTTGTAATTCACCAAATGTTTTCATATTAAATCTTTATAATTTTATGTGGTTGCCTCAAGATATATGGTTTTCTTATTTTACAATATTCTTGTCCGATCTCTACATAATGAAAGAAATCCCAATGGTTATCATCTTCTTCAGGTTTAATTTTTGTAAAACATGGTGTAAATCCAATTATTTTACCTTTATGAAAACTATCCCATCTTCCGTCATAATGCTGTATCATGAAAATAACATTATCACCAATATTCAATTCATTCTTAAATGTATCTCCCATAATTATAAAATCTTATTTTTAAGTATCTTTATAAATTGTTCTTGTGTTAATGTACATCCAGCTGCTCCTTTATGACCACCACCACTATATTTTTCCCTTAAGAAATCACCACAATGGAATGAATCATTATCATAAATATTATAAAGAGATATTACCCAATTATTATTCTTTTGATGTTTGAATACTATAACATTTTTAAGTTCTGGATTAGTTTCTCTAAGTGAATAGAATAAAGTTGAACTTGATTGTCCTTGATGGAAAATAGCACAAGCATTTCTAAATTTAGTAACACCAATCTCTTCATCAGAAATATCTAATTGCCATTCCTTATCTCCAGATTCTTTTAAAATATTACACATTACAATATCATCATATCTGTTGAGAATTTTTCCATAAGTTTCAAATCCTTCAATAAGAGATTTCATTGAAAATTCTAATATATTCTTTCCATCAACATATATTTCTACCAAATTTCTAATAATTGGTAAAATATCATTCATATTAAGATCTAATTTAATCGTTGTACCTTTATTAACATTACGAACATAATCTTGATTATACCCTTCTTTTTCATATGTCCAAGAATCCCAAGCGGATAAAATTCTTAAATATTCTGGTACAGCTTTCTTATTATAGTCTTCATCAAATTGATCATAAAGATATTTCCATACACATAATATAGCAGAACGTTGTGTATCTCTTATTCCAGGAATATCATCAAATTTATTTTCTTCTGATAAATGAATAATTGGGGCATGATGATCACACCAAATAAAATCTGTCCCAAATTCTTTCCAAAGTTTCTTCATATATTTCCAATCATTAAATGATATATCAGTCATAATGATTGATTTATATGTTTTATGTAATTCTTCTACATTATTATATACTTTTGAAAAATCAGCAAGCATATTATAATCTGCTGGAAGTCTATCAATATTTTCTGAATTTATATTTAATTTATGAATTAAATAATCATATATTAAAGAACCAGAAAATAAACCATCATTATCTTCTCTATGATAAATAATTAAATATTTATTTGCCTCCATAAATACACACAGGTTTATTAATTTTTATTTCTAATTAGTTTATTTGGTTTAATATAAAAATAGCTCAGAATGGCACTAGACAAACTCTGAGCTATATTATTTATATCTTATTAAACATTCAATTTTTCTTTAAACATATAAGCTGGTTTATTTGCATAACGGCACTTAGCCATCTCTTGTGCAGTCAACTCTCTAGTTCCATCAAATTCGCCATTACCTTGACAACATTTCTTGAATTTCTTTCCGCTCCCACAAGGACATGGATCATTAGGCATTACTTTCTTATCAAACTTACGAATAATTGTTCTAGTCTTACGAGGACGAACATATTGATTAGTAGTTGGTGCAGTTCTAGCTACTAAATTAGCCATTTCAGCATCACTAACTTTTGTTTCAACAACATCATCCATAATCATTTTATTCTTATCTTCCATAATTTAATTAAGATATTTTTCTTTATTTATATAATTTTCTAATATTTGTTCTGCATCGTTTTTAATTTGTTCATAATTAGGATATTTAGCATTTAATAAAACTATTTCTGTTCTATCCGCAGGTACAACTAATAAAATTACAGAATCATCATTTATTTCTTTTGTATTTAAAAATTTTTCTTCTAAATAATGTTTAAATTGGGATAAAAATGCCATTCCCTTTTCTTTATTCATTATTGCTATATTTAAATAAGCAATAAGAATAGATTTATCTTGATTTAACATATTATTAACAAAGTTTAATTTAATTTAAAATAGATAAAAACAAAAAAATGTACAACTTTCGTTGTACATTCTTTATAATTTAATATCACCAATTTAATTAGAATGGTAAATCACTTGTTTCATCTTCTGCTGCAGCTGGGAAAGGATTAAGATCCTCTACTTTAGTTTCAATTTTCTTTTCTCCGGCTTTTGCATTATCTTTTCCATCTAAATTTTGAAGTTCATGTAATTCTTCAATTGACATTGTTTCTGGATCATTACCTGATTCTACAATTTCAATCCAATCAGCTACACGTTTCTTAACTTCATCTGACCATGGCTTATAAGATAATGTATCAAGTTTTGGTGCCCATTCCTTAATTTGTGTAAATACCTTACTATAAATTGGTAATAATGCTTTATATTCTTCTGAAGAATTTGCATCTGCTATAATAGCATTTCTCTTTTCAATATCATCTTCGTCTTCACATTCCATATCCCAAGCTTCTTTAATCTTATTTACATAAGCATCAAGAATTTCTTGTTCTTCATCATTAAGAAGTGGTGAACCATCCGGACAAACACAACTTGTTGCATTCTTTGAAATTGTACCTGTATAAGTAATTTCACGAGTCTTACGAAGTGGTTGCTTTGGATCATCTGGTCCAGGTGCTACATCAATACTAATTGTACGACCAAATAAATAATCCATTACTGGAATTGCCATCATACCTGATTCCTTAGATGGATTCATTGCACCATTAAGAAGGTTATAAATTGTTGTAGGAAGTTTCCAAATCTTAAATGAACCTTCCAAATCTGGTTGATTCTTATCTTTCAAAATTTGTACAATTACATAACGAGCAAATCTCTTATCATAAAGTTGCTTTCCACCTTTATCCTTTGGAGCAGCTTGATTATACAATACTGATCCAGGTTCAGAATAATGACATTTCTTCCATGATGTAAAAATAGGACAACTCTTATCATCAATTGTTAATGAAGATATTGCTGTTAAATAATTAACCTTATCATTAACTTTATACTTAATACCATAAGATTGTTGCTCTAAGAAACTCTTCTTTGGGTTTTCTGGATTGTAAATAATCTTAATCTTACAACGATAATGGCCATCTTCACTTACTGAATCTTGTGGGCGAGTTTTGTAAATTAATGAATTTCCTTGATTAGTGTTTTGATTTTCTTCTTGGTTGTTGTTAAATAAATCTTGAGGGTTAAAGCCCAATACTTCTTGTTCTGTCATTTTTAATTTTAAATATTTTTGTCAAATTTGAGATTTATAATTTGTTTTCATTAATATATTTTATAAATCTTTAATATTAATTTTAAAATAGTTTAATGAAAACATTATTTTAATTTTTATTAATTATTTTATTCCAAATATAAATTTATTAGGTCCAGGAATCATTCCACCACCTTGACCAACTGGTATTGTTTGAGCACTTACCATATGCGGTAATGAAGTATGTGAAGAAGGTGAACCTACTGTAGGTATACCAACTAACATCATTTGACCATGAATATCTGCATTCTTAACATAATAATCAATAGCTTGTGCAATTGTTTTTGCCCATTGTTCTGCTAATTGTTGTCTAATAGTTTCACCAAATTTTTTTGCTGCTTCTTCTCCCTTTTTTGATTTAGCACCAAATGATTCCAACATTGCTTGTTCAAATGCGACTGGTATAGTAGTATTAAATAAATCTAATAAATTTTGTTCTAATACATCTGGTTTTAACATATTGGCTATGATATTTATTTATTATATATCCAGCACCCAAATTCATATAATGAATCTATAATTTCATTTTTTTGATTTTCATCCATATTCTTAACATATGGTACAATAGTTTTTTCCACATATTCAGAAGCTAATTTATGAACAGTATTCTTAACACTATTTGGGGATTCTGATGATGGACGTTGTGGGGCTTTCTTATCATTCTTATGGGCTTCAAAATAAATTTGATGTGCCTTTTCTAATAATTGATCAAATAAATCATTTCCAAATAAAGTACCGAAGAATTCATTTGTCTTTAATGTTTCTACTGCCTTTTCTAATTTTTCAACATCTTCTTTTTTTGTAAAATCTAATGTTTCAACAGTACCATTATTTAATTCATTACTCAAATCATTTAAAAATTTAAAAAATCCATTATTCATAATTTTGTATTCTATGTATTTAGTAATAATAAAAAATATATATTGAATTAACCAAATAAATCATCCATAAATGTTTCTACTTCAGATTTTTTAGGTTCTTTCTTTTTAGGTTTTTGTTCCTTTTGTAAATCTAAATATTTTTGATAAGCCACTTTATATTTTTCGTTGTAATCACCATTCTTATCAATATTAAATTCTTTAATAAAATATTTATGCTTATTAAAATCTGATTTATAAATTTTAATTCTTTCTAGACCTTGTAAAAATATCTTATTAGTAATAGTATTTTCAAAACAATCTACAATATCAAATAATCTATATTTATCTTTTATATCTGATAATCCTAATCCACGACCTATAGATTGCATATTAACAACATTAGATTTGAAAGATTCAAACAATACACCATAACATAAATCTGAAAGTGTAATACCAGTACTCATACATCCATAACTTGCTATTAATATGCAATTATTATTATCTTTTAATTGTTGTTTTATTTGATTTCTTTTCTTTGGTCCTACACTACCTGTAATTTTTACAACAATATGTTCTTTACCAAATTTCTCTTCTATAATATCTGTCAAATAATTAATATATTCAGTATGATGACAAAGAATTAATGTATTTTTATCACATTTAGGTAATATTTCATTACATAATATATCAACTCTTTCTGACATAGAATGTATCATCATTCTTTCTACCATTAACCCATTAGCTCCTGCAGCATCAGCCATCATCAATTTCAATAGATTAACCCATTCAATATCTTTCATTATATCAGACTTTATTGGATCAGAATAAATATTATTTTTAGCCATTTGAAGGCCTATTGGCATAGATTTTTCATATTTCATTAAAAAATGTTGTTCATTTGGTGCCAATTCTACTCTTTTCTTTTGTCCTGGTTTTTTAGGATTATCTACTTCAATATAATTACATAAACTATATTCTGCACATTGTATAAACAATTTTATTTGTTTTTCAATATTTCGATATTTTAACCTATATTGATAGATTTCAATATCAGATATGTAACCAGCTTCTTTTAATTGGGCGGTTGTTATTTCTTGTATTTTTGCTCCTATTAAAGAATGTATACAAAACCTTTCAATTGTTCTTTCTTGTGGTAATGTTCCTGTCATACCATATGCTATTTTCACATCAAGCATAAATGGTTGACTAATTATTGTTTTAATTTGTGCTGCTTTAGCTCTATGTGTTTCGTCAACAAATACAATATCATATCCATCAAAGAAATGAGGATTATATTTAGGATTAGGTTCTCCTTTAGGTGTTTTCTTTTCCAAAAATTTGATTAATGATTGAAATGTACCAATTGTTAAATTAGCTGATTCTACTAATTCTCCACCAGCCCAAATACATTCCATTTTGAAAAACTCTTTATAATCATTAAAATCATTAAAACCTTGTTGAACTAAATCAATTGAAGGAACAATCATCAACATTCTCTTAGCTCCTAAATACTCAACCGCATATCTATAAATCATATATGCAATAAGTGTCTTACCAGCACGGGTAGCTAATTCACTAACACTACGTTTCCAATTCAATATCTTATAAGCACATTCATATTGGTAAGGACGTGGGTTAAATTTCAATCCCCAACTATCAACTATATCTTTAAATTCTTGAAATGTATGTTGTATACTTCTTTTAAAAAATCCAGCTTCTAATCCATCATATTCAACTTTATTATCTCTAAAGAATTTATATATCTCTTGCCAAAGCCCAATTGAACAATAATATATTTTCTTTCCATTACTTTGGACATATTCAAATAAAAATTCTTCAACAAGTATTGGACCATTATAATTCCTTAAATGACATTTTGGATCAATTAAATTAAGATAATTAGTCAAATTATGCTGTTTTTCATAACAATTATTTGGAGCTAACCATTTTTCATCTTCTGGAGTATCATATTTAAGAAATAAATATCTAGTATCTTTTTCTGAAAAAACAAAATGTATCATTTATAAAAACTACTAAATATTTTTGAAACTAACTTACTTGATTTATCAAATATATTATCTACTTTAATATTATCTTGATCTTCTTCATAATCTTCCCAATCATCATAATCATAATTCTCTTCATAATCATTTGAATTATTTTCAATTTCATGAGATGTATAATCTAAATAAGGCATATAAAGATATGGTGTGGTATAAGATTTATTATAGTTTATATTAATTAAATTAAATATATTTTCAAGATAATCTTTATCTGTAATCTCTAAATAGTCATTAAATCTAATATAATAATCACATATTAACATAACTGTATTTTCTTCAGTATTAAATCCTGTTATCATTACATTCTTTAATTCCATAATTTTTAATAAATTATTTGTATCATGATATGAATTTGTCTTAGATACATATAATATTATATCAGATACTAAATCCTTTTTCCTAAAATTATATTCTAATCCATTTTCTTGCATTAAATTTTCATATTTTAATAAAGATAATGATAATACTTCATTAAACATATTTTCATTAAATACACATTCAATACTTATAGAAGTATTATGTACATAAGGACTACCATCTTCAGTTATATTAATTTTAATACTATTAATATTTATATATTTCTTTTTATCTTCAATAAATAAATATACATTTATTGTGTCAAATAATTTCATCCAATATTTAACATATTTTTATTTAAAATAGAAAAAACCTCCATGAAAATTCACAGAGGTTTTAATTATTAAATTTATATATTATTAACTAATTATCTTGTTAGTTTTAATATTAACCCATTGGAACATAGATTCAATAGTTCTTCTAACATCCCAAGCATCAGCTAATCCACTATTTGTTGAAGAAGCAGAAGCTAAATAAGTAATATAAGAGGTAAATAATGTTGTTGTAGAACCATCATTACGTTGAATAGTACTTACATCAAAATATTTTATTTGACCTGGAGTACCAATCCAATAATAAATAGTATTATCATCTTTTACAACGTCATTATCAAATAATGTACCTTCAGTATAAGCTTTTTGTATATCAAGTGGAAGATATTCAGTATAATTATTAGAATTTACTTTTTTATAGAAATAAGTAACATTTCCACTATTTAAAATCATATCTTCAACAGAAGCAGCAGGATTTGTATTAGCTATTCCATTCACATCATATAATCCAGGTACACTTGACATGTTAGCTAAACTTGTTTTATAATATAAATCTTCATAAAATGCAATACTACTATCAAGTGATGAAGAAGATATAGATACATAGTTTCCATTATTATCTATCTTATAAAGTGCACTAGAATATGGAGCAGTAAGTGCATCTGCTGTTGATATATGTAAGAAAATATCATTAGTATAATATACATCATTCTTAAGTATAGTATCTAATGGAAGTTTTTTCTTATGTACATTTATTATACCGGCAGATTCAGTAACATAAGTAACAAATAAACCTTGACTTGTTTGATCAGAATCATTATAATTAAGTGTATTAATCATACTATCAATTTGACCACTAACATCTAAGTTATTAATTCTATTATTAAGATAACTATTTACATAACTTACATAAGTTGTTACCCATTTAACATCTGTAAGACCTTTAGAGAAATCATAATTAACTAATGTATATGGGAAATAAATATATTGATTAATAATACTACTATTACTATTATTAATATCATTTAATGTTACACTTCCTGTTTGTTCTTTACCAATAATTTTAGTATTATCAGTTTTATCGTATATAAATCTATATAATTTAATAGTACTATTTCCAACTAAAGAAGGATCTTGTTTTCCTAATAAATCTCGAACATTATTATGATTAGTGCCATCTAATAAAATATAATTATTCTTATCAGTATCATCACCAGTAAATATAAAATATGTCTTATATTGATCAGGAACATCATGATTAGTTAAATAAGCTGCATATGTAACACCATTAAGTTCATATGTTTGTGCTAATCTTAAATCAAGATCTAATTTAATTTTACCAATAGAAGCACCATCAGCATCTCTATCTTTATCCCATAAATTAGTAGAATAATAATTTACAGTTAATAAATCAGTTCCTGATTCTGATTTAAATGAAGATACCGTTTCATTACCAATTTGGGCAGCCCATTTCTTTAATTCTTGAATTTCAATATAGTTAGAAGAAATATTATAAGCAAGATTAATACCATCATCAGATGTTCCATCGGTAATTTGATCTAATATATAAGCAACTTCTCTAAGGGTTTGAATACCATCAACAAGATTAATATATGAACTACCTGTTGTAGAAGTATCTTTATGGTACCATACAGGAATAACCTCTCCATTTCTTTCAATATAACCTCCATAAATACCATCATTTCCTTGTCCTGCTAATAATTGTTTTAATTGATTATTATTTAATACTGTTTGGGTAGAATTATCTGCATATATAATTTGATCTATGTTATTTAAATCTTTAACTTTAATAACAAATCCACCATTTGAATCTTGTTCATTTTCTACTGTTACAGGTTTATAAATACCATTAGACATTTTAACATATACATCTTTAAATACAGTTAATTCTTTTGTATAATCACTATAATTAAATGCTTCATCAAATTCCTTTTCAATATATACATTACCATTATTATCAGCAATACCTAAAATATTCTTATAAACTCTATTTGCTTGTTCTGAAGAAAATTTAGTTACGAAATCAATCATATAAGAATTTGATGATTTGATATATGACCAAGTCTTAGTATCATCAATAGTAATTATATCATATGGATCATAATATGTATAAGAATATTCAATACCATTAAATGAATATTTACCAGTACGAATATTACTTGCATGTGTAATGCTAACATTAATACCTGATGTATAAGATGTATTAACTACTCTTCCTAATTCATCTTTTCCATCAACTAATCCATAATCATTAAATCCTTTTAATACAACATTTTTATTTGCTTTAAATATTGTATAAGAAGTAATTTCTTCATCAATACTTATTCCTCTTACTGTTATTCTATGATTAACATTATTTGTATCATTTCTAGCTATTTCTAATTCAGTAGGACTAAATTGCGCATATATACTTGTTACAGTATCATTATGAATATATTTATCATATTCATTAAGGTTATTATTACTATCCCCAATTCTTGATAATAAATTTTCATATGCTGTTTGTCCAATACCTACATAAGCATTAATAAGTGGAACAAATATTTGTTTTTCGTCTCCAAGAAAAATTAATGAGTCATTATATTGATTAACCATTGATTGAGTTAACTCACTATGATTATCAATATAAGCAAACATTTTATTTCCAATTATATTCATTATATATTTTAATTATATATTTATTATTTTAATATTTTCCAACTAAAAAGATAACTTACACTATTAATTAATGTATTTTGATTAGCTATACCAGAAGAAATTTCACCGGTATCATTATCAACATAACTATTTATTAAATCAACTGTTATAGTTCTATCAATTGTTCTATTTAGTGTATTATCTGGTTTTATATTTAAATTAATATAAGTACTATTACTTTTTGTATGTAAATGATAAAGTAAATAAGAATTATCTTCTATTTGAGTATTTATATCTTCTATTTCCTTCTCAATACCTGTTCCTGGTATTTTTTGATGTAGTATATAATATTCATAATTTGGGTTACCATTATAATGAATAGATATATATTTAGAATTATCATTAGGATCTTTTACCCATACATTATTATTATTATGTAATAGATATTCTTGAAATATTTCTGAATTAAGATTATCAATTTTTTCATAAACATTATATCTAGTATGATAACCAATTTTTTCTTTATTCTCATTACTCAATAAATAACTACTATATGCATAATTATATGCTTCGATTGTTATTTCTGTATTATTATCTAAATATTCAGTTAAATATGAAATATCAGTTTCAATTATATTAAATCTGTTATAAAACCCAGTATATGAATATGTATTCGTATCATCATCATATATTTCTTTACCTATTATAGAATCAATTATTTCTATACTATCATTTAATTTAATAATATCATTTATAATAAAGATATAATAATCTACATTTGGGTTTGCAATTATTTCATATTTATTTTTTACTTCACTAAATATTCCAGTTTCTTCATCATAAGTAAAGAATTCGTGATTTTCCCCGTAATTTGTTAATTTGTTATTTTGTACAATTTGTCCATAAGGAACTTTTAAATATCTTGTCTTATCAATTAATACATCACTAATAGCTGCTAAGATTTCATATCTACTTAATAGATTATTTGTAATTTCTTCTGTAAGTATATCAATATTTTCTTCAAATCTATCATCAATATTTTGTTGGAGTTCATTAAATATGGTTTGGAATTGATCTTTATTATAATAATTGTTTATAAGATTATTATTTATAGTAGTATCAAAATTTCCTAATTTATTAAATAAATTAATAAGATCTTCTGTTGTATAAACATAAGAATTTAATGCATTAACATATGCACCATTCCAATCAATATCAATGGCATCTAAAATTGGATAATCTTGCCCATTATATTGATTAAGTTTTCCACTAACTTGTATACCTAAATAAGTATATTCATTATCCCATTTATGTACATTAGTAAAAATATTATGATTATAACTAAGGGCTGCCATTAATATTTTTATATTTTTTTATTTTTTATTTTCCATTCAACTTTACCTAATCCAGAATTATCAGTAACATATAATTTATATAAGTTTTCATTTACTAAAGAATTACTAACTTTATGCCAAGCACCTTGCATATTTGTTAAATTATCTATAAATATAGGTTTTATATTAATAGGTAAAATAACATAAGCATTAAATAATTTTCGTTGATCAATAATAATAGGTTCAATATCATCATCTAAATAATAAAATGATCCATATTCAACATAATTAACACCATCAAATAAACCATACTTACAAATATCATGCCATTTTTGAATATATTCATATGTATCTTCTGTTTTACCATCAGAATAAGTGATAATAATATGAGAATCTACTCCTTTATTAAATGTTACATATATTTTTCGATTCTCCAAATCTAAATTGTTTATTGTACAATTTTCTGAACTTATATCAAATCTTTCCCATTTATCAAAATCAATTGAAGATATAATATTAAAATCCAATATTTGTGATTCTTGATCATTAGGTAATAATTTTTTATTTTCAATAATAACTTTAGGATAAATATATTCATATAATGCAATTTGCCCATTATCATCAATATATAAATTATATTCATTATTTGGATTGAATTTGAATGGATTATTATTTATTGCATTTTGTAAACTATATTCTAATTCAATAGTATTATATTTATCTTTAATGAAATTAACCTTTAATGCATCTTTACCACGAATAGCTAATGTATCAGAATTTTGAGTGGCATCAATTTCATTTAATATTTCATTATTTACATCTATTGAAAGTAATTTAGAAAAATATAATAAATTCTCTTTTAATTCATCACCACCATAATATTCACCTAAAGTGTATATTCTATGTGTATCGGCATCAAATAATATAGCTCTTTCTTGATCAATAAGATATTTTACATAATTTAATGCATTATCTGTATATTTATCTGAATTGATCCTTACAAATTTCTTTTGAATAATTAAGTCCTGAATATCTTCTAAATCTATTTTAATTAAATTATCTCCCATCATTACTTAATTATAAATTTATAAAAACTGCCATTCAAAATAATCTTTACTATATGAAAAACTATATGATACAATATTATTTGCTATAGATGAATTTTGAATATAATAAGCTAAATTTTCTAAATAACTAATATTATTTAATACTTCAAGGTTTTTATATTGATCATGTAATTTATTTATTTCATAACTAGTAAATTCTGTGGCATATGAATTACAATATGATGTAATTGAATGGAGATTAATTGCCACATTATGATAAGAATTAATTCTAGAATTATATTGAGCTAATGGTAACCAACTATGACTTTGATATGTAGTAATAGTATCTCTTCCACGTAATTCAGAAATCTTTTTATTTCTATTATTTACAATTGGAGTCATCATAATTTAATAAATATCCAATATCTTTTTTAAAAATAAAATATATTTGACTGTTTTATTTTTAATAAAATAAGATATTATAATTATGAAGGCACAACGTAATTATGAAATAAATGAACTAAAAAATATCATAACAAATATTTTTATTTGTTATAATAACTTAACATCAAAAACAGCAATAGAAAATCGAAATACCGATGATATTATTGAATATAAAAAACAAGTAAATAAAGATAATGTTTTTTTAACTACAATTAGAAATAATGCATTAGAAATTTTCGATAAATGTAATTTGCTATTAAAAGAAATATAAGGAGATACTCATGAGTATCTCCTTATTTTATAATGTATTATAATCATCAAAATTAATTTCTTCTTTTGCTTTATTACCAATTTCTAAACATTTTCTAATATGATTATTCATTGCAATAATAAAATCTTTCATATCATCTATATTTTCAAAAGTATAATAAATATTTTCACCATTAATTTTGAATTTAATTTTTTCTGGTAAATTACCACCATTTAATAATATTGTAGTATCAAATAATAATTTATAGTCTATTTGATTTTCTATTGATAATTTAATAGACATATCATTCCATCTAAATTTATTCTCAATACAATTTTTTGTTTGGTTATTAATATATTTAGTGATAATCTTCTTTATAATATCTAATGATGGTTTATTCTTTAATATTTCATAATTCCATTGATATTTATTTCCACCAATATCTTTTAATCCCCAAGAAACAATATATTTATTAGATTTATCATTATAAACTAATGGTTTAAATTGATTTTTATATCCAATTGCTTTATTCATAATTAATTTAAATATTTATTTTTTAATTTGATAGGGAGCTAGCTCCCTATCAAATTTATATAATCAATAAATTAAGTTAGACTAGGACCGAATAAACAATATGTTAAGAAGTCTGGTCCTTTTCTAATACTTCCAGTTCCTAAATTTCCAGAATTTTCAATATTTGGACGGAATTCCCATGTATCAGGATTACTACCATTTAAATCCCAACCAATTTGAAGATTTTCTTTATTTCTAATTCCGTAATCATGGAAATGAATAGTTTCTTCATCTGGAGATTCATAATACCAATACATCTTACTATGATCGAATTGGGTATATGAATTTATAGTGGTAAGATCATCAAATGTTTCACCAATTGAACTATCAAAATTAAATGTAAGCTTATCGAATAATTTATGTTCGAAATCATATTGATTATCTGTATCTAATTCATTTAAGAATGTTACAAATGTATCATAATTATTCATTATATTTTCATAATCTTTAATAGATATTGGTTTACATACCATATTTGGTATACCCATATTCTTATACTTATTAATATAATAGAATATCATATTATCATTGGTAACACTAGAATTATTATTAATATTAGCAAATTCAATATCTCCATTATAATAAGCTGTACATAATTGAGGAATATCTTTATCAGTCATATCATAAGAACCAACTGATTGTAATGTAAATATACCACCATTATTAGCTCTATCATTTACTTGAGAACAAACTATTCTATAATAATCATACCATTTTGAATATAAATATCCTTCACGCATATTTTCCCAATAATTAACACCAGCACCATCTTGGTGACCTAATAAATTGTGATACCCGACTTGGTCATTGAAATCTAAACCATATAAAGTATCGTTATACCAAGTACCATTAGCACTCCACCATATAAATAGTTCTTTCGATGCTAATATCCATGGGTCTAATGTAGTATAATTACGAGAACCATTTGCATCAATATAAATTAATACTAAAGCAATGAAATTATTTTCAATTGATTCACCATGTATACCTAAATCACCTGCTTTTTGTTGATAACCAGCCATATTATAAAGATTAAGATTTTTATCTAAATAATATAGACATTGATCAGCAGTATAAGGTTCATTACTACCATTAGTTTCTCCTAATGCATGGATTTCTTGTGCTTCATAATTGAAATCTGTTACTATTGCTGATGTACGTTCAACACAAATATCTTTATCCAATTTAGCTTCTACCGAATTAAATGATACAGTATATTTTAAGTTAGTTAAAGCTTCAAATATAGTATTTTCATTATTAGTATTAATAGTAAATGTAAATGTATTACTATCATTAATATTAAATCCATTTATAGTATAATATCCACTTCTTAAATCTTGTTTTCCAGTTATTGCACTAAATGAATTATTTGATAATTCTGAATATGTTGCATTTGGATATTGATTACTTGCTAAGAATTTAATAGAATTATCACTATAATACTTTTCAGTAATATTTGCAGAATTTCCCCAAACATATTGAATATTATTAATCTTACTATATGTATGTAATTCATATCTAATAGAAGGTGATGATTGACTCAATAATGTAGTATTTTCTGAATTATTTGAAATATCAAAATCAGAATTATTTATAGTTTTAACAAGATTAATACCATCAGGTAAGAAATAACCTAATTTTACATTTACCTTTTTATTTGTAACATTATTATAAATATCTGTAATTATAATATTGAATTCACCAATTTGATACATTGATTGTTTACCAACTGGTAATTCTATATCTATAGATTCAATAATTTTATCATTATCAGCAGAATTATGAGGAATAATATTATATTTTACTAAATATCCTTGAGGTATATCAATAACCATTGATTTAATAGGAACATTATAATCAATAGGATCAATCTTAATTCTATAATTATATGATACAAATTTCTTTGAACCAGATGTTTGAATTTCAGAAGTATTTTTAACATATTTTTCAATAGTTAATTCTTCACCAGTTAATGTTTCAATATTATTTGTTAATTGAATATCATTAATTTTCTTAGTCACAAGATTAATGTTAATATTACCGGTTAATACAGTGTTTAATCTATCAGCAAGATGTATAAATACATATAATTCTACTGATGTATCATCATTTTGAATATTAGGTGTATACTTAACAATATAAGAATTTTCAACATCATTAAATTCTACACTAGCACTTCCAAATTCATTATCATTAATAACAGTATTTGAATTAAATGAAACATCAACACCACTAATATCAACATTAAATTCTTTAGTGAATTGTAAAGTATATCTATATTCTCTAACTTCATCAATTTGTTGAATAATATCCCAAGGATAAGGAATATCTCCATTTTCTCCAACAAACATTATTTCTGATAATTTAGGTTTAGTTACATTTTCAACATTAATATTAATTATACTATTATTATTTGAATCTAAACTATCACTAATTGATATAGCCATATTTTTATTAGATTGATCAGTATATTCATATATATCCAATATAGCAGTACCATTATTATTCTTTAATGATGATATACCTATTTGACCAAATGTATTTCTATATGTTCCATCTGATAAAGTCCACATTATTGATTGTCCATAATCATTAATAGTAAATGGAATAATATCAATTATACGGGTATTCTCAATTGGGAATATAGTTGCGGTAATCTTATATTTTTTACCAGCAATAACACGATATGTTGCTTCTCCTGTACTATCATCATAAATTGGTTGTTTATCATGTTCATAAGGAGTTACTGTTAAGAATATTGAACTATTACTATCAAAGTGATATGAGTTATCTGATCTAAACCATTTATCATCCCAAAGACTTATTGTAGTATTATTAAATTTAGTATTTGTCATTTCTTCATAGTTTTCTTGTGTTAAACCACCATTTTCATTATCACCATAAAGTTTAATAACACCATTACTAATTTTAAAGTTTTCTTCACCAACATTATTAAGACCAAAGTCATTCTTAATACCATTTAATAAATCAAGTGATTTAATCTTCTTATGATTATCAGTCTTTAATGAAGCAATCCAATCATTAACATTTTCTGCTAATTCTCCATCAAGATTACCATAATATTCTTCAAGTTCAATTCTTTCAAATGATAAATTACATGAATAATCCGATATTCTTGCATTTCCTTTCTTAAGTGTTATATACCAATTAAGTATAAAATCAAATAATTTATGTCCAGTAAATGCTTCACCTTTAACATTTTCAATTTCAACTCTTGATAATACTCTTTCTGGAGTAAATATAAATTCATCAATAGAAACATCATTTAATTTTAATGTTGTAATTGAACTTGGTAATGAAACTTTTTCTAACATAACACCTCTAGCAGGTATGAAACTATTAATAGAAGAACCATCAGCTAAGAACTTGGTAAGATTACTTAATTGAGAAATATCAATAGATTTCAATAAAGCACAAGTTCTAATATCTAATACTTTAAGTGTCTTTAATCTATCAATTTGAGATATACCTTGAACAGCACATCCAGGAATTTCTGAAGTAGGTTTATCACCACCTAAAATAAGTTCTTCAATTAATGAACCTTTTTCTGGTACCCAGCTACATGTAAGTACTTGTCCTAAACCATTACGATTAGCACTGAAGTCAAGAACTTTAGCTTTATAAACACCATACATTTGCATTGGGTTACCAAGTATAAGAGTATCTTCTGTTATAAATGTATATTCTTCATTGGCATCAAGTTCTACAAAGTTATTACCTAATACTTTGTTATTAGCAATGATTGTATAATAGAATTTAGAACCAGCAACTATTCTTAAGAATGGTTGTTTATTACTTGGTGAAGCTTCAAGACCCATATAGAAATCTAAACGGTTTGTAGCATATTCACCTGCTGACCACATAGAGTCATAAAGATCAAATCTGTGTCTTAACCACCAATCACGATGTGAAGCACGAGAACCTTGTAAGAATGGAAGATACTTAGTATTTTGATATGGGTTAGCACCACCATTATCAATATCACTGTATGTACCAATATACTTATACATTTCTGATTGGTTATAAAGTCTTTCACACCAAGTACCTGATTGTTTGTTGTTAAACATATCAAGTGCAATATCATAAGTAAGTACATTAGAGTTTACCATTGCAGTAGCAGCTGTCTTAACTTTATCTAAGAAGTCTTGGTCTTTTTCAAGTGTATTCCAAAGAACTGAACCGAAACCAGCATATGCATAAGAACCAATAGATTCATCATATGTTTCACGATTAATTTGCCAGTCATATGCTAAGTAACCATCATTACGTACACCAAGTGTAGTATCATTATCATAGTTAATGAAATAATAGTGTTTACCATCTTCTGTTGTCATCATAGTATTCTTAATTACTTGGTCAACAGCGGCAAATCTCATTAAGTATACATAATAACATGCTAACTTCCAAACATCAAAGTGTTCATATTTTTGGTCTTGGAAATATTCAAATTTAGTCTTTCCTTTGAATGAAGTTTCTTTGGAAACTTTTTCACCAGAACCAGTTACAATTGTTACTTCTTCACCTGATGCATAAGGTACAGTCTTACCCATTTCATCAACATATGTATAGTTATTACCATTCTTTGTTAAGTAAACAGTAACCCATGCATCTGGATGTAATTGTTCTCCTTCATTATTTAAACGTTTACCATCATAAGTATATACAAGACCGGTGTAAACATCATCTTTTAGAGTAGCAGTATTAATCGTCTTTGTAATTATTGTACGATCAAATGTTTTATCAATATAATACCATTGTCTAATTTCATCAGTAGCATTAGGATAATAATCCATTGGTTCATATGAAATATCATTTGGATCATCACTTTCTTCAAGGATATAAACATATGGAGTACTAGAATTTAATATTTCATAAATACGTTGAATCATTAAATCTTTGTTAGTTTCATCTTCACCATATAAAGCTTCCATTGAACCAGTACTTGTTGCGGTAACTTGTGATGCATAAGTTTGGCGGTAATAAATAAGTAATTTATCTTTCTTATAAAGATTAGCTTTAGCATCTTCCATATCCATCAATACTGGTTTACCTGTATTTTTATCATAAATTACTTTACCATTTTCGTCAGTAGCATAGAAATTATCTGTCTTATTCTTAGGAGACATACCTGGAACAGAAAGATAAAGTGTCTTATTAGGTAATGAATTTAATATTGATTTATCTTCAAACCATTTTTGAGCGGTTAAATCATCAATTTGTGTAAAATCACTTAATTCATAACCATCTTTATCTTTACCTGGTTCACCAACTCTTACACTTACGGCATCTTTACAGAAATTGACGAAACGAATAACAGTTTCTAAATGATCTGTACGAGTTTCATTTAAGTCATCATTATCAGGCCAACGAGCTTCATATGTCTTGAAGATAGGACGGTTTTTATTATCAGAACCGCCGCTAATGTATTCACCATCAGCATCAAATTGTGATGTATAATCAACTGTAGAACCATCTACATTATCAGTTGTAGCATCATTCATTTGGGCTAAACGAGAACCATTTTGAAGACATTCCCAACATTCAGTACGTTGATCAGCATTACCTGCATTGAATATTGTATTACCATCTTCATCTTTAAGATCTTCAAAACCAAATAAAGGAGTAGAACCTTTATCAGTCATTATATTGTAAAGACCTAAGAATACTGGGTTACCATAATCTTCTGTATATTGTGTACCATTCTTAATACGAGGACGATTGATTATAATAATTGGATAACCATCACAAGATGTACGAATATCACCAAATGTTAATTGTTGTGTTGTTCCATTAATCTTAATTGTCTTATCAGCATGTGCTTCATTATATTCTTGTACAGCACGTTGGGCATTTGTCATACCTGGTTTAGATGTCATGATTTTTTCACCATCAATATCATAAGTGAAACCTTCTGTACCGATTTCAACATCACGCATTACATCGCCCCAAAGTCTACCAACACCGGCATTATGAGTCATAGAAGATTCAGCATAGTCACATTTAAGTGTCCATCTATCTGTAAATAAATCTTTTGTCTTATATCTTGCATAAGCACCTAATACATAAATAGGAGCATTTTGATTTTGATGTTCTGCTTCATATTCATTAATATATTCATTAAGATTTTTAATTTTCTTTGTACATGCTACATCCTTATAAATCTTAATTCCAGAGTGAACAAACATTATAGCTGTATCATAATCTATAGTTTGTGGCTTTTTCAAAGTCTTCTTATTTCTTAGTGGTTTATATTCAATATCATTAATTGTGAATGGTTCATCTGGGTCAATTAAACCTTGTTGTATTCTAGCAATAGTTGTTGTATCAGTAAGACCCCACCAAACACGTGTTTCATATTTATATCTATCATTAGTAGCAAAACCTCTTAATGTCTTAGAATCAGCTTTTTTATTGAAATAAGGTCTAAAATTACGACGTGGATAGTTCATTGAAGAAGTACCTTGGTTAGACATCCAAGCATCACGGGCAAAATAATTAAATTCTGGGTGCATTGGATCTTGATAAAGTATATCAACAGGAACATTTGCTTTTTTATCAAATACTTGTACTATTGAATTAGTAATATCACCATAAATTGTCATAACTGGGATATGTAAGTCTGAACTTAATATCTTATTAATATTAATGGTCTTACCATCTGTATTATATATATCATTTCTTAAATAGTTACCACGAACATCATTAGAATCAATAATAAAGTTATTTACACAGTTATCTAATGTAAGAGCAGTACTATAAATTCTAATAGTATGTATCTTAGTTGTTACCTTACCATTAGTATTACCAATAATAAATTGTGCATAATCTTCACTTGTACCTGTACAGTTATCATTCTTTGTAAATTGTGCTACACGGTCAAGAATACCATTAACAACAATATACATTAAGTAAGGACAATCACCTATTGCATCATCAGTATTAGCATTATTATCACCAAAAATAAATGCAATCTTTTGACGAGCACCATCTTTATAGTTAGTATGAATATTTACACCACCATTAGATTGTAATGATGCCTCACAAGCTTTAATAGAAATACTAGCACCATCAGTATTACCATATTGCATAATTAAAGCTTCATCATCTTGTACATTCTCTGTTTCAAAATCAATTTCAAATGTAACACCGGCATTATAGAAACTAAATATATTAACAGGTATAGTAACTGTAGCACCATTATTAAGTACTAAACAATTATTTTTATTATCCCATCCATTTTGTGAATTCCATAATACTTTATTGAATTCTGCTTCATATGTAACTAATTTTGTACCTACCATTCTTTCATATTTCCAAGTTGAACGAGTTTCAGGTAATTCATCATTAGAACGGTTAAGTGCAGAAAGTTCTAATACCAAACCTTGGGTAGTTTTTTCTATATTAGCAGTAGATTGTTTAATATTAAGATCTATATCAATTTTTCCATTATTTTCATCAAGAGTATTAATAATTTGAAGTACTTTATCTCCATAATCTTGTGAAGTATGATAATAAGTTGTACCAGTACCTGAAGGAATTACGGCCCATTCACTACTTTCTGGTTCGGTAATATCATCTTTACTAAAAATATTGATATTAACTTTAATACCAGAACCATCATCCGAATTAACTCTACCTAATGTATCTAATACAATATAATCAAATTCGAAACCAATATATTGTTCAGCTTTAATTGGAGCAATATAACCATTTGGTGCTATTGAAGGATCTTGTCCTTCTTTTACTATATTAGCAAAAGTATTATTTTCGTATTTTCTTTGTAAAAGAATATATGAATTATAATTATTAGAATTTTCTTCAACTAATACAAAATCATAATAAAGTGTTTGTGACTTAATTATATTATCTGCACCGGCATTATTGATATAGAAATACATTTGTATGTTATGTTTTCCTTCAGTTACCCATTCATAAGTTTCTCCTTGTGCATTTGTAAAAGGAATAACTACATCATATTGTGATGGGCTATTTGTACCAATAAATAAATCTAAAGTTTGTGCATTAGTACGACTATCAATAACATTAATTTGTTTTCCATCAATAAATACACGTAACATTTTATCACCGGCACCACTTGCAGTAATACTAGTAGTAAAACTATTATCCCCAATATTAATACATTTATACATATTGTATTCACTTTGAGAATTACCAAAAGTAGAACTTAAATCTAAATCCAAAATTCTATATTGGTATGTTATTGTTGTGGAAACATTATGCATTAATGAAGTAATAGTGAAATTAATTGTATTAACACCTTCATTTAAATATTTAGAAATTTCACTAAATTTAAAATCTAAGTTTACTCCTTCATCATATGGGAAATTAACTCCAGCTGCTGCATCACTTGGAATATCTACATAAATTGTAGGTAATGTACGTGTTCCAGATATATTATTATTAATACTAATACTAATAGTAGATTGACCAGCTTGTGGAGTATTAGATTTATCCTTTACAACATAATTAAAAGATATTTCTTGGTTATCTTTATCAGATAATAATATTGTTTTTGAATATGCACCTGTATTAGATACTTCAATAGTAGCAGGAGCAGGAGCATCAAATCTTCCTAATATAAAACGACCACCTTCAGCAGGGTTCGCAGCCCATAATTCACAATTTTCTTTGTCAGCAAATACTAAATATTGGTTTGATGCAGTATGATTAGCAACAGTAATTCCTGAAGATTCATCACGACCTTCAGAAATTTTATCATAATACATATAACCAAATTTACTTTCTAAGCTTTTCTTGATAAATTTTTGAATTTTTTCACCGGCAACAGGAAGACCATGGGTTACTTCATCACCACCCCAGTCTATATGTTTAGTAATATCCTCTTCGTAAAGCTTTGTAGCCATATAAATTTAATCTTTACTATATTTTTTTTATTCTTTATATAATTAAAAATAAAACTTATTAAATAATAAGTTTACTAGCAAATAAAATGGAGTAGAATTTTGTTCTACCCCAAATATATATTTAACCAATAGTTTCATCCCAATAATCTGCATGAAAAGTTACATTTAAAGTTCTAACATCTTGTGAAGTATAATCTAAAGATTCCATACCTTTAATATCTGTTACAACCACATTTTTTAATACTATTTGTCGCCATACAGTACCATCACGATTAGCTTCTAAAATTACCATCTTACCATAAGTTTGACCAATTAAAGCCATTACACCGGTTGATAATGTATATATGAGATTAATCCATTCTTTAAATAATCTAAATACATATACATCATTTTTATTTCTTATATTAAGATTAAATACTATTGAATATTCAATTCCAGTATTATCTATTACAGGATTAAAGAATGATCTATCAACTCCTAAATATTTTTGTTGATACATTTTAACAGAATTATTCAAATTATCTAATCCACTAACAGATACAACTTGTTGACTTAATATGTTTAATTCATCTTGGTTATATTCACCTTGCATAGATGGTGGAACAGTAAACCCAACTAAGAAAATAGATTGTTGTACAGGATCCCACCTATTCATTCCGGCTGCAACATTTTTAATATGTGGTAAATGTGAAACTTGACTTGCCATATAATTAAAATATTAATTTATATATAAAAATAAACCTGTAGAATTAATCTACAGGCTTATTAGGATAAATTATGTTAATATTTTAATCAACACCAATTTCATATGCAGCATCACCTTCACCGCCTTTTTCTTCCCAGTAGTCGGCACGGAAAGTAACAGTTAATTGGCGAGCTTCTGAATTAGAATAATCTAATCCTTCAAGACCAGCTAAATTGGTAATAAATACATCTTTAAAGATTATTTCTCTCCAAACAACACCATTACGGTTTGCTTCAGAAATATGCATAGTTTCACATACATAATCTTCTTTTAATGCACGTTTACCATTACCAATATCATAACTTAAACGACCCCATTCTTTGAAAAGACGAAGTACATAAGCATCTGTAACATTACGTAAATTAAGATTGAATACAATAGAGAATTCAGCTGTTGTTGATTCAAGTGTTGGATTTAAGAATGATACATCTACACCCAAGAACTTTTGAGAATTAACACCTGCAACCTTTTGAAGTGCTTCCAAACCAGTAATAGAAACTACTTGTTGTGATAATATTTCAAGTTCATCACCTGTAAAACCTTTATCAGCAAGTTGTTTTGGTACGGTAAATCCTACTTCAAATATTGATTGGTGCATTGGATCCCATCTATTCATTCCTGCCTTAACATTTTTAATATGAGGTAAATGTGAAATTTGAGTAGACATTATTTATAAAATCAATATTTTTTGTATCTTTAATAAAAATAAACTAAACTTGAATTTAGAAGGAGCTAGGCTCCTTCTAAATTTTTATATTAGTCTTTAATTGTTGCTGTCATTTGACCACGACGATAAAGAGTAAGTTCTTGTACCATCTTACCACAACCAAATCCAGGTTCAATATGTGTAGAAAGTATAGCCATTTCGTTTTCAATGATTTCATCTGTATTATTAGATGCATCCATTACATTAAGATAAGCTTCAATACCACCATTAGCAGCAACACGACTACAAATAGTATTAGCTTTATCAAGAATGGCATTTCTAGTTGTTTGATTATTGAATTCCCATTGATATTGTTGTAATACCTTTTCGATCTCATCTTGTAAGTAGATAACCAATTCACGGATATTAACCTTAGAAAGACCTGAAACAGGAGTTTGTTTAGCAGTTTGGTTAGAATTAATGAATGTACCAAAACCTGGTTTATAAACCATACAGTTAACACCATAAGGTTCCATTACATTAAGTTCATCTTGTGAATAGTTATAGTCAGGGCCAACAAGACCACTAGCAACGATTCTACCATAGTTAGGACCAGCAATGATATAATAAGGTTGACGTGATGTATACTTTTGCATGAATAAGTTAGAAACTAAACCTGCAGAAGGAATAATACTATCAACAAAACCATCAGAGAACTTAAGTGGAGTATAGAATGCACAGAATGATGCACCTTCATCATCAGTAGGTAAACTGAATTTAACACTTGTAGCTTTCTTCTTATTAGAACCAACTTCTATATAATGTACATCAAATACATCATCGGCATTAGTAAATGAAGTATATGGGCATTTTGTAAATGTCTTAACTGATGGGAAGTTCAAAATAGCAAATGCACTTTGTTTTTGCTTACATAAGAATGAAAGAACATTCTTACAACCAGATTCGACATATGATTCAAATGTATCAATTACATAACGATAATCAATATCTGACTTATTAAGAAGACCTGTACGAAGTCCTTTATAATCAGTTAATGCTGTAAGTATGAACTTTTGCCATTGTAATTTAGCATACATTCCAGTTCCATCAGGTTTTGCATGATTATATGTATAACCTTCAAGATATTTAGGAACCATTAAACCAATTTCTTGGTTAAGACCACCGTCAATTCTAACTAAGTATGATGTACCTGTTGCAGAATCTGTATAAATCTTAGGTTCACCAGAGAATGTTACATAATAACGTTCAACATTACCATAAGTATCATAATCAGCATCTACTTTTTGTACATATACATTATCATAGAATCCATCTTGATAATTATCATCTTGGGCAGCACCGTCATCAGCAACTAAACAATCACCAACTTGTAAGATTGAATAAAGAGTATTTTCATAAACTTCATTAGAAACAGCTGCACGAGTACCATTAACTGTACCATCTAAATCCCAAGCATCACAAGGAATAAATGTTACTGAAGAACCATAAACAGATTCTTTTTCATCATTAATCATTGTAACAACAACATCAAGAAGAGAAATCTTCATGTTCTTATCAAGATCTGTATAGATAGAAGTAGCATTTGTTGCTTCAAGACGAGCAATTGCTGTAATAACTTTTTGTGGACCATATTGTACAAATTCACCATCTTCATTAATAAATGGAGTATTACCTAAATTATCACCATCAGCAACAACTTTGAAATATGTACCATATCCACTTAAATGTTTCATGAAGTATTTACCACCAATAGCAGCAGGAGTAATCATTTCATGAGTTTCTGGGTCTTCTTTACCATTATAATTAGCATCTACTTCATATGCACAACCAAGTTTAATACCAACTTGCCATGCTTCTAATTCAGATTCACATCTAATTGTAATAGTATCATCAGTACCGATTTGACGTAATACAATAACTGTATTATCTTGGTTAGGATCGAAATCACTAACATATAAAGTACCCATTACTTTACGAGAGCTTTCATTAATAGGTATGATAGCTTCATATTTACCAGCTTTATTCTTAGTAACAACATTATTAATAAATGTAACTTTATTAGTAATTAATTCAGAATCTTTATTACCAAGAAGACTTGTTTTTGCTTCTCCAGCAAATATATTCTTAAGATTAAGAGCTGTAGTAGAAGCTTCATTTGTACTAATTGACATACGACCAGAAAGATCTATTGAAGCAGTTTCATCTTCATAAATCATATCAGTATTGAATGACATCATCATATTATGTACATCTCTATCATTATTGAACGCAACATCAAGAGATACATAATTACCTTTCTTATCTTTGAATTCAGGAATCAAACAACCTACATAATGGCCAATTGCATGAGAAGTTTCATCATTATAAAGAGCATCAAGTGTATCTTCCCATTCACCATATGCATTTACTACATGATTAACAAGTTTCAATAAATTACCATCTTCATCTGTTTGAACAATACCATTTTCATCAGTTACAACTTCAAAATACTTCTTAAGAGTAGAAGAAGCTAATACTTGACTAGCATTGAATTTTGTACCGAAAATATAAATTTCAGCAAAGAAATCACTAACAAGTGAATTAGCAAATGGCTCTAAGAAATCAGGCATTTCATCTTGTCTATCACTATACCAGTCAGAAATAGTAAGTTTATATTGACTAACAGCATTTCCTGAAGCCTTACGAATGAAATAAGTTGCTGATGTTTCTTTTGTGTTAGTTGTAGCAATATTGATATATTGATCCATAACTGAACCATCAACTGCTTTAAGATCATTAAGTTTTTCAGCATCTAATTCCCAGAAACGAGTAGTGTTATAAATACTTTCAACACTTAATTCAACTTGATCAATAATTTCGTATTTAGGGTTGAATGCAGTATTGATTGTTGCACCTTGAACAGTTTCACCATCAAATTTCTTAAGGTTAAGACAAAGAATAGGACCTGCAGCCAACGCTTGTAATGCTAAACGGTGGAAGTATACACCACGCTTTTCTAATTTCTTAGAAATATCACCAAAATATGTTTTGAAATCTGTAACATTTGTAATATAGATTGGCAGATTAAATGGCCCCTTTTCAGAGAATCCGACAACTAAACGTAATATCTCTGCATCTACATTAAGAACTGTTGATTTATCAAACACAACACGGTAAATTCCAGCCGCGCGAAATTGTTGTAAATATACAGGAATCATTTATATTTATAATTATATATTTATTATCTAAAGTTAACTATTTTAAATTATACTATAAAGTATAACCAATATAATCTAACTTTTATAATTAAAAATAAAACTTTTCATTCGGGAAGAATATTTTAAAATAAAAAATGGTGGACTTAGGTCCACCACCAAGCAATAAAACTTGTAATATATATAGAGGCGAAATATATATTCTCGCTTTATATATGTCAAGATTAAATGATACCAAATTCTGGAGAATCGATAACGAATGTATAATACATTGTTTCTGGGAAGAAACCAGCATCAACGATAGCATAACGAGAGTTGATAAGCATCTTAGGAGCCATTGTACCTTCAGCAGTAATAGAAACTGTATCAGCAAGGATATAAGGCATAAAGATAGCACCAGGTTCGTTACCATTACCTTTTCTACCTACACAAATACGTGTATCATCCCAAGCCATGTAAGGGTCAACATAAATCTTAAGACCTGCAACTGAACCAGCCATGTAAAGATCTTTAGATCCATCTTGTGCCATACCATTAACCATAGGAGCAACAACGTAACCAGAGCAGTCTTGAAGAGCTGTAGCGATTTGACCGTTTGTTACAATCCATGTAGGACGACCACGACGACCAGTGATTTGGATTAAGTTAGCAGCAGCAAGAATACGGCTCATAATACGTCTTTGACGAGTATGTAAGTTTTCAGCTGATGTATTAACTTCTGAATTTTCAATAGTTCCCCATGTACCTTTGTGTTCTACACCGTATACGTCAGCATAAGTCTTAATTGTAGTAGCAGCCATTGTTGTAGCAGCAGTACCCATATGTAAGTTAAGATCTACACCTTGGAATGTCTTTTGGTGAAGAGCATTAGTTACACCAAGAGCAAATACGTGTTCAAGGATACGAGCGTTGATTGTTTGAGAAATTTCATTTTGCATAGCTTCCATGATCTTAGCAACAGCATCAACACCATATAATGGAAGGTCTTGTAATTGTTGACGTGTAACTTGACCAGTTACTTCATAAGAACCCATTTCAACCCATTTTGTGAACAATCTAAGTGATAATGTGTTACCAGTACCAGTTTCGTTTTGAGCACGAGTCATTGGTTCTTTCTTACCAGTAGCAAAGTTAGCGAAACCATCAACAAAGTCAACCATTGTTTGTGCATAATCAACATGATGTAAGTTAACTGTCTTAGCAGCAGCACCTTCACCAACTGTTAATGTAGCACCTTGACCTGTAGCAAATAAATCAGCAACAGCAGCATTTTCAGCACCTTTCTTACAATCTTTAACTTCAACGATGATACCGCCATCCATACGACCAAATGTCTTGAAGAAACCATTGAATACAACACCACTACCTTCAACTTTAACAGCATCATTTTCTTTAACAACAGCTTTAAGAGCAGCAACTTGAGCAGCTACATTAACAGCATCTTGAGATTCATCAACCATAAACTTGATGTAAAGAGGTTTGTTTTCACGTCCTTCACCAACACCATCAATACCAGCAACTTCATTGTTACGACCTAATTTACCACCACTATATGGGAAGTCCATATAAGAAAGCATTTGCCATGGACCTTTAGCAGGAACAACTGGAAGAAGTTCGAAACCAATAGTCATAAGAGCAATATTAAGAGCCATTGGAAGTGTTGATACTGGAATATCACCAGAACCTGGAGTTTGTGTCCAAAGGTCAGAAGGCTTAGCACTTGTAGTTGAAAGTTGACCTGGAGCATATGGGTTACCAATACCATTTGTATTAAGAGGAGTAGCATAGATAGGACCTACACCTTGTCCAGCAGGAAGAACGTTTTGACCACCAGCTGGTGTAGCGTTAATTCCTAAAGCGCTTTCATGAATTTCATGAATAGCAGCATATTCAGATACCCAACTTAACTTGTTTTGATCTTTAATATCAAAATTCTCAGTTAAAAGTTTTGACCATGTTTCTTGGCCATTTGTATTTGTAATCATTAAATATTTATAAAAATTTATTTGTTATATTATTT
>Ga0326511_10000658_pt1 | contig 30314 bp, 42 predicted proteins | sample 0_2496_0518_D_FD_203701 | JGI IMG/M metagenome (GOLD analysis project Ga0326511, IMG submission 203701) | Bovine rumen microbial communities from UC Davis, California, United States - 0_2496_0518 | ecosystem: Host-associated > Mammals > Digestive system > Stomach > Rumen | place: USA...
GCCGTTCCTTGACGATATACCTGGCCCGGGCCTCGTAGGAATCATTCGGCCCGTCCAGCAGCGGCTCCACGTGGACGATGCCCCGCCCCCAGCTGCGCACCCTCCCACTCCCCGGTTTCACACCCGGGGGGGATCACCCCCGCGGCGGCTTCGTACGCCGCAGCCAGTACATCCCCCGCTCGGTGAGCTCCCGCGTCCCGCGGTCGTGCATGGCATCGTGGCAGCCGCTGCACAGGGACACGAGGTTCCACAGCGCCCACTGGTACTCGGGATACTCCTCGACGGGCCAGGCGTGATGGGCCCGCTCGGCGGGCACCATGCGGCCGAACCTGGCGCACTCCCGGCACCGGTAACGATCCCGGCGGAAGGCCTGCTCCCGCAGGGCTTCCCAGCGTTTTCCCTGGTAGTTCATGGCAAAGAAAAAGGCCCGGCCTGACGCGTCAGCATCAGGTCGGGCTCTCGGGCCTCTGGTTGGTGGGTTCGATATTCAGGCACCAGTCCCGCCGGCAGCGCCGGCAGAACAGGGGCAGATCCCGGACGGCGGTGGTGGGCCGGACACGCAGGAGCAGGGCCCCGCAGTACGGGCACCGGACCTCGCCGTTCCTTGGCTCAAGTATAGCACAAACGCGGTAGGAATTCAACGCAGCGGGCACATTTCTCGCCTCTTTTCCGTAAGATATACACAGCCCCAAGGTCAAAAATTATAGCCGCCTGCGCCTCTCGGGCAGCAGGTACTTTATATAGGCGTAGGCCCCGAAGGCGTTCTGCTCACCGTGCCGGTCCAGGATATAGGCTCCCGGCGGCGCGGCGACGGTGACGGACTCGGGGACGAGCTCGGAGGTGGTCTCGGGCTTCCGGAGGTTCCTGGACGGGATCCAGGCCCGCAGGCCGGTCTTCCGGCCGAACTCCCCGGGCTGCCGTTCCTTGACGATATACCTGGCCCGGGCCTCGTAGGAATCATTCGGCCCGTCCAGCAGCGGCTCCACGTGGACGATGCCCCGTCCCCAAAGTTCCTGCAGGACCTCGCCGGGATCCCCGGCGGCGTTTATGACGGCGTGATGGTGCAGCCGCCTGGACCCGCCGGGCTCGTCGGGCATCTCCTCGATGTTGTAGACGTAGCGCAGCTCCTTCCCGTTCCTGCGGCGCTGGAGGCGCAGGGCCCGGAGGAACTTCCCCATCTCGGCGCCGGCGGCCTTCCGGTCGGCGGGCAGGTTCTCGTCGTCATAGGTGAGAGTGACGAACCAGTCCCGGCGGTCGAAGTTCGCGGCCAGGGACAGCTCCAGCTTCTGCCATGCCGCCTTAAAATTCAGCCGCTGCCGTGCGGCGGAGGAGGTTTTCGATTTAGCCTGCCGCTCGGCGGGCTCATCCGCTGCCGACGGCTGGGAGTAGCAGACGGCGTAGACGAGGCGTCCGGCCCGGACGGTTTTCAGTCGGTTCTTGCCCATGGAATACAAAGCGCCGGACCCTGAGGCCCGGCGCGTCCTTTCGGAGGAGGTGTCCTCCTTTTCTAAAATAGTGATGATTGGGGGTCACTGTCAAGCCCCCGACCGTGCTGCCGATCGTCGGCGGCCTTCCAGGTCATATACAGGGCATAGGCCACCGGGTCCCGGATCCACTCCCGATCCTTGCACTCCTCGTACTGCTTCAGCAGCATAGCCAAGGCCTCGTCGATGTTCACCGCCGCCCGCCTCCCTTCGGCATACGCTCCACGATCCAGGCCACCAGAGCCCAGGGACGGGAGAAGATGAGCACGATCAGCAGGATCGGCCACACCATGCCGATAACAGCGCCGGTCCCTGCGTCCTCGTCCCAGAATTTAGTAATAGCCCACGCGGATACGATCCACATGCCGACATACCCCCCGACCCCCAGCATGATCAAAAGCCACTTAGCCATCCCCGTCCCCATCCTTTCTGCGCGCCCATGGACACGCTTCATAGAACTCCCGCATAAATTTTTTGTGCTCTCTTTCTGTCATGGTAATTGTCCCCGCATACTCGCTGTGGACCACATATCTCCCGCAATAACTGCATTGGTGTGTCCAGTTTCCCGGGTCAATAGTCGGTTGATTATGTGGCCCTTCCAGAATGTGGCCTAGCACTAAGCACACAAGCGGACGAAAGAATGGTCTATACATCCCCGTCACCGTCCTCTCTGCGCTGACCATATGAGCAAAAATCGTCGTCACTTGGAACGATGATAATGCTGTCAGGATTCAAACATTTTCTTTCGGTCGTATTGAATCGACACTCCCGGCACCGCACCACAGGGACGGCATCAATGGTGGGCATCCTGTCAATGTATGGCTGTGTCACTCCGTAATAGAAATCATCGTCATCGTCATCAAACATAATTTTCTTGTACGGAATAGCGTCTGCGTCAATCAAGCGCATTGTGTTCATCCTTTCTGCGCCCGTCAGCGCAAAAATAATCAATCGGCTTATATGCGTGATACAACGTGCAATACATTTCTTGCTCATCTGAGCAAGAGTTTGCCATATCGCAACTCTCGCACCGCACCACCTCCACAGCGTCCACGGCGGGAACCTGTGTGAGAATACGTCTGACAGATACTTTCCACGGGTATTCCACCGTTTGAAAAGCGTCTATTGCCTCGCTCCGTCTTATCAGGTCATCCATCGTTTACCCTCCTGTTCCAAGCATCTATGTGCCGATTGAGATTTTTCCATCCTTTTAATGCTGTGCTTGGGTTCATGGTGCATTTTCGATTTACGCATTCGACATAGAGAGTATTAGACACAGGCCATTGTCGGATAATCGGCTTTGCTCCGCAGAACGGACACGGCTTCAGGTCATTCATTGTGTTCCTCCTTCGGTCCCTCGATCACGGCCCACCATCGGGCATGCGCCGGGGACACCTCAATGGTCTGCCGGGCCAGAAAGTCCGGGGTTCGGTGCAGGCCGCCGTCGCCCCACAGCAGGATGGCCTTCCCATAGCCGGCTGCCTCCGGCGGCATATCCTCGGGGCAGGTCCGGTGCCAGTGCACCAGGAAGGCCGTCCGGTCCAGTTCCTCCGCCTCCAGCTCCTCGAACTCGTCGGTGTCCAATTCGGACACATCTTCCCCGGCGGAGTCGAGAGCGTGGCCCGCGGTGTTGTTCTCTTCCCTGGGCAGATCCGGAAGCGTCCCACGCGGGGTTGTTGTGCTCCGCACTGTTCTCGCGGGGGATGCTTCCGGGCTGCCGCCGTCCCCGGCGAAGCCCTGCCCTCCCCCGTCAATGGTCTCTCCCCCCTCCGGCGGGAGGCCGACTTGAACGGCCTTCTGAGGGAAGGAGGTGGACCCTCGCGCGACCTGCCCCGCCGCTTCCTTCCTTCGCGCCGCGAACCGGCGCACATCCTCCGCGGTGATCAGCCCGGCGCTCCAGGCGGCCGCCTGACCCATCCGGTCCATCTTGCTGTACTCATAGGCCACGGACTCGGAGAGCTTTCCTTCGTCGAACATTTTCAGCAGCGCCGGGCGCAGCTTCTCCCGGATTGCGTGGAGCCTGGCCAGCTTCGACGCGCTCACGCCCAGGGCCTCCGCGGTCCGGTCCCGCAGCCGCCCGGGGATCTCCACACCGCTGTCCCGAAGCTGGGCCAGCAGCTCCGTGAACCGCTCGGCCTGCTTCGACAGCTCCGCGTCGCTCATGCGCCGCTGGGTGCGGTTGGCCTCGATGAGCATGAGCTCCTCGATGATCCCGCCGGCGGGCCGCCGCACGATGCAGGGCACCGACGTCCGGCCCAGCAGCTCGGTCATGGCCCGGAACCGCCGCTCCCCGTCGATGAGGATGTACCCGCCGTCGCCCCCGTCCGGCATGACCAGGACGGGATGCAGCAGCCCCACCAGTTCGATGGACGCCGCCAGATCCTCCAGCTCCGACATCTCGTAGAAGTTCGCGTCGTTCGTCTTGATCTTTCGGGCCGGGATCTCGGTGACGGTGTCCGATTCGGACACGCCCGCCCCGCTCCCCGGCAGAGCCGGAAGCGTCCCGGGCGGGGTTGTTGTGCTCTGCACTGTTCTCGCCTGGGATGCTTCCGGGCTGCCGTTTCCCCCGGCGGAGCCCTGCCCGTCCCCGGCGGAGTCGAGATCGTGGCCCGCGTGATCGTTGGGCGCAGCGGAAGCGTCCGGCGGCAGGTTGTTGTTTTCCCCCAGGGCGGAGCCGGAGGCGTCCCGGGCGGGGTTGTTGTCGAAGACTGTTCTCGGCCGGGATGCCTCCGGGCCGCCAGCGGTCCCGGCTTCCAGCGGAGCCCCGCTGCTCTCATCGTTGCCGCCCGTCATCGCGGCCCGTGCCAGGGCCGCCAGGTCAAAGCCTCTCTTTGCCATGGTCACACCCCCATGTACTCGGCCACGAAGGCCCGGTAGTCCCGGCCGGCGCTGCTGTAGGGGCTCCAGGTGTCCAGGGTCTGCCGGGCGAAGGTGGACTCGTCCACCTTATCCGTCCGCCGGATCATGGTCCTGAATACGTGCAGGCCGCTGTTCTCCCGCAGGGCCGTCTCCCCGGCCCGGACGGCGTCGCTGTTGTGCCACATGGTGACCAGCGCCCCGGCGATGGTGACGGTGGGGCTCACCCGCTGCACGCCCTCCACCTGCTTCTTCAGTTCCCGGATGCCCCCGAAGACAAAGCCGTCCGGCTTCACCGGGATCAGGATCTCCTCGCAGGCCAGGATGGCCTCGATGCTGGAGATGGAGAAGTTTGGGGGGCAGTCGATCAGGACGATGTCATAGCCCGCCAGGGACTCCACCTCCCGCAGATACGCCCGCAGCCGTCCGAAGTTCCGGTGCCCGTCCCCCGCGTCCACGTCCAGCAGATGCAGATCCATGGCCGCCGGGATCAGATCCACCCCGTCGATGGGCGTCGCCCGGATGCAGCTCAGGGCCACGTCCTCCTCCACCCCCTCCAGGATGTCGTACAGGGTCCGGCTTGTCTCCTCCCAGAACCCGAAAAACCAGGAGGCGTTGCCCTGGGGATCGGCGTCCACCACCAGGACCCGGAGGCCGTGCTCCCGGGCCAGGATGGCCGCCATGTTCACGGCGGTGGTGGTCTTTCCCACCCCGCCCTTGAGATTCATCACGCTGATAACCCGCATTGTAAAATCCTTCCTTTCTAGTCTTCCCGGTACGATCCGCAGCGTCGTCCCGGTCCCGCCGGCGGGCTGTCCGCCGGTCTTCTGTGGCCCTCGATCTCCAGGTATCCGCAGTACCGCCAGGTGTTCCACCGGGCCATCTTCACCCAGTACCGGCAGCCGGTGCAGGCGTCCCGGGGTTTGCCCCGGGTCCGTGATGGCGTGGTCAGCGCCTGGCTCACGCTCATGCCCTCCCGGTCCAGCCGGTGCCGGATGGTGTCCGGCTTCATGTGGAGCTCCCTGGCCCAGTCGGTCAGGGGCATGGTCCTGCCCTCGAAGGTCAGGAGTCTGGGTCTTTGCACTCGCTTGGATCACCAATATCCCACCGCGATCTGCGCATGTTGTGCGCCCTCCTCTCCTCCGGGTAGAAGGTCTCCCGGAAGGATCCCTTCTCGAACCCGAACTCCACGATATAGAACCGCCGCTCCGGGTGGACGTACACCACCCGGCCCGTATAGGTCCGGGAGTTCCCCTCCCCGAAGTGCAGGGTCTCCGTCTTTCTGTCTCCGACCTTTACCATTCCTCCGGCAGCTCCTCCATCTCCATCTGCTTGTCCAGCTCCTCGAACGTCGCCCGCTTGGGCTCCAGGGGCTTCCCCTCGTCGTCCACGCAGGTGAAGGTCTGACTGGTCCCGTCGAAGCGGAACCGGGCGTAGAACCCGGCATAACCTTCCTTGTTCTTCTCCACCAGGATCCTCCGGTCCGACCGGCGGTTGCCCGGGTCCGTCAGGTACATGAGGAGGATGCTGTCCGCATCCTGCTCGAACTGCCCGGACTCCTTCAGATCCGCCATGGTGGGAGCCTTCTGCTTCTGCTGGGTGTCCGGGCGGCGGAGCTGGGCCAGGCCCACCACCACGATCCCGGTCATCTGGGCCATGGCCCGCAGCTCCATGGAGACCCGCTGCATCTGCTCCGTCCGCTCTCCCCGGATGTCCGGGCGGATGAGCTGGACATAGTCGATCATGACGACCTCGTGGCGGCTGGCCAGGGCCTGGGCCCGGATGTCCGCCACGGTCATGGACGACGCGCTGATGAAGTCGAAGCTCCCCCGCAGCGTCTCGCTGTTGTTCATGCGGTAGGCCAGGGCCTGCAGATCCGACGGGGACGCCCGCCGGTTCTTGATGTCCGGCAGGCTCATCCCCAGCTGCGCCGCGGCGATCCGGTCCGCCGCCACCTCCGGCACGGTCTCCAGGCTGTAGAACCCCACCCGCTTCGTCCGGGCGATGGACAGCCCCAGCTGCAGCGCCAGCGCCGTCTTGCCGGTGCTGGGCCGGGCCGCGATGAGGACATAGCTCCCCGGCCCCGTGTGCAGCATGTCGTCCAGGATCCCCAGGCCCCACCGGAGATAGTCCGGCTTCGGCTGGCCCATGCGCCGCAGGAAGTCCGCCATCATCTCCGCCAGGCTCACGGTCCGCACCCCCGGCCGGTCCGTCAGGATGCCGGAGGCCCTGGCCAGGATGTCCCTGGCCTCCTCCAGGCTCCCCGCGTCCGCCAGATCCAGGGCCGCGCCCCGGAGCTTCGACAGGGCCGTCTGATCCCGGACGATTTCGCAGTACCGGACGGCGTTCGCCGCCGTGGGGGTCTCGTCCATGCACCGGCGCACCGCCGGCAGCAGCTCGTCCCCGCCGGCCCTGGACGCCACCGTCACCGGGTCGATGGGCAGCTGCTCCAGGTACAGGGACCGGGCCGCCTCGTACAGACGGCGCATGATGTTGTCCCGGAAATCCTCCGGCCGCAGCCGGGCCATGATCTCCCCGGCGCACCGGTCGTCGATGAGCAGGGACCCGATCACGGACTCCTCCGCGCTGGGGGCCGTCATCTTCGTCTCGTTCACGGCGCACCTCCCGGCGTCCAGGCCACCAGGTCGTCAGGCTCCTGGGGCGCTCCGCCCCGCCGCGGTGCCGGCGCGTCCTCCCACCGTGCCTGGTTGAGGTAGGTGGAGGCGTAGGGGATGCCGATGCCCCGCCGCCACTCGTCCGTCTTCAGCTGCCGGCGCAGGGCCCGCCCGATCTCGTCGATCAGATCGTCGTCCGGCCGGAGCTTGTCCCAGGCCCGGATGGCCGCCTGCTTCGACTCTCCCCGGCAGTTCTCCCGGTAGAACCGCCAGAAGGCGGCGAACCGCTCGGGCTTCCACTTCGGCCCGCCGCCCCGGCGCTTTCCGGGGGGACTTGTGGGGGGATCTTTATCATCTTCCTCTTTCCCTTCAGGAGTTACGGACGCCTCCCGTAGGGCAGTACTTAATCCTCTATCTAATCCAAGCTCTTCCCCGGGGGCCACCGTTGACGGGTTTTCCGTAAACGGTTTTTCCGTAAACGGTTTTTCCGTAAACGGTGGCGGCGCCTCGAACAGCAGATACTCGTTCCCGCCGAACCGGCCCGCCCCGTCGTGGCGCTGCCGCTTGACGATGTAGCCCGCCTCCTCCAGCTTCCGGAGGGCGGACCGGATCGCGTCCCGGCCCTCCGGTCCCAGGCCCGTCAGCTCCGCCACGGTGTATGCCGCGTCACCCTCGTCCGTCAGCAGGATGGACATGAGACCCTTCGCGGCCAGCGTCAGCCGTTTGTCTCGTAGATGATAATTGCTGATCGTTACATAGTCCTGAGACCGGACGACGCGGAGCACGCTGCTTCCCGTCATTCCTTCTCCGCCTCCTTGTCCCCGTCCTCCCTGGGCCGGGGCCTGTATTTGTCGCACTCCCGCGTGGGGCACAGATCCTCGGGGTGCTCCGTGCAGCAGCACACGATGTTGAACCGCCCCTCCCAGCAGCTGTCGCACAGACAGCGGCTGGCGTTATGGCAGCCCCATCTGAATCCTGCCATTGTGTTACCTCCTCGTTTGTGCTATAATATGGGTATCACCAATACCCGTACCGGCTGACCTCAGCCGGGCAAGGCGCTCCCGCGGTCCGCAGCCGCGGGGGCGTCTTGTTATTTGTTCTTGAACCGCTCCAGACAGCTCAGCCCGGTGTAGACCTCGCCCAGGGCGTCGTCCTCCCGCTTCCGCTGGCGGCGCCGCGCCGGACGCGCCTGCTCCGCTTTGGGCATCGGCGGCCGGACCCGGCAGGCCCTTTTGTACTCCTCCAGCTCGTCCTCGTCCACCCGGACGGCGCTGCGCATCTTGTACCCGGGCAGATCGCCCCCGGCGATCAGGGCATAGACCGTCTTATCGCTCAGGCCCAGCCGCTCCGCCGCCGTCTTTACGTTCAGCATCTTTCCCATGTTCCTACCTCCTGGAATACCGCAGCAGCTCCACCGCCCGGCGGACCCCGTCCAGCTTGTCCATGATCACCTGGAAGTCCGCCGTCTCCGCCGGGTCGATGATCCCGTCCCGGGCCAGCTCCAGAAGCCTGGACGCCACCCGGTTCCGCTCCAGCTTCTCCAGCTCCGACAGCAGTCCCACCACCGCCAGGGCCAGGGGCACCGGCTCCACCGGCGGCATCATGTCGTCCCCGATCCGGTACTTGCTTTTAAAGTGCTTGTACAGCAGGAAGGGCTGCTTCGCCTCTCCCGCCGCCGCCAGCATCAGCTCGTCCGGCGTGGGGACCTCGCCGCTCTCGTACCGCCGCAGGGTCCGGGTGTCCACGTTGAGCAGCTCCGCCATGGCCTCCTGGGTGAGACCGGCGGCAAGCCGCCCCTCCAGGATGGGCGTCCGGTCCGGTTCCGCCCTGTTCCGGCCCTCCGGGGTCTGGTATCGTGGCATCAGAGGCCGACCCCCTTCTTCTCGCACAGGGTGTCAAAGCCCTCCTGCATCGCCTCGCCGATGGCCCGGTCCTGCTCGTCCACGGTGCTCTCCATCCAGTGGGCGGCCCGGTGGTGCCCGTCCCCGTACTCCAGCACGAAGCCCACCTCCGCGGCGGTGGCGGTCTTCGTCCCGCCCTTCCGGCTCCTGTACCTGTGGTGGGGCCCGTCCGGGTACACCAGGATCACGGGGCCGTCCTGCTTCCGTTTGAAGCTCTTGATGGCCGCCGCCAGTACCCCGGTGTGCTGCTGGAACACGCCCCGGATCTTCTCCATGAACTTCCCCTGCAGCAGATCCGCCGCCGGGGTCAGGATCGTCCAGGCGTCCTCGTCCGTAATCCGGCCCAGCTTCTGAAAGTCCATGGACAGCCCGTCCAGAGCTTCCAGCTTCGGCTCGAATTTAGCCACGGCCTCCGCCTCCTCTCGTCTTGATCAGGGCCAGCACCAGCGTCTCCACGCTGACCCCCAGCAGCTCCGCCATGGCGGGCAGCTTGTCGATGGACGGCCAGGCGGTCCCGTGCTCCCAGTGATAGGGCGCCGCGGCGGACACGCCCAGCCGCAGGCTCACGTCTCTCTTGATCACCCCCGCCGACCGGTACAGCTCCCCCACCGTGGGGGTGGGCGCCTGGCAGCGGTTGCCTCTCAGGATCTCCACTCCTCGTCCTCCTTTCTCTCTCTGCGCACCCGGCGCTGATAGGTCCGCCGGGTGACGATGAGCTCGCAGATGGCCGCGATCATGCCGATCACGCCGCAGCTGCAGGCCATGAATGCCAAAATGAACATAGCCCAGTCCATGGGGTTCCTCCTTTCTCATCCGGTGCCGTACCCTTTTGGGTACAGGGTTAAATATCTCAAATTGTGATGTCTGGTAATATAATAATCTCGTTCTGTGATTTTATCAATGCTAAATTTCCGTTACCACTTCATTTTGTGATTTTTTCACAAACAAAAAGACGCCGGCGATATAATGACACATATATTAGAATTTGGTGATGTTGCACATGAACAGACTGAGAGATCTGCGCGAGGACCGGGACTGGACACAGAAGCACGTGGCTGGTCTGATTGGTGTCGCGGCGAACACCATGACCAACTACGAAAACGAGCGCCGCCAGCTCACGCCTGAGCTGATCCATAAGTTCTGCGATCTCTACGGCGTGACGGCGGACTACCTCCTGGGCCGCTCCAACACCCCGCAGCCCGCGGTGTCCAAAATGGACACGGAACTCCTGCAGGCCTACCACGCCGCGCCCCTGGAGATCCGGAAGATCGTGAACGCCGCCCTGGAGGCCTACCGCCCCGCCTCGGAACAGTCGGCGGATGTATCGTGATAGATATAACAACAGGGCGGCCGCGGGGCCGCCCCTGATTGATTGAGAGGAGAAGCGCACATGAGACAACTCACGAAGAACGAGCTGGACGTCTTCGGCTACGCCAGCAGCTACGGCATGACCATGCCCTCCTGGATCACGGCGAAGGACGGAACCTACTACCGCCCGGAGAAACTGGACGCGGCCCAGTCCGCGGAGATGGCCACCTTCCTCAGCCTCTACCAGGGCCACGTCCAGGCGGAGACCATGGCCCGCATCGGCCGGTGGATGACCTGGATCGTCGTCCTGGCCGCCGTCGGCGTCGTGGTCTCTATCCTCTTCGGCCTCTGATTTCCCGGTGTCCGAATCGGACACCCCCTGCGATGGAGTATAAATATAAGAAAAAAATCAAAGACGAGAGAGGGAAATATATCCGCATATATGCCAACTCTCAGAAAGATCTGGACGCCAAGGTCCGGGAGCGCCAGGAGGAGATCGACCGGCTGATCTTTCTCCGTGACAATCCCACCGTGGCCCGCTACGCCAAGACCTGGATGGACATGCAGCCCTCCGGCCTCTCCGCCTCCCGCCTGTCGGACTTTGACCTCTCCCTCCGGCGGCACATCCTCCCCCACATCGGGGACCTGCAGCTGGCGGACGTCACGGCCGCCGACATCGCGGAGCTCATGCGGCGGGAGTCCCATCTCAGTCAGTCCATGCAGCAGAAGCTCGTCTATGTGCTCAAGGGCGTCTTTGCCCTGGCGGCGTCGGAGGGCTACGTCCGGACGAACCCCTGCGCCACCCTCAAGGCCGGCGGCCGCTCCCCCAAGCAGAAGGACAGCCTCACGAAGGAACAGCGCCGCATCCTGATCGACGCGGTGCGGGACACCCGGGCCTGGCCCTTTGTCATGCTCGGGCTGTATGCCGGGCTCCGGCGGGAGGAGATCCTGGGCCTCCAGTGGGACAAGGTCACCCTGGACGGGGACACGCCCTGCATCGACGTCTGCCGGTCCCTGCAGTGGGTCCCCGGCAAGCCTCCCCAGGTCTCCGATGAGCTCAAGACCGACGCCGCCAAGAGGATCGTGACCATCCCGGCTCCGCTGGTGGCCTGCCTGACGGAGGTCAAGGCGGGCAGCTCCTCCCCCTTCGTCGTGTGCGACACCCACGGCAAGGCCTGCACAGAGGCGGCCTTCCGGTCCATCTGGAGCCTGGTGGAGCGCCGCCAGACGGAGGAGTTCCGCCCCAAAAAGCGCCGCTCCCAGTCCACGGAGCTGGACGACGAGGGCAAAAAGAAAAACCGGCGTGGATACCACACCGGCTGCCCTCACACGATAAACTTTTACGTGACGCCCCACACCCTCCGCCGCAGCTACGCCACGGAGCTGATCCTGGGCGGCTGCGACATCAAGACGGCCCAGTATCTCCTGGGCCATACGAAGGCGGAGACCACCCTGAACTGGTATGCCAAGGTCATGGGCGGCCGTCCGGACGAGACGATCCTAAAGGTCCGCGCCGCCTTCGGCGGAGGCTGATCGGGGCCATTTTCGGGGACATCTTCCCCGGCGTTTTTCCGCAGCCCGCACAGCTCAGCCGCGCCGGCTCTCAGATCCGCGCCTTGACGTGCGGGAGGTCACAAGTTCGAGTCTTGTATCGTCCACCAACGAAAAACCCCGGAAACGCTGAGTTTCCGGGGTTTTCTCTATTCTTTTTCGCTCCCCTGTTTCTATCCTCTCCGGGGTAAATTTGGGGATATTTAGCCCCAAAGGGTCACAAGTTCTTCCGCACCGCTGACACTCCGGGGATATGTTGGGGGCTATTTTACGCCAGCTTTTTCAGCGCCGCCGTCCAGGTCAGCGCTCCGACCTCGCCGTCCCGATCCAGCCCCAGCAGCTGCTGCAGGTTGATCACCCCGGTCTTGGTGCGCTTGCCGAAGTCTCCGTCCACCACCATATCCCGGTCGATCCCCCTTGCGTAGATGATCCTCTGGATGGTCTTCACCTCCGGCCCGGCGCAGCCCTTGGTCAACAGATGCAGCTCCGGGTCCTTGCAGACCACGGGACCGTACTGGTACACCGGCAGCACCGGCTCCACGCCGGCGGCGTACAGCGGCCGGACGTAACCCCAGATCCACGAGCTCGTCAGCAGATAGCTCCGCTTCTGGCAGCGGTTGGAGCTGTTGCCCTCGATGGTGTAGACATAGCCGCCCTGTACGGCGTACACCATGCCGGTGTGTTCACGGGTGCTGCCGTCGCTGGAGAACACGATCACGTCCCCGGGCTTCGGCGTCCACTGGCCCCGCCTGCCTTTATAGCCGGACGGCGCCGCGTCATACAGCTGGTTGCAGGCGGTGTAAGGCCACACCCCGTGCATGACCGTTCTGGCGTCCGCGACGCTGCCGCCGCAGGCTTCCAGCACCGCCGTGGACACCATCATTGCGCACCAGGCCCCGCCCTGGACCCCACACACCTGGCCGAACCAGGTATAGTTATTGCTGCCCTTGTCCAGGGCAAAAACGGCCTTGTCGTTCCGGTTCACGTAGGCCTTCGTGGCCTTCTCAAAATAGCCGTCATAGTATTCCGCCCGGGCGATGGCCTGGGCCGCCGTGCATTTACTCATCGACGTCCACCCCCGTTACCTCCGGCAGGCCGACGATCACGCTTTTCAGGATGGATATGACCGCCGCCACGCCGGCCACGGACAGGATGTGAAGCCAGGACACGTCCAGGAAGCCCTGGCCCAGCGCAATCATACTCAGCGCCGTCTCGGCAAATGTCCAGATCGCCCGTACGAAAGTGGCCTTTACAAAGTCTCTCATGTCATTCGCTCCTTTCCTCCCGGCCTTCCAGCCGGTCGATACGGTGGTGGGCCTGCTTCGCGGAGGCCTCCACGGAGGCAAGGCGTTCCCTCATCTCCGTGTTTGTCTTCCGCTGGTCCCGCTGTTCCTGCTTGATCTCGTCCGTGTTGGCCTTGATATAGCCCAGCTCGGTCATGATTGCGCCGGACTCCCGGCCCTCGTCCTTGGTTTCCTTCCGTACGCTGAGCCGGTACCCGCCGTAGGCGATCAGCACCCCCAGCAGCGTGCACAGCACGCCGATTTCAATATTGCTCATACCTTGCCGCTCCGTGTTTTAAAGTGTCCTTTAGCTGTAAATCTGTGCCGGATATGGATTGACCGTTGATGCTATCTGCACATCGACATACCCACAACGGCAAGAATAAGTGTCCGTAGCATTTCATCACCTCAATCGAATCTTGACAGCCACAACACCGCTTCGGCGTTCGCCGTGGCAGACGCACCAACAGTCAACTCATGCCCCACGCCGCTGACCTCAGTATAAAACGCCTGCACGCCAGCGTTAAACGCCGCTGTTATTAAGGCTCTTGTGTACGCTGGCCTTGTCGTATCATCATCAGCACCATGCCAGGCCTTAACAGGACAGGGGAGTTTGCAAAGATTTGTAAGTCCCGTGTAGGCCGAACCAACAGCCCAGTCAGCAGTGACAGGAAGAAAGACACGGTTACCTTCTGCATCGTAATGCTCAACGTCTGGCATGGCAGGGATAAGGTTTTTATACCCGTCTGCCTCCATCGCCGCAATGTCTGCATATCCGTAGTTCTGCGCTATATCGAGTCGATACGATGTTGTCTGCGCCGACCTCGCAACCTCGGCAGGAGCGAACAGCACCAGTGCGGACACAATGCCGGGATAAGCCTTGACGAAAGAAATGGCAGTCGCGCCACCCATGCTCCCGCCGTGTACAAATATCCGCGCGTCAATGTTGTAGGTGGCGATCAAATACTGATATGCTTTATAAGCGGCTTGAATCCCATTGAAACAGCCATAATCTCGATGGTAACGGGTCGTTCCATCCGCGGGGCCGCATCCGTTCACATCAAAAACAGCAAATCCGGCGTTAAGATAAGAATTGAGAAGGGCTTTCCAAGTGGTCTGGTCAGCCTGAGAATACCAAGTCGTATCTGTTACCGTTCCGCTTTGGCCATGGTGCAGGAAGATAGCCTTTGTCGGTTTTCCATATGCTTTGTACGTAGACGGGAGCATGACAACAGCGTTGACTGACAGGGCATTAGAAGCATCAGCCGCATTATCCTCAAGCTGTGTCGCATTGATGGAAACGCTGAAATGAATCTGTGTGCCTTTTTGGTCTGTCGATTCTTTATTGTTCCGCGATTCCGAATAGAACCGTTCAAGCTTGATACTGCTGACAAACTCCGATGTAAGATAGCTTTCGGCATCACCGTTTGCAAAGCGTCCGAGGGTTATCGCGTAATAATGCCCCTCTGTTATCTCAACGAAAAGAGATTTTCCGTCATTGGCCTCATCGTTATCGCCCCAAGTTTTTACGAAAGAGCTGGTGGAATCGGCAGTATACTCACATACCCAAACGCGATAGCCAGTTGGTGGAGTTATGATACAATAATCATAGCCACGGAAAGGGGCGGAGTATCTGCCTCTCATGCGAATCCAGTTCGGGGACGTGGTCGTTAGACTGCCATCTGAAACGCTACAGTATCCAGTTGTCCATCCGGTGGGATATGTTGTATTGGCCAGTCTTGACCAGTCATACACAGACCCAGCGCCGATAGACGCATTAATAATGGATGGAGTGTCATTAACCGTATCGCTCAACTCAGAAAGATTGGATTCCAATGCGGCAACGCTGGCAGATATGGTCGTAATGCTGGACGGGTCATAAATATGCTTCCAACTATCAACCGTTCCGCTAGTATACACATAACGCTCCCACACATTCCCATTGGATTTTTCAATCTTCTGGTATGTCCCGGTGCTGGCCTTGTAATTGATGACGAGCGCCGCCCCGCTGGAATAATCAGACGGAAGGTCAGTGACGGACGAAACCCACGCAGATGTTAAATGCGCGAACCCCGCAGTTGTAAACGCTGACAGCCTTGTAACACCTAAAGAGGCGAGCGAACCACGATAAAGCAACGCATTTTCCCCCACGACCTTCGCCTCCGCCGCTTTTCCTGCGGTCCAGCTGCCGTCGTCCAGCTCCGCGATCTGATTCTCCACGGCGTCCTTCACGGCTTCGCCGATGTCCACCATGGCCTGCCGGACCTCCCGGCCCAGGACGGCGTTTTTGAATTTGGCGATCGCCGCCGTGATTGCACTAGTATCTGCCATATTTAACCTCCGTTCCCCGGCAGCTTCGAGCTCAGCCAGGATTCATATAGATTCACAAGATGGGTCCCGTCGTACACATACCACGGGTTCAGGTCGTACAGCTGGATCCGCACGTTGGACGTTGTGCAGTCATAGCACCCGCCCAGAAGCACATACACCTTCGCCGTGTCGGTCGGCGTCTGGGTCCACCAGACGTCGTCCAGGTAGTAGAGACCGTCCCCGTGGATGGTCCCCGACAGGTACACGGGCTTGTACGGCTCCAGCTGCCCCACGGCCCTGGTCACGTTGAAGGCGTACCGGGCGTCGAACAGGATCTGGCTGTACAGCACATTCGAGCCCGCGATCCGCGTGTTCTCGATGTATGTGGTGTTCGAATACCACACCGGGGACCCCACCTCGAAGCCGTTGGGGTTCGCCTTCTTCGTGGTGTTCACCGTCCGGTTGTTCGCGGTCACCGTCCCGTCCGCCGCGGTGCAGATGCACTGGTAGGTCCCGCCGCCGTCCCGCATCAGCAGGGCGGCCGCCCAGATCCCCAGGGCCCCCGTCATGCCGCAGATATACCCGGCCCGCTTGTTGTAGTCCGTGCTGTTGTAATACGCGTCCGGCCACCACCCCGCGGCGATGGTGGTCGTGCCGACGGTGACGTTCTCCCGGTACGTGAAGTGGATGCAGCTGCCCGCGGGGAAGTGGGTCGTCAGCCGGTTGGTGCCGTAGAGGTAGCAGGGCACCGCCGCCGTCTGGGTCCCGTCCGCCAGTGTCAGGGTCAGGCTGGCGTTGCCGGACCCGGCGAAGGGCAGCCAGTAGGCGATCTGCTTCCCGTTGTACAGGGCCGCGTCCCTCGTGACGCCCGTCCAGGCCCCCGTGGCCGCCGTCTGTGTTCCCTCGATGAACTCCGTCCCCTGCACCCGCGGGGCGAACGCGGCCTTGATCCGGGACCAAAGCCGCGCCAGGCCGGTCTCGTCCAGGTACTTGGCCATGCGGACACCCCCTTAGGCGCAGATCTCGTCGATCTCGGTGTTCGTCAGGCTCGTGATGGTGAAGATCTGTCCCAGGGCGTCCCAGGCGGTGCCGGTCCAGGCGTAGTTCATGCCGGTGGCGGTGACGTCGTACACGTCCCCGGTGGTGTTCCCGGTGGTCGGCAGGTCCGCCACGGAGGCCACGGAGCCCTTATACTTGTACATGCTGGCGATGTCGCTCTTGAGGGCGTAGGTGCTTGCCTCCCCGAAGGCGTCCAGCTTCTTCTTGTCCGTGGTGGACATGAGCCCGTGGGTGCTCTGGGTGGCGTCGCTGTAGGTGGTGTTCGTGGGCACCACCCAGGTGCCGTCTCCCCTGAGGAAGCTGGCCTGCTTTCCCGCCGCCGGCGCAGGCACCAGGCCCGCGGTGCCCGCTGCGGAGGCGGAGGCCGCCCCCATGGTGCCGTAGGTGGTGTCCGGCGGCGTCTGCCAGGTGCCGTCCTCCCGGAGGTACTTGGCCGTGCCGGTCCCGATGGTGATGCTGGTCTTCTTGAGCTTGCTGCTGTCGCTGGCGTCGGAGAACACCAGCGCGTCCCCGTTGGCCAGGGCCACCCCCGCCGCCGTGATGGCGCCGGCGTTCGTGATGCTGCCGTGGGCGTGGGAGCTGGGGGCGACCCCCGCGATGGTGGTGTCCACCACGCCGGTGATGTGCCCGTTCGCATCCACTGTGATCTTCGGCACCTTCGTGGCTGCGCCGTAGGTTCCCGCCGTCACGCCGGAGGCCGGGTGGGTGTAGACCGTGTCCTGCTGGTCGAAGGTGAAGGTGGTCCCGTCCGCCCGGGTGGCCGTGAAGGTCAGCCCGCTGCGGGTGATGTTCTTCACCGCGTCGGCTTTGGCGGCGAAGGCCGCCTTGATCTTCTCCCAGAAGTACAGAAGGCCGTTCTCGTCCAGGTATTTCGCCATCTCGTTTTTCCTCCTTATCTCGAGACGATGCTGTTGATGTCGATGTTGGTGATGGCGCCCATGGACGCCTGCTTCCCGGCCAGCGCCTTGGTAGTGCTGACCATCCGGCTGGACAGCGTCGCCGCCCCGGCCCAGCCCAGCCGGTACTTGGATTTTGACGGGTCCGCCAGGTGTATCTCCCGGCGGATGCACTGGTAATACGTATCGAGCCCGTGGGGCTCGGAGACGACGCGATAGAAGTATCCGCACCGGATGGCGTTGGACACCAGGCCCAGCTGATGGAGGTCCACCGCCGTCAGGTTGATGGTCAGGGCCGCGTTCACGGCCTGGTTAAGATCCGCCTCGCCCCGCCGCAGCAGGAGATCCAGATCCTCATACTCGCCGCCGGAATACCGGACCACCCGTGTGATCCGGCCGAACTGGGCGATGCCCTCCGCGTTCTCCACCTGGTCCGTCCCGTGGACGGCCTGGACGCCCTCCTCGTTGGAGTTGACCGGCACCGCCACGGTATAGACGTCCGACCCGTCCAGAACCTGCTCCAGGTCCAGCAGGTTCGACGCGAACCGGATCACCTGGCCGCCTCCGCCCATATCCGGGTAGGCATCCCCCAGGGACGCCCCCAGGCAGGGCGTCATGGTCCCGTCCACGTCCTGGTAGGTGATGTACACCATGCCGTTGCCCTGGCCGCTCCACCGGCCGTGGGTGCTCCCGGCACTCGGGTTTTCGATAAACGGATACTGAAGAGCGTCCCAGATCGACCCGTACTTCTCTGTATAGTTGGTATAGCCGGGGGCTGTCGGGTTGTAGATGGAGCCGACGGCGATCTGTCTATTGGCGGAGACCTGGTTGTTATAGACGTCGAGAAGAAAGCTCATATATTCTTCCCGGTTCATTTCGAATTTTGAAACGGGCTTTATGTATGCATCCCGCAGCCAGCCCAGGGGCCCGTCACAGGTCACCGTCCTGGAGTTGTACCATGTCCGCTTTATGGACACCGGCCGCCCCATAAAGACGCAGTCGTCATCGTCGTAGACGCTGACGGTGGAGGTCATGAGGCTGACGGACCGGCTGCCCACGTTCACATCCGGCAGCGTAAAGGTCAGAGACGCCGCCTTGTGGATCTCCTCCTTGAGGGTGGGGTCCAGCACCATCCGCGTCTTGTCTCCCAGCGCCGGGGCGTGTATGACCTCGCCGTCCAGGTATATCCTGTACATGGTCAGAGCCTCCCCGTCCGGTAGTCGATGGAGACCGTGCCGGAGCCGTCAAAGACCAGCTCCACCTCTTCCTCGCCCCGGGGCAGTTCGATGTCCGCCAGGGCGTTCTTTCCCTTGCTGAGGTTGTACGTCTCCCCGTCATGGGTGACGGTCATCCCCGCCGCGCTGGTCGTGATGGTGGGATAGCCGCCCAGCACGGAGCTGACGATGGTGACAGTGGTCTCCCCATCGATGGTGATGGATTTATACCCACGGATCACCCCGGTCTCAAAGGAAAACGGATCCCACAGCCAGTCCTGCCCTGCGGTGATGAGGGCGTACTTGAAGGGCTCCAGGTCCCCGGTCACGGTCAAGATGCTGGCCCCCTGGGCGTGCTCCAGGGGCTCCACGGACAGCCGGCCCTGGTAGTAGAAGCCGGGGCTCTCGTCCGCCTGGATCTTCGCCGTTCGTCCGTGCAAGATGTTCATGGCCCGGTCCAGGATGGAGGCCCGCCGGGCTTCGGAGCCGCTGACATAGTAACGGAGCACAGCCTCGCGGTTGTCGTAGGTGACGAACCCGAAGTACTCGGTCCAGTCCAGCCGCCCGTTGGCGGCGGGGACCTTGGTGGTGCTGCCGTCGTAGGGCGGGGACCCGAAGTCCGGAGGCTCCGCCGGCAGCAGATTGAGATCCCGGAAGGAATGGAAAGCCCCCGCCGCCGTGGTGAAGGTCACCCCCCAGCGGCTGCGGAAGATCTCTCTCGTATTCATACGGCCATCCCCCTCTCCTGCAGCTGAGCCCGCTGGCCCAGATCCTCGTCCATGCCCGGGGCCAGGGCGCCCACCAGGGCGCCGGTCTCCGTGACCACCTTCATGCTGGCCACCTTCTGGATGTCCGGCAGGTAGGTCCTGAGCAGCTGCAGGACCTCCTCGCCGCCCCCCGCGGCCCGTCCGTCCCCGCCGGGGGCGGAGCCCCGGGACCCTGCCCCGGAGCCCTCTGCGGTCCGCCGGTAGCCCGACAGGATGCTCTCGCCCAGGTCCTCGCCCATGCCGGCCATGTCCTCCAGACGGCGCTGCCCTGCCTGCAGGGCGCCTTGCACGGTGTAATCCATGGCCCGGGCCATGACCCGGGAGGGGCTGTGGATGTCCAGGGCGGAGTTGTATCCCGCCGTCACCGCGCTGCCAAGTTCGGCCCCCATTGCAAAGAGCTCGGCATAGTGGCCGGACAGCCCGGTGATCAGGCCGCCGATGGTGTTCGCGCCGGCGGCCTGGGCCGCGGCGTTCTGGTTCCAGTCGTCCACCGCCGCGTTCAGCGTGGCGGTGATCTCGTTCACGGTGTCGGTAAAGCCCGGCAGGGCCTCCGCCACGGTGTCCACGAAAGCCTGCTTGCCCTGCTCCACCTCGGCGAATTTGGCGTTGAGCTCCTCGATGTGCTCCCCGCCGTCCGCCACGATGGCCTCCAGGTATGCCGCGCTCTGGGCGCTGCCGTCGGAAAACTCCTCGATCAGGGCGTCGCTGAGGCCCAGCTCCTGGGCCGCCAGGAGGTTTTCCTTGTAGCTGTCCATATAGTCCAGCTGGCTCTGGAGGGCGGCGATCATGTCGTCGGAGGTGGTCTCGTACTGCTCCGTGGCCTCGGAGAGATCCGTGAAGCCTGTGGCCACGGCGTCGATCCCGGCCCGGATGCCCTCATAGGTGGCCTGCAGCTCGGCCATGGTCTCCAGGGCGCCGTCGATGGTGCCCTTGGTCTCCTCCAGTGCCGCCATGGATGCCTCCTGGGCCTCCGCCGCGGCGATGGCCGCGTCCGCCTCCGCCTGCTCCTGCGCGGCCAGCTCCTCCTGGGCCCGGGCGGCCTCCTCCACCTGATCCGCGTGGAGCTGGGCGACAAATTCACCAACGCCCTGCCCCGCTTTCCTTGCTTCCACCGTTACGGTGCCAAAGGTCAAACCAGCGTTTTCCAACGTATCCAACAACTCTTGCATCGTCAGATCGCTACCGGCCTTGGATACTTTTTTTAAGAGATCGTCTGCCTCGGAATAGCTACCACCCAGCGATCCCGTCCCAAATTCGAGCCCAAGAAAATCTGTAAAGGACGCCTGGGCCTCCACCAGCTTGGCCTTCACCGGCTCGAAGCTCTCGGCCAGCCGGGCGTTGGCCATCTCCAGGTCGTACTGGGCGGTCTTCAGCGCGATGGAGGCATCCGCCGCGGCCTGGTACTCCGCCGTCATGTCGGACAGCCCGGAGTCCGCCAGGGCCCGCATGACGACGTTCTGCCGCTCCGCCTGGGTGGTGCACGCGCTCAGGCTCTCGCCCAGGGCGTCCACGTCCACCCCCAGCCGCTCCAGCATGTCCTTGAACTGGCCGTCCGCCTGGCCGGTGGCCAGGGTCTTCTGCAGGCCCTCCGCCAGGCTGTCGATCTTGAGGGTGTCGGGGAAGGCGATCACCGCGCCCCGGAGCTGCTCCAGGACCTCCAGCATCCCGCCGGAGCTGTATCGGGCCTGCAGCAGCTCGGCCACCGTTTTGATGGCCGTACCCATGTCGCCGCTGGCCTCGTAGGCGGTGCGCATGGCCGCGTTCATGGTGTCGTCCATGGCCACGCCCAGGCTGCCGGCGGAGATCTCGAGCCCCGTCAGCTGCTGCCGCAGCTCCGCCGTGGAGTCCACCAGGTTCATGGCCCAGTCGAAGACCTTCTTCGCGCTGCCGGCGATCCCCGCCGCCGTCAGGCCGCTGGCCAGCTTCGCCGCGTTCAGTCCCGGCACCAGTTTCTGGACCCGTTCCAGCAGGGTCCCGGCGCCGCCTGCGGCGTCGTCCTCCGCCTCTCCCAGCTCCCGCACCTTCTCCGCGGTGTCGCCGGTGGGCTGGGCGGCGCTCTTCACCTTTTTCCCGTAGCCGTCGATGGAGGAGGCGCAGCCGTCCGCGGAGGACTCGGCCTCCTCCAGGTAGTCCGTGGTCTCGTCCAGCTCCGCCGACATCTTCGACAGGGCGGCCTGGGCGTAGGCGTAGGACTGCCGCAGCTTGTCCACCTGGGGGCTGGCCTCGCCGTACATCTCCGTGGCCTGGGCCACGGCGTCCTTCAGCGCCCGGACCTTCTCCGTCTGCTGGGCCTGCTGCCGCTGCAGCAGCTCCTGCTTCGCCCGGAGGGCCTCCACGCTGTTGGCGTTGCCCTGGAAGGCCGCGGAGCTGGCGGCCAGCTCGGCCTTCAGCGTCTTCAGCTCCCGGTCGGCGGCCTTCATCTGGCGGTTCCATTCCTGCTCCCCTTCCAGCGTCAGCTTCGCGCCGATCTCTCTCAGTGCCATAAATCAATCCTCCCCGCCCTGCCTGGCCTGGGCCAGGAAGGCGATCATGTCCTGGTACTCGCCCCAGGCGGTCAGCAGCGCCTCCCGCTGGGACCAGCGGAAGATCTTCCCGCTGGCCGCTAGATACTGGGCGCGAAGCTCCCCGCCGGAGGCGTTTTTTTTTGCGCTCCCTCCAGCTCCTGGAGCACCAGATCCGTCTCCTCCGGCTCCTCGTCCGGGATGTCCCGGCGGAAGCCGGCGGCCACCGCCTCCATCACCGTGAGCCGGATCCGGGGGACGTCCACCGGCGGCGCCAGCTTCAGCGCCGCCACGGTCAGCATGTCCCGGGGCGTCTCCCCCATGTGCCGCCGGCGCAGCTCCCCCCAGCGGCACAGCTCCGCCAGGAGCCAGCAGCAGGCGTCCCAGCCCTCCCGGGTCTGGTCCTCGAAGCCGGTGATCTCCGCCACCGGCCCCACCTGGCCGAAGTGGTCGTATATGTCGAAGAGGGCGGCCGCGGGGCAGTATGCCTCGTAGGTCCGTCCGTTGTACTCAAATTCAATGATCCTTTTCATAGTTCAATAAAACGCGGGGCGGGGCATTCCGCTCCGCCCCGCTGCGGGTGTCAGGGTCCTGTGTTCGTCAGGCCCAGCTTGGTCTTGATGCCGGCCAGGGCGGCGGCAGCCGTCTCGTAGTCCTGCTCCCAGTTCCATGCGCCGGAGCTGGCGGGACTGATGTCGAAGTTGGTGGTGGCGTTCTTGTTCTGGGTGCTCTGGCTCTTGGTGTCGGCGTCCCAGCCGGAGGAGGTCTTGTTGGCCTCGCAGCGGAAGAACACCTCCGCCCGGTAGATGATGCTCTTGTCCTTCTTGAGCAGCTTCCGGATACCGAAGACCGCCACGGGGGTCCCGGTGTCCTCAGTGCTCTGGGTCAGGCCGTCCTGGGCGGAGTAGGTGCCGCCGAAGAGGATCTGGCGGATCTCCAGGTCGTCCATGAGGGTCTGGACCTCCAGGGCGCCGGAGATGAACTCGTCCAGGGTCACCTGGAGGGCGTCGTCCCCGTAGATGGGGGTGTTCGCCGTGTTCACGGTCAGCGCGGCCCGCACCGCGTGGCCCAGGCTCTTGGCTGCGCCGTAGGTGGGCAGCGCCCCGGCGGGCTCCGCCGTGATCGGCGCGATGTGCAGATCCAGCAGCCCGATCGTGGTTTTCGTCTTGTCCATGTCTTTCCTTTCCCGCGGCCCTCAGGCCACGTCCGTTTGAATGATGAGCCGCATGGTCGCGGCGTCCGGGTCGTACCCCGTGTCCTCCACGGTGTACACCAGGCCCAGGCCATCCAGGACGCCCATGACCTGGTCGAAGAACCCGCCGTCGTCCGCGGCGTCCGCCGCCTGGGTATAGGCGTCCACCTGCACCCGGGGGATCCGCACCTGCACGGCGTCGTCCCCGATGACCAGGGTGTAGCCGTACACGGCCCAGACGATGTACTCCGTCAGGCCCGCCGGGGCGGCCAGGTTGTACACCTCAGCCGTCACCGTCTTCAGCGCCGTCTCCAGTTCTGTGCAGGTCATAGCGTGCCTCCTCCCGGCGGAGGCTCAGATTCACCACGGGCAGGCCGTCCCGGTCCGTGGTGATCTGCGCCTCTGTGATCTTGTACACGTGGCCGTCCTCCGGCACGGCGTACATGGTGGCGTCCGGCGGGTCCGCCGGCGCGGGGATCTGGACCATCCGGTCGATGCTCTCCCCGGCCTGGACGGCCTGGAAGTAGGTCCGGTGGTACACTGTGAGATTCCCGTAATAGTGGGCCGACCGGAGCACCAGCCGCCGCCGCAGCGGGGACGAGGCGGTGTCCAAATCGAACACCTCGATGAGGCGGTCGTAGATCATGCCCCCGCCTCCTCCGTCGTCACCTTCCGGACGAGCCGGCTGTGGAGTTCCTGCCGGAGCATGTCCGGCAGGCCCTCCCCGTTGACGCGCTTGCGGTACAGCCACGCGGCCCAGGAGGCGGTGAAGAGCTGGTCGGCGGTGACGTCCGCGAGAGGAGCGCCCCGGCCCCGGATCTGGGCCTCCGCCGTTTCCAGAAGCTGGGCCAGATAGGCGGCCACCTCCTGGGGCGGGTCCTTAAATCCCAGGTCGGCCTTCAGCATGGCCAGCATGGTCGTGTTGTCCATTGTCTCCGCCTCCTGTGTTTAGTCTCAGGCGTTGGCGGCCAGGGTGACCACCACGAAGCCGTTCTTCATGACCACGTCGGCGTCCGCGGTGACCTCGCCCCGGACGGTCAGCAGGCCCTCGGCGAACTTATAGCCCTCGGACACTTCCACGTCCAGCTCGCCCCAGATGTCCAGCTCCGCCGCCTTGGGGTTGCCGTAGAACATGGTCTTGATCGCCGCGGCGCCGCGGGTGGCGGAGCTCAGGGCGGTCACGTTCCGGTTCAGGCAGTAGCGGCAGCTGAGACCGTAGTTGTCCTTGATGATGCCGGTGTTGGGGTTGCCCTCGGAGGGGACGATGGAGTAGACGGGCAGATACTCGTTCTTGCCACGGACGGCAGCGAAGGCCTTCAGGTCCGCCTTGGACAGGAACAGGACGGCGTCGCCCTCGATCTCCTCGTCCCCGCCGTAGCTGAGGATGAGATCGCTCAGGAAGGAGGGGCCGATGGTCGTGGCGGTGACGCTCTGAGCCACGTTCAGGGAGCTGGCCAGGATGGAGTCCACCACGATCTTCGACAGGCGCTTCCGCAGGGCGGTGCGGGCCTTGGCCCGGACCTTCTCCTCATAGAGCAGGGGGGTGACCTTGCGGATGCCCTTGTCGATGTAGGAGATGCAGGCGTAATCGCTGGGGGCCAGGTCAATGAAGTTGAAGCCGGAGGCCAGCTCCGTGGGCACGGTGCCCCTGGGGCTGTAGGCCGCGGCCTCGGCGGCGTCAACGTTGTCATAGGCCACGCGGTGGGTGCCCATGCCGGTGCAGTCCTCCACGGTCACCATGTCGATGATGGAGGAGACCACGCCGAAGCCCACGCCGTCGTTGATACCGTCCACGCCGATGGGCTTCGCCAGGGTGGCGTCAGTGGACAGAAGCGGAGACCGGATGAACTGGGGCACGTTCCGGATCTGCTGGCGGCCGGTGCGCTGGAACTGGGCGGCACGCTGCTGGCGGCCGGCGGCGGTGGAGCGGCGGGCGCCGGGACGGATGCCGGCGACATATTCGCCGGGGTCGTCCACTTCCTCGGGGTCGGTCTGGATCGCGGTCTCCAGGGCGTCGGCGGCAGCGCTCTCCTCCGCCTCGATGGCGGCGTCCAGCTCCGCGATGGCGGCCGTGGCAGCGGCGATGGCGTCGTCCACGTTCTGCTGCTCCTGGGCCAGGTCGTTCACCTGCTGCTCCAGGTCGGGGCTGACCTCGTCGGCGGCCTCCAGGGCGGCGTCCAGCTCCTCCTCCCGCTTCTGCTGGGCGGTGCGCTTGGAGCGGAGCTGGGTCAGTTCCTTCAGCTTGGCGCTGCGCTTGGAGCGCAGCATCTTGATCTTAAGCATTTCTTTTGATCCTTTCTTTCATTGTCTCCCGCCATCTCTCCAGGCGGGTCCGTCTGAGGTCCTGCAGGCTCCTGGCCGACACGGACGTCTCCTCGTAGGCCGGGAAGGTCACCACACTGACCTCGTAGAGTTTCGCGGCGGTGATGATGTACAGCACCTTGCCGTCTTCCGTCGTGGACTTCTTCTCGTCCAGAATATCGAAACCAAACGAACACTGACTGACGTCCCCCCGCTGGACGCGGGCGTAGAGGTTCAGGGCATCGGTGTCCTGTTCGTTGATTAGGATGTCACCCCAGAGACCCTTCTCGTCGATCCGGAGAGTGAGGGTGCCGGCGGTGGTCCGTCCCAGCACCAGATGGGTCACGTGGTCTGTCAGGGCGCGAACGTCGCCCTCCGTCTGGCCGTCGAGCGCGTGGGGGTCCACGGTCTCGAACTCGCCGTCCCAGTATTCGTAGTAACTGCCGAATACGACAAAGTACCCGGTTATGTGCTTGCCCTTGTCGTCTTCGGTGGCGCGGAACTCCGTCGCCATGCTGCGCACCTGCCGGACCTGTCGGTCATGTCTCATCGGTCGTCTCCTCCTGTATCAGCTTTTTTTGGTCGCCGATCATGCCGGCGGGGATGTAGTTCTCCAGCATCACCAGCTCGTCCAGGTCCTTCATGGGGCTCAGCCCCAGGGCGTCCCGGACCTCGTTGCCGGTGGCCAGGCCCCGGACGTACAGGCTCTCGTAGATCTCCGCCAGTTCCTTCAGGTCGTAGGCGTAGAGGCTGCGGGCGTTGAAGCGGAGATATCGCTCCGGGCTCTCCAGCAGGCCCAGGGTCAGGGTCTGCTCGATGCACTGGCAGATGGACCGTATCCGGGTCCGGATCACGTTGTTGTACTCGTCCGGGTCAAAGGTTCCCACGCCCAGGACATAGGCGGGGATGCCCAGCACGGAGGCCACCGTCTTCCGGTCCAGCTCGATGCCGTCCTTGATGGCCAGGTCGTTGAGGCTCAGAGGCCGGACGCTCTCCACCTTCACCAGGTCCCCGGGAATCACCCAGGGCCGCCCGGTCTTGGCGGACATGACGTACTTGTCCAGGATCTTGTCCCGCTTCACCGGGTCGTCCATGTCCTCCGCCAGGGCGGCCACGGAGACGATCACCGGGGGCTTGTAGTCGGAACGCATGTAACTGGTTTTTGTGGCGGACGCCTGGGCCAGGCTGTCCACCACGTCCTGGAGGGTGAAGGCACAGCCCATGCCCCGCCAGGGGCGCCGCTCGTCCGGGTCCAGGACGAAGTTCAGCGCCGCCCCGGGCTCGAACACGCTGCCCTTCCAGCTGATTTCGTAGGACAGCCCCCCATCCGTCCCGTGGATGGAGGCGCCGGGCATGGGGACCAGGTCCCCCAGCATCCCGTCCCTGTACACAGGCAGGACGAAGGCGTTCCCGCAGGAGGCCAGGACCTTGACGAGCCAGGCCACGAAGGTCTGCCGGGTCCCCAGGCTCCAGGGGTGCACGTCCAGGAACCGGGCCAGGCCGTCCCGGATGCGGCGGTCTCCGCTGGCCTCGTTCTGCATCAGATGCAGGGTCATGGAGCTGACCAGGTCGGCCAGCCACCGGATACCGGCGGCCACCTCCGGGCAGTCCGCCAGGCGGGTGTAGCCGGAGCAGCTCACGTCCCCCGCCGCCACGTCGGCGATCGTCAGCACCTTGTGCTCATCGGATCGCCGGCGGAATGGATTCTTGATTTTCATAACCTTCCCCCTTGGTGTCCTAATCGGACACGAGCATCTGGAGCTGCCGCTCCTGCTGGGTCCGTTTCTCCCGGTCCAGGATCATGCGGACGGTGGCGAACACCGCCGCGTCGAATACGTCAATGCGGAGATTTGGCGCCAGCTTCTCATACTGGACGGCGTCGTCCACCTTCTCCACGGCCCTCACGTTCGAGACGCAGTACTCGAAGGGCTCGGCGTGGCAGTAGTACAGCATTCCGCTCTTGGCCTTGGCCTCGATGTAGCGGAAGCCCTGGCTCTTCGACATGTACAGCTGGGGCTGGTCCACCACGGAGAAGCCCGCCTTCTTCATGCCGGCGAAGTAGTCGGCGCAGAACTTTCGGTCGTGGCCCACCTGCCGGATCTTGAAGCCCTCGGCCCTCTTGTCCCGGAACCACCGGACGATCTCCCCGTGATTGACGACCTTGTCGTTGGACATGGACAACCAGCCGTCCTCCTCCCAGCCGAACAGGGGGATCTGGTCCTCCTGGGCCTTCTCCACCGCCGCCGCCCGGGGAAACCAGGCGTGGGGCAGGATGATGAGGACGTCGTTGTATTCGCCCACCAGGGCCCCGGCGGTCAGGTCGTGGAGCTTCGAGAGGTCCGCGCCGCCGTACCAGGTGACGGGCAGCTTCTTCAGCTGCTCCGGCGTCCAGTCGTACCGGGCGTCCGATGCCCGGAACTCCTCAATGTCGAACCAGGCGCGGAAGTCGTTCACGAAGATGTTGAGGTACCGGGTCAGGAAGTCCAGCCGGTTCTGCGGGTCGTTCCTGGCCTGCAGCGCCGCGGCCATCATGTCGTCCGGCCGGATGCTGACGCCGTAGGCGGGATTCACCGACCGGTGCACCGCCGCGGAGGTGTAGTCGATCTCCCCGGACTCGTCCGCCTCGGCCCTGCAGACGAAGGCGAAGAACCGGTCCGCGTCCGCGCCGGTGATCCGTCCGTCCAGGATCTTCTCGGCGTACTCCACGTGCTGGGCGGCAAAGCCCTGGCCGTTGTATCCGGCGGTGGACACGCAGAGGATGAGCTTGTTGGTGTAGGCCTGGGTGGCCTGCTTCAGAAGGTTGTACGGCGCGGCGTTTTTATAGACGTGCAGCTCGTCCAGCAGGACGAGGTTGCAGTTGAAGGCGTCGAAGATGTCGGGCTTGTAGGCCAGGGCCTCCCAGTCGATGGCCCCGTCGGCGAAGGGGCCGGAGAAGGAGTGGCCCAGGCTGCTGTCCAGGGTCCGGAGGCCGTACACAGGATCCTCGTCCACGGTGAGCCCCAGCCGGTGCAGGTTGTACTTGAGGAACTCGAAGGACTCCATGCCCTGGCGGAGGCTGCCCGCCACCGTTTTGCACTTGGCGCCGGAGCGCCGGTACCAGATCCCCAGCGCCCACAGCAGCCCCGTGGCCCAGTCGGTCTTGGCCGTCTTCCGGGGCGTGAAGGCCAGCCCCTCGGTGAAGCGCCGGATCTCCGTCCCCGGCAGGAAGAACCCGCACAGGTTATAGGTGCAGAACAGGTGCCAGTCCATGAGCTCGAAGGGCTTTCCCCGGAGGGGCAGTCCATCCAGGGTCTCCCCCTGCTGGTGGCAGAAGGTGCCCTCGATTATCTGGATGCAGAACTCCGGCAGGGCCGGCCGGAACTCCCACCGGGGATCCTCCAGATCCCGGAGGAACCGCTGGCAGCTCAGCCGCCAGGTCCGGCAGCATCCGGGATCATCCGCGCAGCGCCTGGCCCAGCTCAGGACCCGGGCGAAGTGGGGCGCGGTGTGGACCGTCTCACTCATACTGGGAGCATCGGGCGGTGATCTCCGCCAGCAGCTGGCCGAAGGGATGGACCTCGCCGGCGGCGGCGTCCGTGTCCTTGTTCTCCGGGCGGAGCCGCTTGAAACCCTTGGGCGTCAGCCCCAGGCTGTCCCGGTGGGTCAGGATGTCGGCCCGGAGCTTCTCCACCTTTCCCCGAAGGGGGTGGCAGTAGTCCAGGATGACGTTGCCCTTTTCGTCCCGGCCGTTCTCCTTCTCACAGGCCTCCTTCCAGGCCCGCAGGATCCGCCGGTGCTCCCGTTCCATCTGGCACAGGAGGGAGATCTCCGGGTCGAAGGCCTGGCGGTACACGCCCAGCTCCTGCAGCTGCTTCTTGTATTTATCCTCCAGCGTCATGCCGTGCGCTTCCTTCCTTCGCCTGGATCAGGCGCCGCTCCCGCGGGGAGATCGTCCAGCGGACCACGCCAGCTCCCTGGCCGACAGCCGCCAGCGCGTCTCTCTCTCTCTCTCTCTCTCTTCGAGGGCCAGGCGCTCCGCCTCAGCCCTGGCCCGGGCGGCCCGGGTGGTGAGAAGATACCCGCCGCCGAAGATGGACTTGCCCTCCGACCGCTGGGCGTCCAGGCCCCGGATGAACATGGCGTCCTCCCGGCGCAGGGAATACCGCACGCCGTAGGAGGTCCAGCGCTGGACGATGGCGGCGGTGACCACCTCGTCCGGGTAGGTGTACCGGGGGACCTGCTTCCGGATCCCCGCCAGGTTCGCCCGGTTGGCCCGGTCGATGGCGTCGTAGAGCTCCGGCGCCGTCCGGAGGATCACCCCCGGCTCCAGGTTCGTGACGAAGCTGGTGGGCACGTTGGCCCCGTTCTCGTAGACGATGTCCGCGCCCACGGCGATGTGGGTCAGGTCGTCGTACCTGGTCAGCAGCGTCAGCGCCGGGGAGAAGAGGAAAAAGGCGATGCCTTTCCGCCGGTAGAAGGCCACGATCTGGGCCCGGATGGAAAAGGGCGGATTGTCCACCACCACACAGCCCTCCGGGTAGTCGAAGACCTCATAGTCCCCGTCCGGCCAGAAGGGGCGGACGAAGCGCTCCCGGTCCACGCCGTACTCCCCGGCCACCCAGGCGGCCACCGCCTCGAAGACGTTCGCCGGGGTGTAGCAGTCGTCCGTGGTCTTCTTGGCCTCGAACTTGTCCAGGAAGGCGTCATACTCCGGATTATCGTCGAAGAGCGTCAGCTGGACCTCTCTCATCGGGCCGCTCCGATCCGGCGCAGCCGGTCCAGAAGATCCGACCACAGCTCCGGCGTCATGTCCGCCGCGGCCCTGCCGTAGACGGCCACGCACAGCCAGCCGATGATGGTGTTGATGTCGTCCATGCTGCCCTCCCCTGCGCGTCCGGGATCCCCGTCCGCGATTCCCGTCCGCGGACCGTGTCCGCGTCCCGCCGGCGTCCTGGGCGCACGCGCCCGCCCGGCGGCCGCCCGCATAATGCGGACGATTGTTTATCTAGATCAGCGGCCCCGCCTTCCGGTTTTTCCGGCGGCGCCGGCCGTTTTTTTTTCGCTTTCGCAAATTTTTCCGCCGCGTGTGCGCGGTTT
>Ga0326511_10000659_pt1 | contig 30288 bp, 22 predicted proteins | sample 0_2496_0518_D_FD_203701 | JGI IMG/M metagenome (GOLD analysis project Ga0326511, IMG submission 203701) | Bovine rumen microbial communities from UC Davis, California, United States - 0_2496_0518 | ecosystem: Host-associated > Mammals > Digestive system > Stomach > Rumen | place: USA...
CAGTAATCGAGCCCTTAATGAAGCGAGAAGGAAGAAGTTAGGGACGAAAGGATGATTTAGGTGATCAGCTTTAAGCATAAAGGCAACTTCGACAAGACAATGAAGTTCCTTAAAAAGACTGGAAACGGAGATATTTTTAAGGGATTGGAAGTTTTAGCAGAAGAAGGTGTCAAAGCGCTTCAGGAAGCTACGCCTAAAAAGACTGGCAAAACTGCTTCGAGCTGGAGCTATTCGATTGAGAAAACTAAGACTGGGATTATATTGTCCTGGAACAATTCAAATCGAAATAACGGTGCGAGCGTGGCTATACTTATTCAGTACGGCCACGCCATGCCTTCAGGATATTACGTGCAGGGTATTGACTACATCAATCCTGCTCTTAAGCCGGTATTTGATAAGATCGGCCAAAAAGTATGGTGGGAGGTGACGAAGAATGCCTACAATTGATGAACGAATAGTTCAAATGAAATTCGATAATGAACAGTTTGAACGAAACGTATCAACAAGTATGAACACTCTTGAAAAGCTAAAGCAAAGTCTTCAGTTTAAAAATCTTGGCGACAGTTTAAAGAACATTGAAATCGCTACGGATTCGCTGAATGATAGACTTTCAAATCTTGAGTATAGTGTTCAGAAAGTAGCGAATGTCTTTACACCTCTTGGACAAATAGGACAGAAAATCTTTAAAGACATTGCGGATAAAGCAGTAGAGGCGGGTAAAGCTGTTGCTGACGCTTTTACTGGCTTTGGCGATATGGGTGCCGGACAGAAGAAATATGAAACTCAGACAAAAGCTGTTCAGACGATTACAAATACAACTGGTAAATCTGTTGAAGAGGTCGAAGCGGTATTGGAGAAGCTTCAGACTTATACTGATGAAACTTCTTACGACTTTGCCGAAATGGTTGCGTCGATTGGTAAATTTACTTCCGTTGGCGTCGAGCTTGAGAAAGCTGAGAAGGCTATGGAAGGTATCGCCAATGAGGCCGCTTTGTCTGGTGCCGGCAAAGCCGAAGCTAATAGGGCAATGTACAACTTCGCTCAGGCTTTGTCAGCTGGTTCTGTTAAACTTATTGACTGGAAATCAATCGAAAACGCCAACATGGCAACTAAGGAATTTAAGGAAGAATTAATTAAGACTGCAATAGAGCTTGGAACAATAGAGGAAAAGGGCGAAGGCGTCGGCAAAATAATGAAGCAAACTAAGAAAGCTACAAAAACAGCCGCTGCCGAATTTAAAGAAACCGAAATTAATTATCAAAGTTTTAACAGCACATTAAGTGAAGGTTGGCTTACTTCTGAAGTGTTGATTGAAACTACGAATCGCTATGCTGATACGACCGGAGATTTAGGTAAAAAAGCTTATCAAGCAGCTAAGGAAGCTCTAACTTGGCAGGATGCTATTGATGCTATTCATGATGCTGTAAGTTCCGGTTGGATGAAAACTTATAAACTGATATTTGGTAATCTTGACGAAGCTCGTGCATGGTGGACGTATGTCGCCAATAGCTTAGTTGAGTATACTGATATATTTACAAGTTATAGAAATCAGGTACTTGAAACATGGCATAGTCAGGGCGGCTATACTAAGTTTATTCAGGCGGCTATGGATGTGTGGACAACATTCATGGATACCGTTTATGCTACTAGAGAAGCGCTTAGTCAGGTTATTCCGGCTTTTGATGCTAATGCTCTTCTTGCATTAACCGATAAAGTAGCCGCTGCAGCGCATAATCTCCGTGAAGCTTTCAAATTTGCCGATCGAGATGAGGAAGGCGAGCTTATTGAAAACCGTTCTGCAGCAATGGAACGCTTTCAGAATATTGTACGTGGTGTTGCTGCTCAGGTTGAAATTGTAAGAAACTTTATTGGAGCGCTTTTAAACGCTGCTGGTAGAGTTATTGGTATGTTTAGACCGCTGGTTGATGTTTTGTTTAGATTCTGGTCCATGACTTCAGAAATGTGGCAGAACTTGAATGACGAGCTTAAAGATACTGATGCATATGGCAAGCTGTCTGATAGAATTGTAAAATTCTTTGGACCTGTTGGAGATATTATTCAAAGGGTTTCAAATGGTATTAATACGCTTATAAATGTATACGCAAAATGGCTTAAAGCATTCGGAAAACAAAATACCTTTAGTAATTTCTATGAGTTCTTGAAGGCTTATACTGATGGTACTCCGTTCGGGATTATATTTAAGGCTATCGATGCCGCCGTAGGTGTATTTAATACTCTTAAGAACACGGTTGGAAAAGTTGTTGACTTTATTATTGGTAAAATTGATGAATTCAGACAGAAATGGGGATGGGTTTCTAACATTGATCAAGTTCTGTTCATGATCGAATACCATCTCGCAAAAATACCGATTATTGGGAACTTGTTTAAGTCCGCTGATGGTGGATTTGATGGCAAAAAATTGATTTCTATAAAGGACAGTATCGTTGAATTCGTTACAGGTATCGTAGCGGCGTTTCAAAATGGCGATGTAGTTTCTTTTGTCGTTAATTTCTTCGGTAATTTATGGGAATCGTTTAAGACCGCTATAAGAAACAGTCCCATTCACAAAGTCGTTGAGGTCATTGAAATTGCGGGATACTTGGTAGCGTATGCTATTCAGAATCTAGTTAACACGGTGCGAAATTTGTTTAAGAAAGTTGGTAGCGTATTTGGTTCTAATGAGAACAGTACAAATCCGATTGCCGCTTTCTTTAATGATATTTGGGAAACGTTAAAAACGATTCCTGGTCAGGCTGACAAAATTGGAGAAAAAATCAAAGAAATTAGAGATAAGATCAAGAATTTTATAATAAGCGCATTTCAATCTTTGAAAGATTTATTGACTGGTAAAAATAAGGAAGTTGCTAAGGCTACTGGTACTGGAAGTGGTGGAGCGCAAGCCGTCCATGCTGTCGGTAAGAATGCTCAGAAGAAAAAGAGCATATTCTCGACGATTGGTGAAATGATAGGCGGCGCTTTATCTCATGTTGCTGAGCTTATCGAGCCTATTATCGGGAATATGATGCAGTTTGCTATACCTGTTATAGCTTTGATTGTCGGTAATGCTGTTGGTAAGCTCATTAATGGCGCTGGCGGTATCATTGATATTCTTAAGAAGAAAGCCGGAATTAAGACCGACACCATTGGCGATACTGTACTTAAAATCGCTGGAGCATTCGCAATGCTTGCGACAATGGTTGCGGTGCTATCACTTCTTGATCCTGATAGAGTTGAAACGGCATTCGGTATGATGCAGACATTGCTTCTTGATTTTACTCTTGTCGTCGGAATACTCGCTGGTCTTCAAAAACATCTCGGTGGCATAGGTGAAATTGGTAAGCAAATGCTTATGATGACAAGCTCTGTTGCCGCGTTAGCTGCGGGCATATTCTTACTTATAAACGTTCTTAAATGGGGTACTAAAAAAGAAAATGTTGGTTACTTAGTAGGAGCTATTGGTACGATTCTAAGTCTTATAGTTATACTTGGTGCCGTCGAAGCTGGGATTGCTTTACTCGTAAGTAAATTCGGCAATGGTAAGGCTGAGGTTAATATAAGCGGCATCTTTGATATGTGCAAAGGTATCATAGCCGTTGTCATAGCTTTAGCTGGTCTTATGGTCGTAATGAAGCTAATAAAAGACGAAGGCGTTGTGCGTGGAGCTGTTTGGGCTATAATAGGAATTGTTACGATACTTGCTGGTGCAATGGTCGCGATGTCTTATTTCGCAAGTAAAGCGCCGGAAGGTAAGATTGAAACTAAGATTAAAGGCCTTATACCTATGACTATAGCTTTACTTGGTATTGTATTTGCAATTGGAAAAGTTGCTAAGATAATTAAACAATATGGTGGGGGTACATTTACTGTAGCTTTGCTTACTGTCGTTGGTATTCTTGCCGGCCTCTTTGCAGCACTTTATTTCTTAAATAAGCAAGGCGAAGAAGGCGAAGATAATAAGAAAGGTATTATAAAGACGATTTCAATAGTCCTCGCTATGGTCGGTATCGCTCTGGCTGCACATATTTTTGCTGAAGCTGTTAAGAAAGTGAAAGATGTACCTATTGAGAATTTGCTTGCTTTCATTGGTGGTATTGTTGCGCTTGTTGCTATTATTGGCTTCTTAGGATCTACAGCTGGCACTGGCGGTGCAGTAGGAATTATTGCAGTTGCTGCCGCATTAGCCGCTGGTCTTGCGTTGATAGGACTTGGAGTTGCGCTGCTTGGTACATTCGCTGGAGCTGGTATTGAGGCTGGTACTCAAGCCATCTGGAACATGGGTTCGAGGCTTGGACAGTTCTCAGATATGATAGCTGATATTAACTGGGATAACGTTAAAAAGGTCGTTAGCTTTATAACGGTTGATTTGCCTAGAATGTGGGCGGCTATGATGGCTGTAGACTTCAATTTCTTCTTAGAAAAGCTTATACAGTTGGCACGAGCTGGTTCAGCTATAAACGCATTTGGAAAACTGATAAGAGCAATAACTGAAGAAACGCTGGCGGCATCTAAGAGAGTTATAAGCCTGATTTCAAATACAAAGACGGCTATGACAGTTGCTACCGGCATTAGTATTCCTGATTTTATAACGAATGGCGGCCTTACTGGGCTTGCAGCATCTCTTAACAATTACAGTAGTCTTATCTCAAGTATAACGGAAAGCTCAGCCGCAAGCGCTTCAGCTAAACAAATCGCTGTCGATGCGAAAGAGATTTCCGATAGCATTTCTCAAATTAATCTTGCTGACGGAACCAATGAAACTCTTACGAATCTCGGTTCCGCTCTTAATTTATATTACGAGAGTCTTAGTACGATTTCTACGGATGAAGACGGTAATGTTCAGGTTCCGACAGTTGATTCGCAGATGATTTCTCAAGCTTTCTCTGCGTTGGCTGAGGCTGTTCCGGTTGATGATATTGCTAAAATTTCAAGCTATGCCGCCGGAGGAGACAACGACCTTACACAGATGGCTATTGGTATAAACGCGCTCGGTACTGCTTTGGGGAATTATGGAGATAATATCGGTACGCTTGATAGTGGAAAGGTTAAAAGTGCCAATGAGGTTCTCGATGAGCTTGCAAAGGTAAATCGCGATCTTAATCCAAGAAACATATTTACACAATTGTTCGGCGATAAGAGCGAAGATACAAAATCGCTTACGTCGTTCGCTGATGATATTACGGCTCTTGGTGATGCTCTTGGGAAATACGGAACGAACATTGGTACACTTGAGAAAGGCAAGGTTACGAATGCCAATGACGTTTTAAACGAACTTATAAAGGTTACAGGAGTTCTTACAGCAGAAGATGCTTTGACTAAAGTATTTAAGTTCTTAGGAGTTGATAAGACAACTTTATCGGGTTTCGCAACCGATATAGGTCTATTAGGCACGAATCTTGGAACATATGGTGACAGTATAGGCATTCTGAGTACGGAAAAGATTTCCAAGGCCAATAGAGTTCTGAGAACTGTTCTTAAGACATCCCAGGATTTACCAAATAGTGGTGGATGGATAAGCTTTTTAATAGGTGATAATACTTTAGAAAAGTTTGCAGTGAATCTTGGTGATCTTGGAACTGGTTTAAAAACATTTTCAGATTGTATTGTATCCGCTGATTTCACAAAAATTGATTCTGCCGTTTCTGCGGTTGAACGACTTGTTACATCGTTTAATACACTTGATGCATCTGGCGGTGCTTGGCAATTACTTTCTGGTAGCAAGAGCTTTGCCAGTCTCGGTAACGGTCTTGGCGAACTCGGCACGAAACTTACAGAATTCCAGACCAACGCGGGAAGTGTGACATATTCTAGCGTTGAAGGGGCTTTCTCGGTAATTGAGAAGATTATAGAGCTTTATAATTCTTTAGACATGGATAGTTTATACGATTTATATAGCAGTGATAAACTTGTACATACTGGTGAAGCACTTAAAGAGCTTGTTGAAACGGTAGCTTCTCTTAAAACTTTAACTGACGATAATGGCAACCTTCTTATTCAGTCCTTTATAGATGTTGGTAAGATGATCGTCAACGCTATTAAATTAGGATTTATGGATAAGGGATCTATCGAACAGGCCCAGGAAGAGCTTAAGACTACAATTGGGACGATTCGTGGTACTGGCGAGACTGAAGCTGAGTCCTTTACTTCTGTTGGTATTGCTATTGTCAATCAGATCGCTGAAGGAATTCGCGATGAAGATGCTACGAATGAAGTTGTCAAAGCGATCCTTGATCTCATGAAGCGCATTAAGACAGAAGCAAAGAATAGCATTATTGGTGATACTATTGAGGATTATGCTGATAGTGTTGATAATTCTCTTAGAGGCAGCAGTTCAGCAGGCGCAAGTCAGAAAGGCATGAAGACTGGTTATACTGGTCGTAAAGCAGCTAAAGATCCAAGCGTTACCGGAAAAGCACTTAGTAGTAAGAGTACAGAAGAGCTTACTGGTGCCGTTGAAGACAATACCGATGCTTTGAAAGATACGACTAAGACTGTAAAAGTTGATGATTATGCAGGAGCGATTGCGTCCAGTGAAAAAGAACTTGGAAAACAAACCTCCGAATGGACCGATGCTGTTGAAGAGAATACGAAAGTTGTTTCTAAGGCCACAACGTCTCTTACAAAAGAGGACTTTAGTTATCTAAATGGTGTTCAGAGAAGAAGCAGTACCGTCTGGGAGAAGATATATAAGACATCACAAGATATTCTTTCCGGGCAGAAAACTGAAATTAAAAGCAATGGCAAAACTCGTCCTGTAACGCAGGATGATATTAAGAAAGCCACTAATAACATCGAATGGATCGAAAGCGAAGTTAATCGGATTAAGAAACAGACTTCAAGATCCGCTTCTTCAAATGAAGATACTGGTAAAACGAAGAAACAACAAGAAAATTTGGAGCATGCAATAACGGAAAATACAGAAGCTGTAAAGAAAACTAAAGCTACTAAATTTGATGAAAGTATGCTTGACAATTTAAATGGCGTTGATAGAAAGAGCGCTAAGAGATGGAAAGAACTTTATAGCTTCTGGAAAGATGCTGTTTCTGGTAAGATTAAGGAGACTACTCGAAATGGGAAATCGTATACCATAACTGAGAAAGACATTGATTTATTTAAGCGCAATATGAAACAAGTCGAGCAAACAGCTTTAAGAATTGAGAATCAGCAGAGTAGACCTACTACATTATCCGAGAGTAAAGATGCTAAAAAACTAATCGATCTTGCAAGTAAAACGGGCGCTGGGTCGAGCAGTGATGATATTAAAGAACTTCAGAAGCGTTTGAATGAGATTGGCGTTCTTGCTAAAGATATTTCCGAAGACGGAGTATATGGCAAGGAAACTACTCAAGCCATTCAAGATTTTTATTCGGCATACAATAAATCCGTTGCAGAAAATAAGAAAAAAGAGAGCAATAACTATGATCCGACTCAAGATCCTAAAAAGACTGGTACGTTTGGTTACTTAGACCCCGATCTTTACGAATACTACGATCCCGATAAGCGACTTGCTGGTTTTAAGCATACTGCTAAAAAAGGAGATAGTGGAGATTATATTAGATGGCTTCAGGAAGAACTTCAGTCATTGGGATATTATAACATGTTTAATGCTGATGAGTTCAGCACTTACGGCAAGGAAACCGCAAAAGCTGTCAGGAAGTATCAGCAAGATCGTGGACTTGAAGTCACTGGTGAATGGGATGAAGCTACCATCGAACAGGCTCAGAAGGATCAAACCGAATACGAACGAGATATACTAAATAACGTGAAAGGTATCTCCGATGATCTTAAAGTTGGAGATCAGGGCAGAGACGTTCGGACGTTAGATAACTTCCTTACAGAACTTGAGAATCGAGATTATGCGCTATGGTCTCGTGGAGCCAGTGGCATAGAAGCCGCTTTTAAAGGTGCTCCCGTTCCGTATTCTGGTAGTGAGGGGCGTGTTACATTCCTTGATAGTAGTGACGCTATACTTGAGCTTCAAGACATACTCGGGTTGGAAAAGACTGGTGTATGGGACGAAGCTACTAGAAAGGCCATTGCGAGCTTTGAAACTTTCGACGATATTGTTGAGAAGCTTCGAGAAGAATATGCAAAGCGCTATGGTGAAGATACAGAGTATGGAATTCAAAATGGCAGCGTAGGTAAATCCGAATGGATGGAAGCGGCTGGCGAAGAGGTTGAAAAGACTGGTAATGCTTTACTTGGTCAACTTGAGAGCGTAGTCGATCTTATCAGCGAAGTTATCAACGTTCCTAAGGAAACTCTAATGCCGATCGTTGAGGGCACTTTGTCTAAAATAGATGCAAATAATATTGATGCTGGAGAAGTGAGTGAGAAGTTACTAGATGCGATATCTGAAGGCCTTGGAATAGAGATACCATCTATGGCAAAGTCTTTCGTTTCCGGTATAGTAGAGCAATTTATAGGACCGCTCTTAGAAAAATTCTCAGGTCTTGATGGGATTTCTACACTCGGCGACATATTTGGTGGAAAAGAAGTCACAGAAGCAAACGAATCTGTTCAGAAGAGTAGCGAATCGTTATCGGAAAGCGCTGACAAATTGTCAAATGCTGCTGAAAATGTAAAGAATAAAAGTGAGGAGATTCAAGCTAGTAATGCTTTAACTGATGAAAAAGCCCGTCAGTCTATGGAAGAAATTGCTAGAATGTATAAAGAAAATCCTGAAGGAGCGGCTCAGAATAATGTATCTGTAGAGGAAATATATGAAGCGCTAAAAACATATGAATACGATGATTCAAATCTTCCTGAAAACGGAACAACGATGTACGTCAATGGCAAACTTATTGATGTAACTGGAGTGATGGATGCCCTTTCATCAGAATCTTCAGAAGATCGTATAAAGAAGGTAGCCGAACTATTAAAAGGTACTAGTGAGTTTAGTTTATCTAATCTATTAGACGGAGTTGATATTAACGGACTTGCTGAAAAGCTGGGAGTTAGCGGAGAAGAAGTTGTTGCGGCTCTAGTTAAGCCAATTAGTGAAGCAATCGCTTCTGGCGATGTATCTAATCTTAAGGATAATCTCATTTCTTCTCTTACAGAAAACTTCGGTGAAAAGGCGAAAGCATTAATGAGTGAAAATGGAACCAATTTGGTTCAAGGATTAATCGACGCGGTTGGATCTAAATTTACCGATGCTGCTGACATAACAGAAGATCTTGGCGATGTGATGAACACAGCTTTTACAAATCTTACACAAATCGCTTCTCCTTCCAAACTCTATGAGTACTACGGTCAAATGATGATCGAAGGCTTAATACTTGGCTTAAGTAATGGAGCTTCAAGAGTTGCTAATATGGCACGCTATGTTGCCAGGCAGGCTTATGAAGCTGCAAAGCATGAACTGGGTATTAATTCTCCATCTGAAAGGTTCAGTTGGGTAGGCCAAATGGTCTGTGAAGGATTTGCGCTTGGACTTGACAACTATTCAGAACTTGTTGGAACCGCTTCAAGCAGCATGGCTGATTTGGCTATAGATAACGCTATTAATGGTGTAAGCAGATTGTATGATTCCATTGGATCGGAAACTGCTCCTATGCCTTCTGTGCGACCTGTCGTTGATGATTCTCAGTCTGCGACGATGACTCAGAGTTCTGGATTCACCCAGACTGATTCTGAGACTTTAATAAGGCTTGCCACATCTTCTGATATGGTTAGTACAATAGCGGCAGCTATACAGACAGATATTGCTGCAATTAAGGAAAGTGTCGATAAAGGAAACGCCGATATTATTGCTGAGTTTAAGAGTTTGAATGAACATATTGACGCTCTTGATAGAGACATCATGAATACAAAGATTTACTTAGACAGTAACGCTATTGTTGCTGGAACTGTGTCCAAGATGGATAGAGCACTTGGACAGCGATATTTCAATTCTGGTGGAAGGAGATAATTAGTATGTCAGTTGTGTACGATGGAATTCACTCCATTACGTTCATACGAGAAGATGATTCTATTGTTAGAAATACCTGGGGGGACTTCCATTTAGTACCGGCTGCCAGACCACATATCGAGCCCCCTCCAGCACAGGTAAAGATGCTTTCTTTGCCACGGTCAAATAAAATTCTCGATCTCACTAACGCTTTAACTCGTGATGTAATTTACGATGCGCGAGAAGGGGATTGGGAATTTTATATTGACCATGATAAATGGAAAGACTGGACCAAATCGTTCGATGCTTATGCTGACTACTTTGATGGTTCAGTCTTTTATCTCTTTCTCGATGATGAACCAAATTATATTTATCACGGAAGAGTTTATGTTGCTGACTATAAGCCGGATGCTTCGTATTCGAAGATTCGGATTCATTATAATTTAGATCCAATTGTTGAAGAATATGAGTGGAAACCATATAGTTATGATCCTGGTGCGGATATTAAATTTTTTATATTATCTATAGGATCTGATACATATATTCTAGAAAAGAAGGGGGAGGTAGTAATATGATTGCATATCGCATGTTTATAAATAGAGAATTAGTCTTAGATACTTTAGAAGGTATTAATGACGGAATTCTATCTGCTAATTTCAAACTAGAAATCAATAAAACTTCAACTTTTGAATTTTCTATGGTTATGTCACATCCACTAATAAACGAAATAAAAATAATGAGAACTGCTGTAATTGTTGAAATGCTATACGTGGATTCAAATAACGAAATCAAAGACGATTATTATCCTTTTGTTGGAAGAGTAGTATCTATTGATCAAGATATGTATGGAAATAGATCATTTAATTGCGAAGGCGGAAGCACTTTTGAAAAGGATCAGATATTTTATCAAAGGTTTGAGTTTATCGATTCTCATTTAATGCATATTAGCGATGTTTTCTTAGAATGTCGTAATGCTACTTATAACCAACAAAATTTTGTTACTGAAGCAGAATTATCATATCATATTACTCTCGACAACGATAATAACGGCAGTAATATTCCTTGGGAATTAATAGAAATTTCAAATAGATATAATGGAAATTATGATGAAGATGATGAATCGACTAGCGATTCGAGTAAATTCGAATGCTCATTGGAATTATTATCCGATGCCTATCAAAATTATATTATAGGGCCGTATGGAGGAGTAATCTACTATTATTATACAAATCCAGAATATGATGAAACCACAAAAACGTATCCGACGAGCAGCATTAATAGAGTTTGTATAAATTGTGCTTATTATGCTTCTTTAACTCTTGGATTTGATTATAATAATAGTATTAATGAATCTCCATCCGAACCAAGTAACGGTTTAATCGAAGTTATATATGGATCTACAATTCCATCGTTTGGGTTAAACGACAATATTATGGATATAAAACCTAATAATATTAAAACAGGTATATGGACCGGAATATTGCCAATTGGGAAAGACCTTATGACATTAAGCTATAAAGATAATCGTGTTACTGAAGATTCTGTAATTTGGAATTATGACTTAGTTGAAAAATATGGAAAAATACCTAAAATGGTTAATTTTTCACAAATAGATAATAGAGAAACTTTGCGTGCTCTTGCTGAAAACTATTTAAGAAGGTTTACGCATAATGATTACTTTTCAGCACAAACTTATGAAATAAGTGGTATAGAGCCTTGCGAGGTATTTGAAGATACAAATAATTTAATTAAGCTTGGATTCCCTGTAGTTATTCAGGTTTCACAAGATGATCTTATAGCATTTCCTTGCTTATCTATTGAACAAAATTTGTTTGATATTCAGCAAAGCCGTTATGTTATTGGCCCATATGTTCCAGATATGATTATAAACGAAGACTTTAGCTCAGTCTATCGCTAATATCAAAGGAGACAATTTCATATGTACATACATGTCAATCCAAATCCGAATGGTATGTATGTCGAAGACTGTGTGGTTCGGGCAATATGCATAGCAACCGGTCGGTCTTGGGACGACGTGTACTTGCATTTGTGCTTGGAAGGCTTCATTATGAAGAACATGCCAAGCGTTAATAATGTATGGGGAACCTATCTAAAGTCGATAGGTTTTGTACAACATTCACTTCCGACAGATTGCCCGAACTGCTATACCGTTCGAGATTTTTGTAGTGAGAACCGAAATGGAATTTATATTTTAGCAACAGGGTCCCACGTAGTTGCAGCGGTTGACGGAAACTACTGTGATGCCTGGGACAGCGGAGACGAGGTACTTGAAGGTGCATGGAGGAGGGAAAACTATGCCCGCGTATAATAATTACGGGAACAATTTCAATAACAATGGTTACAATGGTTACAATGGATATAACAATAATAACTTTGGTCTTACTCCTCAGGAGATCGTTCAGTATTTTCAACAGGGAAGGCTGATATGGAGTGATTATGTTCATGGACGAGCCGGCGCTGATCTTTATCAGATGCCTCCAGGAATTAATATGGTGAGGCTTTGGGATGACGAAGATAATCGTTTTTATGTGAAGGGATATGATAACAACGGCCGTCTTAAGGTTCTTGATGACAACGACTTTACTGAGCATATCGAGCCTGAACCCACAACTCCTGCTAATATTGATCTTTCTGCTTATGCTACGAAGGATGATATTCGTGATATGATTAATAATGCTCTTTCGAATGTTCAGATTCCTAATCCTCAGACTTTTGTAACCCAGTCGCAATTCAATAGCGCGCTTTCTCGACTTGCCGTTGGTAACGGAGGAAGGATCGTGATGAACAATGAACAGAATGCTTAATTATTTTGGCCGTGGAAACGGAAATAATAGCGGTGGTAATGCTGGCGGACCATTTGGGAATTTCATGAACATAGCAGGTAGACTTCGCGAGTTCATGTCTAATCCTATTGGGGCTTTTATGAATAGTGGTCTCAATATTCCACAAAATATTCAAGGTAATCCTGAAGCTATTACGAACTATTTAAGGTCTTCTGGCAGAATGACTGACGATCAATATAATCAGTGTGCACAGATGGCTCAGTGGGCACAGAATTTTCTTGGAAACGGGAATAATAGGTGAGTATAGTTTATAACGGAGCCCATTCCATCGATTTCTTTAATTTAAGCGAAGAAGAGCCAGTTTGCATGAATAGTTGGCATGAGTTCCATTTAGTTCCAGCATCTCGGCCTTACGTGGCTCTTCCTGAGTATAATCTTATGGGAGCCAATATACCACTTACTTACAGAAGAATTGATCTTACAAGTTATGTAGGAAAGACAATTCAATCACAAAGCGGCGAGTGGGAGTTTTACATTGACTATGACAAGTGGGAAGATTGGGCTACATGCTATCGAGCGTTAGTTCACTACTTTCATGGATTCAAAATGGCAGTAAGGCTTACAGATCATGACCGCGATAGGATCTATGTAGGTAGATTTATAGTACAGAATTATGCTCCTGGTGGTGATTACTCTAAGATTACGCTACAATATTATCTTGAGCCAACTGCTGAAACCGATCCAGATGCTTTGAATCTTCATTTCATGGTATGGTGGCTTGATTGGGACGGGAGCCATGTAAGCTACGAAAAGATACCGTGGGGGTCTGGTGGCGGCGATGGTGGCGGCGATGGTGGCGGCGATGGTGACGGAGGCGGTTCTGGTAACCAGTATATCATTCCTGATTTGCCTGTTGAAATTAGGATTACTAACCCGCCATCAATTTTGAATTATCTGGTTGATGCTTCTATTGATTATAGCGGAATTAGCGTCGTTGCTTATAATTCGAAGGGTACCGTTTGGTCAACTAGTAGCAAATACCCGAATGGCGTAATACCTTATAGTGAACTTGAGTTCCCAATTTCAAAAGCTGCTTTTCCATCTCCTCAGACACTTCCCGTTCAATGGATGAGACCAGTTGATCGCAGTGTGCTTAGCTCAACATTCAGTATAACAATCGATACGACATTTACTGAAGATGATTATATTGAAGGAAAGCTTATATATAATTATGTAAATTATGATGTAACATATATGCCTCCTTACGGAATGCGTGGATATACATACAAGCCAAACGGAAAATATGCCAGTTCAATTGCAAAATATATACCTGATTTAGGCTATAGAATTAAAGAGGTTAGCTTTCCTAATTGCAGCATAATATATTCAAGTGGATTCAATGGATTGGGTTATTTACTTTCAATTCATTTGATGAGCAATAAAAAAGTAATATTAGAAAGTAAATATGCAATTCCACGTAAGAATAATATTGGAACTATATATGCAAACTATGCATCCGTTAAAGTATATGTTCCATCTAGTTTATACAACGCATATGTAACTGATGATATTTGGTCTTCATGGATTGAAGAAGGAGGACGGATTATTTCTTCTTAACCTTGACAGAAGGGGGATGAACAGTTATTATGAATGTTGATGCACAGATAATACAAAAGATATTACGCGGAACATATACAAATAATAGAGTTAGTTTTATTCACGCGTATTGTTTTTATTCAATGAGTAAATTAGAAGTAGCAATATTTAATAATTGTAAGGCCCTTGGCGGGGGGACATTTTTCGAATGTCCATCATTGAGAGCATTTTATGGTAATAATCTAGAGTTGATAAGCGAATTCGATTTTGCTAATTGCTCAAGCTTATCTTGTATTTCAACTCCAAAATGTAATTATATAGACTATAAAGCTTTCTATGAATGCACCGCTCTTAATGAGATAATTTTTCCTGCCTGTAGAAGTATTGCAAGTTGGGCGTTTGCTAGTTGCTCAAATTTAAGAAAAGCTATTTTTCCTATGTGCACAACTATTTCGATTGGTGCATTTAAAAACTGCCTAAGTCTTACCAATGTTTCTTTCCCTGCTTGTACGAGTATTGCACTTAGTGCGTTTGCTAATTGCTCTAGCCTTACAGAAGCTAATTTCCCTTCTTGTACAAATATTAGAGATAGCGCGTTTGAATATTGCTCCAGCCTTACAGAAGCTAATTTCCCTGCTTGTACGAGTATTGAAGCTATGGCGTTTCGGTCTTGCACAAGTCTTATTTCAGCAAGTTTTCCTTCTTGTACAAATATTGGAAATAGCGCGTTTGAATATTGCTCCAGCCTTACAGAAGCTAATTTCCCTTCTTGTACAAGTATTGGATATTATGCTTTTCAATATTGCTCCAGCCTTACAGAAGCTAATTTCCCTGCTTGTACGAGTATTGAAGCTATGGCGTTTATGGCTTGCTCCAGTCTTGCTTCGGTAAGTTTCCCTTCTTGTACAAATATTGGAAATAGCGCGTTTAAATATTGCTACAGCCTTACAGAAGCTAATTTCCCTGCTTGTACAAGTATTGGAAGTAGTGCGTTTGGGTATTGCTCCAGCCTTACTTCAGCAAGTTTTCCAGTTTGTACGAGTATTGGAAGTAATGCGTTTATGTCTTGTACCAGCCTTACAGAAGCCATTTTCCCTGCTTGTACAAGTATTGGAAGTAGTGCGTTTGAATATTGCTCCAGCTGTATTTCAGCAAGTTTTCCAGTTTGTACGAGTATTGGAAATAATGCATTTGGAAGCTGTATAGGTCTTACCGAAGCCAATTTCTCTGCTTGTACAAGTATTGGAAGTAGTGCGTTTGAATATTGCTCCAGCTGTATTTCAGCAAGTTTTCCAGTTTGTACGAGTATTGGAAATAATGCGTTTATGTCTTGTACCAGTCTTGCCGAAGCTAATTTCCCTGCTTGTACAAGTATTGGAAGTAGTGCATTTGCGTATTGCTCCAGCCTTACAGAAGCCAATTTCCCTGCTTGTACGAGTATTGGAAATAGTGCGTTTTATGTTTGTAGTTCGATTGTAACTTTGAGTTTTGATGCGTATACTGGCGCGGTTACTAGCTATAAGTTTGGAACTTATTTAAATACCAAACTTAAAACTGCTAATTTTCCAGTTTGTACGAGTATTGGGAATAATGCATTTAGAAACTGTATAGGTCTTGTTGAAGCTATTTTTCCTGCTTGTACAAGTATTGGAAGTGGTGCGTTTTATAGTTGTTCCAGTCTTACATCGGTAAGTTTTCCTGCTTGTACAAGCATTGGAAGTAGTGCGTTTTATAGTTGTTCCAGTCTTACAGAAGCTAATTTCCCTGCTTGTACAAGCATTGGAAGTAGTGCGTTTTATAGTTGTTCCAGTCTTACAGAAGCTAATTTCCCTGCTTGTACGAGTATTGGAAACTATGCATTTACTAATTGTAATTCCCTTCAAAAGCTCTTGATTGGAGGATCGATCGTTGTATCATTCCCAGTTCTGCCAATCCCATTTTCAACAAAGAGGGTCTGGCATCCAGAAACTTCGTCCTACACCTACGAACCAGCCAACGGATCTTTTTGGGGTTCCATCTATGTTCCCGCATCACTGCTTGCAGCTTATCAAACGGCTACCGGTTGGTCGGCTTACTCTTCAAGATTCGCAGCTATATAGAAGGAAGGAGACTTGTAAGCAATGGCTAATGATCCTAATTCTGTATATGAGCGATTTATAGAGATATTCAAGACCTTTAAATATTGGGTGTGGGACTCGTTTGAATTTTCTGCAATGACAGTAGAACGGGCTATTGCTGATGAAGCTCCGAATCATGTAATATATGATCCACAGAGCATAAGCTTTGATTACTTCCCGATCGTTACGTTCACTCTTGAAGAAGACTCAGACGATAAAACTGTTTATTCCGTTCTTATCTATGATGAAACTGAAAACAGTTATTTTGTAAGAAGATTTGCTGCAGATGCTGTTCTTTCAAAAATAGGCGTTACTCATGAAGGTAATTATTACTGTCATCAGTATAGAAAGATATATTTTTATAGAAGAATACTCGATCATTCCATTGACTTCTTCAATCTAAGCGAGAATCCTCCAGTTTGTAAGAACTCATTTAAGGATTTTCATCTAATTCCAATTCTTCGTCCATGGTATAACGAAGGACCGCTTAGCTTATTAATAGCAAGTATTCCAGATACGGAAAGAAGAGTCGATATCTCAAGTTTTCTTCAGGAAGATAAGAAGCGTGGAATCCCGACTGGCGAATGGGAATTCTATATCGATCATGAGAAATGGAGTGATTGGGCTTCATGCTATAGAGCACTCGTTCATTACTTTCATGGATTCAAAATGGCAGTAAGGCTTAAGGATCATGAGCTTGATCGTATTTACCAGGGTCGTATCACAGTAAAGGGCTATACTCCAGGAAGCGATTATTCGAAGATTACCTTAGAGTACCAGCTTTTACAGGACGCGGTTATTGATCCGTCAAAACTTGGTTTATGTTTCCAGGCTTGGTGGCTTGACTGGAACGGTAATCCGATTGATTATATTCCAATACCGTGGGGATCTACACCTTCGACTTCATCAACCGACGATGGAACGTCATATGGCCCAGATCCTTCGGCGGCGTATGATAATCAGACGTTCACTCCTGATTTACCAGTAAGAATAGAGATCATACAGCAACCGTCCATTCTTTCGTATTATGATGGCGCAACTATTAACTACAGCGGAATTAGTGTCAGAGCCTTTAATTCGTCAGGAGATATTTGGAGTGCAAATAGCAAATACTTAAACGGAATGATTCCTTATAGTGAACTGCAATTTCCTATTACTAAGGCGTCCTTTGTATCTGCTACATTAATGTCATCTGGATACTTTCAACCTCTACCTGTCAATTGGCCAAGAGTCGATGATAGATATGTTTTAAGCTCAAGCTTTTTGATTAAGATCGGTACAATTATACATCACATAGAAGTGACTACTCCTCCGAATAAGGTAACTTATTTCGATGGGGATGAGATTGATTATACTGGTATTGTTGTAACGGCCTATACGAGAAAAGTTCCAGGAGATTCTTCAAGTGAGCTTATTCCATGGATAAATGATGGTCGGTATCCAAAAGGTATTATTCCGATTGAGGATTTAATATTTCCTGTTGACATTGCAGAATACGATGGTAACAATGAAATACGTATTCCAGTTAAGTATGTTCAGCATACGACAATTGATACTGAGTATTCTGCTAATTTTGAAATAACGGTTAATGTTAAACCTTATCGTATTGAAGTTATTACTTCTCCAACTAAACTTGAATATGGTAACGGAGAAATTGTAGACTACAATGGTATGATCGTTAAGGCATATACGGAAGATGGAAGTATATGGACTGATTCTACGCATAAGGATGGCATTATACCCTTACAAGAGCTCACGCTTTATAATGATCCGTTATATATTGATGATGCAATAGATATTTCTTACGAAATAATATCTGACGATACTATTACTATAGATGGCTATCAAATAAGCTTGCCGATCAAAACTATTGAACGAAGCAGCGACATTATTAATGACGGAATTGGGTATGATTTTAGGTATTATTCTTATGATATTGTATCAGCTGGAGAAAACGCTTGGAGTTCATATAACGATGGAACAATAGGTTTTAATGTTAATTTAGATAATGATTATAAAGGAAAAATATATTTCATTCTATATAGACGTTATTCTGATACTTCGAAAACGGAGTATTTAGATGATTATGATTTAATTGCATTTTCCGATAATCAATTTAATGGTCATTTGTGCTCAATACAAATTGATAATAGCGGAAATGCTAGATATGCTTATAATATGGGATCAAGTTCTTTTATTGGAAAAGCAAGTAAATACACGTATAAAGGTAAGAGTATATACTATGCCAGAACTCCATATAAGCTTAGCACTTTTGAGAATAAAAAAGTAAGATTATTAATAGAAGAAAGTGCTGGAGATTATGTTTATCCACATTATACGAGTTTAGGAGAAGTGGCTGCAAGAAAAGCATGGGTTGCGCTTTATGGAGATGAAGAATATGGTTTTATGAAAATAGAAAAAGGAACTATTCCTATTAATGTGAAATGGAACAGAGAAGATTTTGAAGAAGCACTTGAAGATTCTTTCGATGTAAAAATTACTGTTATTAATGACGATCATCCAGAATAATAATCATTTTTAGGAGGAGAGAAACAATGAAGAAGCTTGAAATTTTGATTCCCCAGTATCATGAGACTGAAGAAATTATCGCTCCGCTGTTGAAGTCTATTGAGATTCAGCAGAATGTTAATCTTAATGATGTCGGTGTTATCATCTGTTCTGATTCGGAGGATATGGCAGACTGGCTTAGCGAAAAGTTCCTCGAATCGTTCCCGTTTGATATTAAGTACATTCATAACGGTCACAAGGGAGTATCTGCTGCAAGAAACGCTTGTCTTGATGCTGCTACAGCTGATTATGTTATGTTCTGTGACGCTGATGACATGTTTTATAACATGTGCGGTCTTTGGATTATATTTAGGGAGATGCTTGGTGAAGGGTTCAACGCCCTGTCTTCCATATTTGTTGAGGAAACGAAAGATCCTCGAACGAACGAGAAGATCTATATCAATCGCGAGAATGACAGTACTTTCGTACATGGCAAGGTTTACAGGCGAAGCTATCTTGTTATGAACAATATTCGTTTCAACGATTCGCTTACGATTCATGAAGATAGCTATTTCAATTGCCTTGCGCAACGACTTGCCGGTCAGGTAAAGTATTGCCAGACTCCGTTCTATCTTTGGAGATGGCGTGATGAATCTGTTTGCCGTCATGATCCGAAGTATATTCTCAAAACTTACGTCAATATGCTGGATTCCAATACTGCTCTTGCAAAAGAATTCCTGAGCCGTGGACGCAAGCTGGATGCTCAGTATTACGTTACGGCTATGATCTACGATGCCTATTTCATGATGAATAAAGCAGAATGGCTTAACCAGGAAAATCAGGAGTATCGAATGACTACCGAGAAGCGATTTAAGAAATACTATGAGACTTTCAAACCTCAGTTTGAATCCATTCCTGAGGAATTTAAATCTCAGATCATCGTTGGTATGAAGAACCGATTCTTCCAGGAAGGTATGTTCATGGAATCCGTTACATTTGCAGATTGGATTAAGCACATTGAGTCTTTGTAATTCGTTTTAAGTTATTGCCCATTTTGTGTTTCTGATTGAGCTCTAAGGAAATTCAAAATGGCAGTAATAAAGTAACTTTTCACTCTATCGACTAAGTAGTAAAGGAGACGTGACTTATGGTAGTTGAATCTCAGAATCAGCAGCCTTCGGTGAATGTTTATCCCAATGGCAATGGTGGTAATTACGGCGGTGGTTTCGGTGATATCTTTGGCGGAATGGGTGGCGGCGCTATCTTCTTCTACCTCATTCTGTTCTTCTTCCTGATGATGTTCATGGGCTGGGGTAATAATAATGGCAATGCTGCTGGCAACGGTAGTGTTGTTTACATGCCTTATGGCGCTCCGATGATGGGCATGGGTAATGGGTATTCTATTCAGCAGAACTTTGATCAGGCTGCTCTGGTTAACGGTATTAATGGCCTCCAGACTCAGATGCAGACTGGCTTCTCTAATGCTGAAGTGTCCAGGTGTAACCAGCAGGCAAATATTCTTCAGCAGATGAACAACAATCAGAACGCTACCAATACTCAGCTTCAGAACCTCAACATGGGTCTGCAGAACTGTTGTTGTGAGAACCGTGCCGCTACTGCTGATCTTAAGTATACTGTGGCGACTGAGGCTTGCAGTGATCGTGCTGCCATTGGTGATGCGTTCCAGGCACTGTCTGCCCAGTATAACCAGCAGATGAACGCCATGTCCAATCAGTTTAACGCCGGCATTCAGAGCCTGAAGGATGACTTCTGCGACTTTAAGATGGCTCAGAAGGATGCTCAGATTGCTGATCTCCAGAGGCAGCTTACTCGTTCCGAGATTCTCGGTATGGTTAACAGTTCTCGTGACGCCATCATTACCAATAACGAGCTTCAGACTAATGCCATTGAGCAGCATCTGGCTCCTGTTGCGAAGCCTGCTTATATTGTGCAGAATCCGAATTGCTGCTCCAACATGAATACTTGCAACACCTGCTGCCGCAACTTCGGTTAATCGTAGGAGGTGCTGTAAATGTCTGCTGCATATGGCGCTTTAGCTGAGCAGACCATTCAGCCTGGCGGATATTGGGTATTTACTTCCACCCTTATTCCGTGTATTCGAGGTCTGATTCAGCATGTTGACGAAACTCCTCTTTTCAACCTTGCGGGTAACCCTATGAGTAATGGCGGGTGCTGTTGCTGCAACAGGTCTCCGGCGACTTATAAGGTTACCTTCAACGCAAATGTGGCTCTTGCACCTACAGCGACTGTTGAGCCTATTTCTGTGTCGATCGTGATTGACGGCGTTGCTTATCCGCTTTCCGAGATGGATTCTACCCCGGCTGCGGTGAGTGAGTTTAATCATATCGGTACCGATTTGCCTGTTCCTATTCTGAATGGCTGCTGCCAGAATGTGGCTATTCAGAATACAGGTACTCAGCCGATCGTTGGCAGGGCCGCTGTTCTGACGTTCGATCGATGAAGAAAGGAGGAGGATTTAGATGTCTGATTATATGAAGGAAAATGAGTGTTTCCAGAAGGATTATGATACTCTCTACGCCAAGGGTGCCTGGGATAAGGATGCTCTTGAGCGTATGAAGAACTATAAGAAGCTCATTTATTATAACCTGGTTATTGATGCTATGGAGAATGGCAAGGAGTATCCCGGTTCTGAGCATATGCCTGAAATGAGCTTCCGTCGTGGCCGCAATCCTATGAACGGTCAGTATATGTCTCGTGACATGCGTGGTATGAATGGCGGTTCCGGAATGTACTATCCTCAGTATATGGATGGGAATTCCTGGGATGGCCGTAGCTATGGTATGTACGACGATATGAACATGTCCGGTCGCAGGTATTATGACAGCGAAAAGGAGAAGGCTATTCATCAGGTTCATAAGATGCTTGATAACACCGATGATCCCGAAAGGAAGAGCGCTCTCAATTTCCTGCTTAACATGGCGAAGGAACGGTAAGTAAACTATGAGGATCGGGTTTGTTTGATATTCTTGCAAATCCGGTCCTCTTTCAAAGGAGTTGATGTTGATGAATCAATCGATTATTATTACGATTCTTTGTACTTTGCTTGCCGCGAATGGTTTTTGGGCTCTTATATCGAGGATTATAGATAAGAAAAGCTTAAATTCGAGAATGCTTCTTGGCCTTGCACATGACAGAATTATGTGGATTGGAATGAAGTATGTCGAGAAAGGCCAGATTACTCAAAGCGAATATGAGAATCTCTATAAATACTTATACGAGCCTTATAAGAAAATGGGGGGTAATGGTTCTGTGGAACGGCTTATGCGTGAAGTTGATAAATTAAAGATCGTTCACGACTAAATTTATTTGAAAGGGAGTGTAAGCATGGTATTTTCTAATGCCGTATATGATAAATTGAAGTGGATTGCCCAGATTCTGCTTCCTGCTCTGGCTACGTTATATTTTGCTCTCTCCAAGGTTTGGAATCTTCCTTATAGTGAACAGATTGTTGGAACTATTTCCGCCGTCGATGTCTTCCTTGGAGCGATTCTTCAGATTTCTTCAAAAAATTACGAAGATGAACAGAAAATACTCGGAAAGGATAAGTAAGTATGCTTGCCAACATCTCAAGCGAGCTTTCAACAATTCAAAATGGAAGATATGGAGAAGACATACGCACTGCTATCAAGGAGGCAATACGAAAAGTGAACGACGCTGGATATATGCCTGTTGTTGAGAATCTAAATGTCAATGCTAATGGTACGTATACGCCTTCTGCTGGTGTAAATGGATTTTCGAAGGTAGTCGTTAACGTTCCAACAGGCGGTGGTGGCTATCCTGAGCCAACTGGTACCATTCAAATTACAGAAAATGGTATTGCCAATGTTAAAGACTATGCCAGCGCAAATGTGAATGTGCAGCCAAGCTTGCAGAGCAAAACCGCGACGCAGAACGGCACGGTAACTCCGGATGATGGGTATGACGGGCTGAGCAGCGTGGTGGTGAATGTGTCCGGAGGCGGTGGAGGTGGAGAGCCGCTTCCGATGACGGTTACGGCCAGCAGCACGTTTTCACAATCGCCCAAGCAGCCCTCCGGCATCTTTGGTGACGTTGCGGGTAATTTCTGGGGCTCCAACGGCACCAACAACTGGCTGAACATCAATTTCACGACGCCGTTTAACCTGAAAAAGGTGCGGCTGTCCAATTATTACATGGCATCGGCTACAACATACTGGTACAGTTCAAACATCACGGTACGCGCGAGCAACGATGGTTTTGCCACTTACACAGACCTGTATACCGGGACGGGGCTGGCGCAGAGCGATACGCAGTTTGAAATTGACTTAAACAATTCTGACGCCTACATAGAGTATCGTTTTATCGTTAGTGACGCGACGGCTTATGCTGGACTTGGAAGGGTTGAACTGTCAGGTGAAACTGCAATACTTTTACAATCCAAGACCGCGACGCAGAACGGAACGGTAACTCCGGATGATGGGTATGATGGCTTATCCAGTGTGGTGGTGAATGTACCAGTATCTGGCTCGGTAATTACAGAAGTTCTTAGTGTTACTGCTAATGGAACATACACCCCACCTTCTGGGGTTGATGGGTATTCAGAGGTTATGGTTAATGTGCCTGCTGCTGGAATTTCAATGGATGATATTGCGATGAGGTCTATAAGTGGATCTATATATGGAAGTGCGTCTTATATCGGAAGTTTTGCGTTTGCTACTTGCTCCAGTCTTACCAATGTTTCTTTCCCTGCTTGTACGAATATTGGAAACTATGCGTTTTATACTTGCTCCAGTCTTACCGAAGCCTCTTTCCCTGCTTGTACGAATATTGGAGAAAGCGTCTTTTATTATTGTTCCAGTCTTTCTTATGTTGATTTTCCCGCTTGTACGAGTATTGGAAGTTACGCGTTTACAGGCTGTAGAAGTCTTACTTCTGTAAATTTCCCTGCTTGTACGAGTATTGGAACACAGGCATTTGCCTATTGCTCAAGTCTTACTTCAGTGTCTTCCCCTGCTTGTGCAAGTATTAGCAATGGTGCGTTTTGGGGTTGCTCCAGTCTTACTTCAGTAAGTTTCCCTGCTTGTACGAGTATTGGAGGTAATGCGTTTTATAAATGCTATAATTTACTTTCTTTATACTTAACCGGATCGTCTTTATGTAAACTTGCTTATTCTAATGCCTTTACTTCCACTCCAATCGCTGGTTATACTACTTCTACAGGCGGTGTCTATGGCTCCATTTATGTTCCAACGTCTCTACTTATTTCTTATAAATCGGCTTCTAATTGGTCATATTACTCTGAACGTTTCGTCGGTATTTAAAGTGAGGTGAAAAATCAAAATGGCAGTAAATTTTGATAAGTATCTCTATTCTACTGGAACTCATTACATTTCTAATTCCGGTCATGATGAAAATAAGCAATATAAAGGCGGTAAAGCTGGTGACCAGTCTGGTGATGAGTGGAGCCTTAAAGCCTGGTACAATCGTCCGTGGACGGTGGTGCTTCGCTATCCCGATCAGGCGGTTGCTCTTGAGATTGCTAAGCTTGGTATTGCCGCTGCTCTTAACAACAAGATCGGCTATGATCAGAATCAGCGTACTAGCTATTGGACTCAGCTTAAGGCAGTAGGTTATGATCCTTCGAAGATCACAGTTGCCTGTGAAGAGGATTGCACGGCTGGTGTTTCTTCCAATGTTCGTGCGGCCGGTTATATTTTCGGTATCAAGGCTCTTCAGGATGTTCCGATCTGCACTTCGAGAAACATGCGTTCTCAGTTTACGAAGGCTGGGTTCCAGGCTCTTACCGCTTCCAAGTATCTAACTTCCGGTAAGTATCTGCTTCCTGGTGATATTCTCCTTTATGAGTCTCATCATGCTGCAACCAACATTACTCTTGGTTCTTCCGTTAAGTCTACTTGGCATCCTGGCGAAATTCCGACGACTCCTGATGGCGAAGATCCCGTTATCCCGGTTCCTTCAGTTGAACCTCCTTTTGTTGAGATTATCGGCAAGGTCAACCTTCGTCAGGGTCCCAATGCCAGCTATAAGTCCATTGCGGTTGCTAAGCCTGGTGACAGGCTCCATTACTTCGGCTATACGCTGGATAATTGGCTGCTCATCGAATACGAGAAGCAAACTCTGTGGGTTAGCGGTAAATACGCTAAGGTAGCAAATTAAAGGAAGTGATACAGTATGGCTATTAGTGACCAGCTTGATAGGTTAAGTAATGTCCTTGACAAACTGACTGGTAGCGGTCCGAGCAAGTCGAGTCTTGATATTGAGACCAGGCTCAGGGCTCTCTGCGACCAGTTAGAGCGAGTCAATCTTGCTCCGAGGGACAAGCTTACTATCGGCGATACAACCATTACAGAAGCCGACCTTAAAAAGATAAAGGATCTTATCGACGAATAAAGATTGGCGGTGAAATACTATGGCTGAGGTAATCAAGGCCCGTATACAGCTTAAAAGGCAGACCACTGTTTATTGGAACGCGCATCCTGACTTTGTTCCTCTGATCGCGGAGCCGGTTGTATATATGGATTACAAGACCATCATCGATACTGACGGGAAGTCCATCGTTATTCCCGGTCTTAAGATTGGTGATGGTACTACTACGATCAAGGATCTCCCTTTCATCAATGCTGGCGAATCTCAGGGTCCTTCTAAGGATTGGGAGATCGTTTACTGCGACAGCGATGCCAATACGCCGAGTGGCGTCGCGTTTGGTGAACTTATCGGCACGTTGGTTGCGAGCGAGGACACGGTGGGCAAGCTCTACTTTGTCCCCTCTGCCAACGATGTAAACGATGTATTCGACGAGTACATCACCATTAAGTCTCCTCAGGGAGAGTATAGCTGGGAAAGGCTGGGCGGGCTTAACGCCGACAACATTGTTGCTAAGAAGCTCAAGCATACTCTCACCTTTGGTAACGGCGGTGCTTATCAGTTTGATGGCTCCGCCGATGTCACAGTGCCGGTTTACAACGGCGACTACTCCGACCACTAAATAGGAGGAATTCAAAATGGCAGATCTGAATGTCATCACCATCAACGAGGAAGAGGTCCTGCAGTACGCTCATACTACCGACGCGGCCGGTAAGCATTCTGTAACCCTCAACACCAAGAACACCTTTGTCGACAAGAACATCAACATCGACATCAATACCCCCGCTGCTGCCGATCCTGCGCTGGATATTACCGATCTTACCGCGAGCATGGATATGGGCACTGCAGTTGATGGCTACTACAATCCCGAAGTTAATGTGGCTGGCAAGGTTGCTGTGGCGACTGCTGGCTGGATTACTGCTGGTGACCATACCGTTTCCGAGAATGGTGTTAAGGTCGGAAAGGTTGCTCAGTCTACTCTGAAGAACGGCGCTACCGCGATCAACTCCGGTGCCCAGATCATTCCTGAGGTCTCTAACGACCAGACCATCAACATCACCGAGGGCTATGAGGCTGCTCGTACTGTTGTTGTGAAGGCGATGGAGGCCGGCCAGAAGGCTGAGGTGTCCTCTTCCAACGTTGCGATTGCGACTGCTGACACGACTATTGCTTATGACTCTTCTAGCGAGAAGTTCAAGGCGACTGCTACCAAGGAAATCGCTGCTCCGGCTGTCAACACTCCCGGTTTCATCAGCTCTACTCTCGGCACGAAGAATGCTGGCGAGGCGACTGTCAACACCGAGATGGATCAGGTGCAGGTTGGCGTGACCATCACTGGCACTCCCAAGGTGACTCCCGTCATCGCTCGTACTGCCAAGGATGGTTCCGATACCTGGGTGGACGCTGCTTCTGGCGCTGCTACGACTACTAAGCCTGCTGCCGGTGCTTATGTGCAAGTGGATGCCGCTGCCGTGACTGGTAGCCTGTCTGCTGTGGGTAAGGTGACTGGCGAGGGTTATGGTACGGCTGACCACTATGTGGCGGATGCTGCTACCGCTACTGAGATTGGCACCAATGCTGCTGATACCGCTTACGTGCCGATCAAGGAAGGTGCTGTTGAGTCCGCTACTGCCGAGATCGCGACTGTTGCGCACAACTACAATGCCACTTCCGGTAAGTTTGATATTACCGGTGCTGCTAACATTCCCGCTCCGACCGTAACCGAGGGTTACATTGGCGCTGGTGTTGGTACCGCTACTGGTGCTACCAATGGCGCTACAGTTGCCGCTGAGGTCAACAAGATCGCCATCGCCGCTACCCTGACTGGTACTGGCACCGCGAAGCCTGTTATCGCCAAGGAAGCTGTGACCAACGTTGACTCTGGCGCTGCTACCACTACTCAGCCCGCTTCCGGCTTCTACGTGGCTGTGAAGACTGCTGCTGACACTCAGAACGTGAAGGCGACTGCGGCTGTTACTGCGGCTGGTTATGGTGATACCGCTGAAGGTCACTACACCACCGTTGACAGCTCCGATCTCGAGGTGGGTGCTGAGGCTTCCGACACGACTTACGTGCCGATCTCTGCTGCGAGCTTCGCCAATGCTTCCGCGTCTGGTGAGACCTACAGCGACATCTCCTCTACCGGTCCCGTGCTGATCTCTGGTGACTTCCTGTACATCAACAAGGGCTATACCGACAATGTGAAGATTAGCTTGGCTCGCCTGGTGCCCGATGCTGCTTCCCAGAATCTGGCTGCCGACATGATCCTGGCTAACTACTCTGCTTACAATAACGATGGTGCTCTGATCACCGGTACCATTCCGACCTACGACGGCTCTTATACCGTTGCCTAATTAACTCTTTCATGGGGCGTTGCTGAAATACGCTTCGCCCCTCCTCTTTCTTATGTGAAAATCAAAATGGGAGGTGTGAAGCCGCATGATTGCTGAAACTATGATAAGTGGTTCCTCTTTCAGCAGCGCAATTACGATTACCAAATCGAGCGGAACGAAGTTGACATTCTTAACAAGTAATAAGTTTGTCGACAGAAACATGGAACTTGAAATCAACGCGCAGTCGGCCTCTTTAGATCTGGCTGGCGGCGGTCTTATAAATGAATCATTATCGTTTGGTGGTACTGGACTTAGCTTTACGAGTTTGTCCAGTAGTGGCAGTATTAGATATGTCGGTCCTTTAACTGTTACCGCGAGTGCCTTTAAGGAAGCTGTTACGGTTAATAGTGATATTAATGGTTGGGTGAACGCGGCAAGCGGTGCTCAGGTTGTGGCAGCAGACAGTATGGCGCTTTCGAGTAATGCGTATTTGAGCGGTGCTACGTTTGGAAGTAGTCAGGGCATGATTATTACTTCGCCTGACATTTTGAACGATGGGTATACGGTTGAGACCTTAGCGATTACCGATGGCAGCGGCGAATTCCAGTTTGATATTGCGGATGAGAGGGCATTTATAAGTCAGATTAAGGATAATAATTTAAGCGAAGTATGGCATCCGGCATGGAAAAGTATTACTATTGCTGGTGCATTTTATAGCAATTCCGTTATAACAACTGCGAGTTTACCAGCTTGCAGAACTATTGGAACAGCAGCGTTTAATACATGTGCAAATCTTGCGAATATAAACTTTCCTGTTTGCAGTAATATAGGAAATGCCGCATTTACGGGTTGCACCAGCCTTACAGAAGCTAATTTTCCTGCTTGTACATATATTGGAAATAGTGCATTTACTTGGTGCTCTAATATTAGTAACATTAGTTTTCCTGCTTGTACAAGTATTGATAACGGTGCGTTTGCTGGTTGCTCCAGTCTTACTGAAGCTGATTTCCATGTTTGCACAAGTATTGGTAACGATGCGTTTACGGGTTGCACCAGTCTTACTGAAGCTAATTTCCCTGTTTGTACGAATATTGGAAGTAGTGCGTTTATGGGTTGCACCAGTCTTACTTCAGTAAGTTTCCCTGCTTGTACAAGTATTGGAATTAATGTGTTTGGGTACTGTGCTTTTAGTGAGATATATTTACCAAGTTGCACGTATATACGTAATGGAGCGTTCTCGCCTTGCTTTTATTTGCGTTCTTTATATTTGCTTGGGCCATCTGTATGTACGCTTGAAGGCGAGGGCGTATTTGCTGGTTCTCCAATTAGTGGATATACTCAATATACAGGCGGTGTATATGGCTCAATCTTCGTGCCGCCTTCTCTTTACTCTCAATATATTTCCGCACCGAACTGGTCGAAATTCTCCAATCGTATTGTTCCCTATGGTGCCTTTGAATCTGCAACGGGGGTGAGTTTCTAATGGCTAACTTTTATACTGTAAAAGATATTGAACTTTCGTCTATTGCAGATGCTATAAGGACGAAGGCTGAGATTTCTGATAACCTTACGTTCCCTTCGGGGTTTGTGTCGGCGATTGATGGGATTGAAGCGGGAGGCGGAAGTGGTGGAGGATACGAGGACGCAATTGTTAAAAGGACTATTAGAGCTTATGAGAATTCAAGGGTGAGTACCATTGGGGCTTATGCGTTTTATTCACATTCCAGTCTTACTTCAGTATCTTTCCTTGCTTGTACTAGTATTGAAAGTAATGCGTTTCAATTTTGCCACAGTCTTACTGAAGCTAATTTCCCTGCTTGTACGAATATTGGTAGTAATGCGTTTCGAAATTGCCCAAGTCTTACTGAAGTAAGCTTTCCCGCTTGTACGAGTATTGAAAGTTTTGCATTTTATCAATGCTCCAGTCTTACAGAAGCTATTTTCCCTGCTTGTACGAGTATTGGAAGTAGTGCGTTTTATAGTTGCTCGAGTCTTACTTTAATAAGTTTCCCTAATTATACGACGAGTATTGAAGAAGATGTGTTTTGTAAATGCTCCAGTCTTACTTCAGTATCTTTCCCTGCTTGTACGGCTATGGGATATAATGCGTTTGGATTTTGCTCCAGTCTTACTTCAGTAAGTTTCCCAGCTTGTACGAGTATTGGAAGTAGTGCGTTTGCTTATTGCACCAGTCTTGCTTCAATATCTTTCCCTGTTTGTACGAGTATTGGAGGTTATGCGTTTTATAATTGCTCCAGTCTTACTTCAGTATCTTTCTCAGTTTGTACGAGTATTGGAAATTATGCGTTTGGATATTGCTCAAGTCTTACTTCAGTAAGTTTCCCTGCTTGTACTAGTATTGGAAGTGGTGCGTTTCGAGGTTGCTCAAATCTTACTGAAGCTAATTTCCCTGCTTGTAAGAGTATTGGAAGTAGTGCGTTTTATGATTGTAAATCTATTATAGCATTGAGCTTCGATATGTATTCAGGTACAGTTACCAACGGTATATTTGGAACTTCCTCAAATAGTAATCTTAAAACCGCTAATTTCCCTGCTTGTACGAGTATTGGAGCTAGAGCGTTTTATCAATGCTCCAGTCTTACAGAAGCTAATTTCCCTGCTTGTAAGAGTATTGGAAGTAGTGCGTTTCAAAATTG
>Ga0326511_10000660_pt1 | contig 30287 bp, 22 predicted proteins | sample 0_2496_0518_D_FD_203701 | JGI IMG/M metagenome (GOLD analysis project Ga0326511, IMG submission 203701) | Bovine rumen microbial communities from UC Davis, California, United States - 0_2496_0518 | ecosystem: Host-associated > Mammals > Digestive system > Stomach > Rumen | place: USA...
GCTGTGCCGTCAGCGACAGATAATAGGCTTTGCTCCCTGCATTTTTCAGCACAAAGGCAGAGTGTCCGGCATCATAGTAAGACATCTTATGGCGCACATCCCCATGACCGAGGTCAACGGTAGAGGTGCCGTCCCAGTAGATATCCTCATTAGACACCACCACAGGGTTGAAGTCCTTGTTGAAGATACCCTCCAGGGTGAAGTCGATACCACCTGGCAGTTGGGCATCAAAGGCAAGCGATGCCTTCCACGTCTTCGGCATACGGAGATCCTCGCTGAGGATAGTGGGACTGACAGGAACGGTCGTCGAGCTGGTAGCGCCAATCTGCTGCAGCATATCCTCCTGACTCATCGTGAAGGTAGGAATCTTCTTGCCGTTGGCTGCCGTCGCCACATAGGAGGTCTGTCCCATACCTGAGTTGCCGACAGCCGACACCAGCCATACGAACGGCATACGTCCTACGAAGATACCCGTACCACCGCGCAGGATATATTTGCGGTCACCCCTGATGTCCCAGTTGAAACCGATACGCGGTGAGAAGCTGAGACTGGCGTCAGGCACGTTATCCGTACGGAAATGCTTGCCTCCGAAGTCGATATCGTAATAGTCCTTATTGAAATTGTCCTTCAGAGAGGGATAGGTAGGCAGTTCGAAACGCACACCGAAAGAGGTGCGGAAACGCTCCGACCAGCTGATGTTATCCTGCAGGTAGAATGACCACTGGTTGGTCTTCATCTCAGAGATGAACATCGAATGTGCGTCATTATTCCCGTAGGTGACACCAAAGACACGTGCCGGACGACCGAAGACAGCAGCCCAGTTGCCGGTGCTCACCTCGTCAGGTGTCGCCTCGAAGGCATAATAGCCCGCAGCAGCCTGCGCATAGCCGTTAGCCGCGAAGTTATGCTCATACTGGATGCCAGCAAAGAGGTTATGCTTACCCAGCGTCACATTCACCTCGTCGGTGATGACCGTATTCTTGGTCTGTGCGAGGTTGCCGTAAGTGAAGATGTCACCCATCATTGCCCATGAGGGATAATGACCGGCACCGTCACTCATCAATATCTCGACGACAGGTGCCGCATCGTTATATTCCGTAGAGCGTGGCTGGTCCTGGAAAGAATAGGTGCCACGCAGGGTGTTATGGAACTTGCCGAACTTTGAGTTCAGCTCAGCGGCAAACGACGTGAAACGGAATTCCGAATAGTAACGGCTGGACAGCGAACTCATCGAATAGTCTGTCAGACTGCCGTAGCCGCTCTGACTGCCACCATAGATGGCGGTTGACTGGTTGCTGCCGATAGAGCGGGAGGCTGAGGCATAGTTGGATTCCTTACGTTTGGACTTCGTGAAACGGATCTGAAACTTATGGTTGTCGTTGATGTTCCAGTCCAGACGAGCCAGGAAGCGGTAGGCAGGTGTCTTGATGTTATAACCTTGCCACGGTCCTGTTGTCAGTCCATAGGTGTTCTGCATATAGTCAGAGAGACTCTCCAGCTCGCTTAACTGCGGACGGCGGTTGGTTTCCGTATAAGGAGTTCCACCATTACCTGCACGTGCCGTCGGCCCCGTAGTGACGTTATCCTCTATCTCCCCGTTGATGAAGAAGAAAAGCTTGTCCTTGATGATAGGACCACTGAAAGAGAGACCATAGGTGTCGTTATGTCCATTGTCTACCGGCAGGGTGGCATCCCCTACCCTCGAACCTCTCAGACTGGTGGAGGTGATATACGTATAGGCACTGCCCTTGAACTCGTTGGTACCACTCTTGGTGACAGCATTGATACCACCACCGGTGAAACCGCTCTGACGAACGTCATAAGGGGTGATGTTGACAGTCATCTGCTCAATGGCATCCAGAGAGATAGGGGTACCGCCACCTGGCAGTGGTGAGGAGCCCAGTCCGAAGGCGTTGTTGAACGACGCACCGTCGATGGTGAAACTCGACTGGCGGAAGTTACCACCACCAATCGCCAAGCCACTAGCCGACGAGCTCTGCGGGGTCATCTTCATCAGGTCTGTCATGCTGCGTCCCACGGTAGGGATGACCGACATGGCTGCCGCATTCAGATTGGTGACGGCTCCTGAGCGGTCGCTGCGCATGGTGTTATTTGCCTTCGCCACAACCACCACTTCTGCAAGCATCTCACTACCCTCAGCCAAGTTGGCACTCAGCACCGTGTTCTGACCCAGCTGCAACTGGACATCGGTATATTTCTTCGGCTGGAAACCGATATAGGATATCTCTACCTCATAAGGACCACCTGCACGCATGCCACTGATGGTATAACGCCCATCCACATTCGTGACAGCACGGTATACAGAACCCGAAGGGACGTGCTTGGCTGTAATGGTGGCACCAATTGCCTCCTCGTTGTCCGCTGTCACGATACCGCTAATACCGGATGTGGTCACCTGCGCCATCACCATGGTGGATGTCAGCAGGAGGAGAAGGAGTGAGAATAATATTTTTTTGTTCATTTGTTATGGTAGTTTTATTGGTCTTTCTGCCGTGTACCCATACGTGCCTCCACCACGTTCACCACATAGTCGGCGAGCTTCTCACACTCGTTGACGACATCCATGTAGATGGTACCTACGGCATAGGTGTACTCGTGGTTGTTGACATCGTTGATATTCTGCGACTTCAACTGGTTGCGGTAGTTGTTGATCTCGTTCTCCAGGTTGAAGGTGCGGTTGACATCATACGACTCCTTACGCCCAGCCATCAGACGGTTCATCTGCGTGAGAGCCTCGTCCGTGAGTTCCATCATCTGGTAGATATGGTCATACTGCTTGTCGCTGAAGTGGTCCTGCTTGCCCTGGTACTTACGGGCAATGGTACGGGCGATGTTGTAGTTGGCATCACCGATACTCTCCAATTCCGAGATCTCACGCAGCATGGCACGTATCTTTGCCTTTGAGTCGTCACTCAGATGAGCATCGCCCACCTGGTCAAGGTATTTGGCAATCTCCAGCTCCATATTGTCGGAGATACCCTCATATTTCTCAATCCGTGTAAAGAGTTTGTTGAAATCACCTGTCTGTGCCTTGTTGCTCTTCGCCGTGGCACTGCTGCTCAAGGTCAGCAACTCACGTACCATGCCGAACATACGCTGCATACGCTCGGAGAAAGACTGTATCTCTTTCTGTGCCTCCAGGATGGAGAGCTCGGGGGTCTTCATGAAACCTGCCGTGATGAAATGCAGACGGAAGTCCTCTTCCTCGTCGACCCTCTTGGGTTTGATGACCCAGCAGACAAACTTCTCAATCTGTGGGATAAACCAGATGAGGATGAAGGTGTTCGCCACATTGAAACAGGTGTGGAAGGCTGCCAGCACGAAACTCAGCTTGGCGGAATTGGCAAGGAATGCCTGGGCACCTGCCGCCTCTTTCGTCATGTCGACATCATAGCCTACGAAACCGCAGACCATATCGACGAAGGGACGGAAGACAAATAATATCCAGACGACACCGAACACGTTGAAGAACATGTGTGCCAGGGCTGCCCTTCGCGCTTGTGTGTTTGCCGACAATGCCGCAAGATTGGAAGTCACGGTGGTACCGATGTTCTCACCCATCACGAGGGCGATACCCTGATAGATGGGCAGTACGCCACTCGAACAGAGAATCATCGTGATAGCCATCACGGCAGCACTCGACTGGACACAGAAAGTAAGGATACCTCCCAGCAGGAGGAATATCAGGGTCGTCATGAAGGAGTTGGGGTCGAAGGAGGCGAAGAAGTTGAGCACCTCCTGGTTCTCACCCAGGTGCATGTCGATACCCGTCTGGCGCAAAGTGCCCAGTCCGAAAAACATAAAGGCGATACCGAAGAGGAAATCGCCTATGAAGCGCTTGCGCTTATAATAAATAAGGATGATAGCGATGAAGAATGCAGGATAGACAAAGTCGGTGATGTTAAACGAGAAACCTGCCGACATGATCCATGCCGTGAGGGTCGTTCCGATATTCGCACCCATAATCACCGAGATCGCCTGTGCCAGGGTCAGCAGTCCCGCATTAACGAAAGAGACAGTCATCACGGTCGTCGCCGTACTTGACTGCACACTTGCTGTCACCAACATACCGGTCAGCATGCCGGTAAAGCGATTCGTTGTCATGGCACCCAAAACGTGACGCAGTTGTGGTCCTGCCATCTTCTGCAGCGCCTCACTCATCGACTTCATACCGAACATCAACAGGGCAAGGGATCCCAGCAGCTTGAAAAAAATCCAAATAGACATAATTATGTTATAATTTCGTAATTCCTACTCGTATTTCAAAAATCCTTTGTATCTTTGTACAACGTTAATGCTTATTCTATGGAACAAAATATCTTAATCCGTTGCAAAAATAATAAAAAAAATCTGAAAGTGTGCATCGGAAGCACACTTTCTGAAATATTTTCTCAATCAGGACTCCAGATGGAGTATGGTCCCATTTGCGCAAGGGTCAATAACAAGGTGGAGGGAATGCACTTCGAGGTGTTCAAACCCAAGGAGATTGAATTCCTCGACCTGCATGAGCCGTCAGCGATGCGTACCTATACACGCAGTCTTTTCTTCGTGCTGAACAAGGCGGCTCATGATATCTATCCCGACTGTTCGGTGATTATCGGCATACCGGTGTCAAACGGCTATTTCGTAGACGTACGTCTCGACCGCCCTGTGACGACTGCCGACGTGGATGTCATCCGTGGACGTATGAAGGAGATCATCGCTGCCGGACACCCTATCCACCGCCATGTGTCGACAACGGAGGAGGCGATAGAGATGTTCCAGAAGTCACGGTCGTACTCCAAGATCCGTCTGCTGGAGGGCATCGGCGACCTCTATACGACGTACTATGACATCGACGGCTATGCGGACTATTACTATGGCAGTATGCTCACGAACACGTCACAGATCTATCTCTTTGGTCTGGAACCGTACTACGACGGCATGCTGCTGCGCATCCCTACTGCCAGCGACCCTTCCAAACTGGGGGAGATGGTGCGGCAGGACAAGATGTTTGAGATATTCAAAGAGCATCACCGGTGGCAGGGCATCCTGAAGCTGAGGACGGTGGGCGACTTGAACAGGGCTACCCAGAAGGGGTATTCGTCGCAGCTCATACAGGTCAGCGAGGCACTGCAGGAGAAGAAGATTGCACAGATTGCCGACGAGATAGCTTCGCGCAAGGAGGTGAAGATGGTGCTCATCGCCGGTCCGTCGAGCAGTGGTAAGACGACGACATGCAAACGGCTCTCCGTACAACTTGCCGTCAACGGCATCAAACCTATTGGTATCTCCTTAGACGACTATTTCGTGAGTCGTGAAAAGACTCCCCGTGACGAGAAGGGGGATTTTGACTATGAGCATCTGCATGCGCTGAACATCCCTCTGCTCAACGAACAGATGAATGCGCTGCTCCGTGGAGAGGAGGTGGAACTGCCCCGCTATAACTTCCAGACGGGGGAGAGTGAGATGAGTGGCAAGAAACTGCAACTGCAGGGTAACGAGGTACTGGTGGTGGAGGGTATCCATGCCCTGAACCCGGAGCTGACGGCACAGATTCCTGAGGCACAGAAATACAGGGTCTATGCATCGGCACTGACTACCATCCTGCTCGACAACCATAATTATATTCCCACAACCGACAACCGGTTGCTGCGCCGCATCATCCGCGACTATAAATACCGTGGGGTGTCAGCACAGGAGACCATCCGCCGTTGGCCCTCTGTCCGCAGGGGTGAGAACAAATGGATTTTCCCGTACCAGGAGAATGCCGACGCAATGTTCAATACGGCGATGCTCTTCGAACTGGCTGTCATCCGTGAACAGGCAATTCCCGTACTGGAACAGGTTCCCGAGAACTGCGTGGAGTATGCCGAGGCTTACCGCCTGTTGAAGTTCCTGCGATATATCAAACCTATTCCTGCAGCTCAGATTCCTCCCACATCACTCTTGAGGGAGTTCCTGGGTGGCAGTTCTTTCAAATATTAATCATACACAATAATGAATAAGAATCAGCAATTTGTCATCACCATCAACCGTGAGTTGGGCTCTGGTGGACATACCGTAGGCAGCATCCTTGCCAAACGGTTGAACGTGAAATATTATGATAAGCCTCTGACAGAGGGGATCACCGAGAAATTCGGTCTCTCACTCGATGAGATAGAGCGGCTGAAAGCACAAGAGAAGGAGTCGTGGTGGGACGAGCTAAAGGGCAAGCCTACCACTGCCGCCATGTTTGAGACGGAGCGTAAGATCTTGCAGGGACTTGCCGAGAAGGAGTCGTGTGTCATCGCAGGACGTAATGCCTTCCTCATCTTCCGCGACTGGAAGAACCACCTGAACATCTTCATACAGGCTTCGCTGGCAAAGCGCATAGAGCGACTGCAGAAGAAGGGGATGACGATGGCGGCTGCCATGGACACCATCGAGGAGGTGGATGCCAGCCGTGAGACGTATATCAAGAAGTATTCGGACAAGTCGCGTTACGACACCCGCCTCTATGACCTCGTCATCACCATGGACGACCTCACCGAGGAGGATGCCGCTGACCTCATCATGGAATTCATCGAACGCACGTCAAAGTAGACACATATCCCGCTCCAGCACATGCGGAACGCCACACAGCACTACCTTACGATTTATTCCCATGCTGGGAATACTGTGTTCCCACGCTGGGAATGATGTATTCCCATGATGGGAATGATATGTTCCCACGGTGGGAATTATGTGTTCCCACGGTGGGAATAGTTATTACGACTTTTTCGTAATCAAAAAAGTGGGGCACCTATTCACATAGATGCCCCACTCTTACGATATATAAATTTTAAGTATTTGATGTCTGCGATTATTCGGCAGTGGCAGAGGCGTTAGTCATGGTCTTACCTTTCAAATAGTAGTTGAACCAAGACTTCATAGCGTCTGTGCGGTCAGCATTTGGAGTCTCTGCCCACTTTCTGAATGAATATTCATCATCAAAGACTACAGGCTCACCAGCATTAGCAGTATTCTTACCAGGATATGCTTCAGTTACGCAAGTACGCTCTGTAGGCCATCTCCAGTCGTTAGGAATCATGATAGCATAAGGAGATACCTTTTCCTTATCAGTCAAATATTCTATCCAATATGGTTTAGAAATCAGGACATGAATCTTTACATCCAAGTTCTTGAAATCACCGTCCCAGTTTTCTGGAGCTTGTACACCAAGATCCTCAGGAATGACGGTTGAAGTATTTCTACCAGTATTTACCATCACACCTTCGTTGACACCAAACGCAGCATGAACCTCATTGTTGAACAGTTTGTGGTCGCCAACGTAAGCCTCAAGGTTGAAGGTAGCACCAGCGGCAACCATCTTCACATCAAGCTTGTTCTGTTTAATCTCTGTGATTCTACCCTCTTCGTCTCTTACTGCATGGTAAGAAATCTTCAGCACTACGTCGTTCATATCGTAGTCACCATTGCTAATCTGGTCCTCGAAAGCAAAGGTGTAAACCTCTGGCTCGTTAAGGAACTTACCAGTACCAGAACCTGGATTAAATTCGCCAGAGCACAGAGAAGCCTTAATAGCTTCCATATCAGGTGCGGCAGAAGAACCTTCATATAGAGTAGCATTCCCCTTATAATCGATATAAGGATATGAGCCACTGTAGCCCTGTGCAAAATGACTTTCACAAACAACAGCAAGATTATTGCCGTAAGTTATCTCATAGCCTTGATTGTCTTTACCTGCTACAATTTTCTTAGCTTTGAAAACTGCGTATGCACCTTCTTCAGGTCCATAAATACCATAGTCTGCCTTAGTTGCATTCATTGTTGCAGTCTCAGTAACCTCAAACATTGAGGCTGCGCCCATATAGATGTAGAATGGACCACCTTCACCTTTACTATCACCAATCGAATAAGTCTTATTCCAGTTACCTCCACCATTAAAGTACTTTGTCTTAACGCTAGAGTTAGCATCCATCTTGAAATTACCATTGCCAGGATTATCACCCAAGTTCATGTTGAAATCCTCATCAACAATCATCTTACAATTATTGATAACATCATCGCTGGCTGCATTATAAATGAAATTGCCAGTCTGATAAGTTCCATTGTTGACCCAAGCATTGTTGTTACTGTTCACAAAGGTAGTACCACTAACGACAACTTTATTGTTATTCTGGAACTTACCACTACCTGCTGTATTCAGGTCAGCAGCAGTAATCGTGCCATCGTTGACAATTACAGAAAGATCATTTTCTACAGAAATTTTATTTTTGACTGTAACCGTTCCTACATTGTAAAGCAAGCTGTTGCTATTAGTTGAAAGCTTCGGAGCCTCAATAGTACCATGATTGTAAATATGGAGACCATTGTTAAGCTTTAACTCACCTTGGGCAACAATCTTAGTATTGGCAGCCATATAATAGTTGCAGCCACTTTGCAGATTGCCACAATCTTCTGCTCGAAGCGTCAACGTAGTTCCCTCCAACAGATAAACCTCTGTGTTAGGAGCAATGTAGAATTTTCTTTCGCTGAAATCCAAATTACCTTTAAGGTAGATTGTACCACCTGAGGTCTTAGATCCATCATATGCACCCCAAATGTTTAGATCACCTTGCCAAGTCTCGTCAATATAGCCATTTACAGAGCTCGCATTCTGTGTTATCTTCGCGACACCTGCAGGAACTGCTGCAAGGAATTTACTCTTATCGGCATCCTTTGGGAATGGGAAGGAGCACGCAATAGCACGATGAGCACTACGAAGTTCCCCCTTAGCACCAGAGGTACGAGTAACATTTGCATTGATGGCACCATTGGTGGCTTCAACCTGATTCACTATTGCCTGATATTTGCTGTTGTATGCTATTACATAATAATCTTTCTTTGCAATAGGAGCTGTGAAAGTAGCAGAGATTCTACCGCCATCAGCATTCTTCAATACATAGAACTTAGCATCATCAAAATTCAGAGGATTCTTGTCGCAAATACCTACAGTATAGGTCTCGCTAGGATTTAAGTTCACATCAACCACTGCAGTTACCTGCGTACTCATGTCCCATGTCTGCCCATCAGGAATATTCAAACCCAACTGCAGTTCAGCATTCTCCTTGGCAGCAGCTTCCTGGTCTGCCTGGCTCATCGCCGTCACATCCTTAGTACAGCTACTAACGGAAGCGATGAGAGCCAATGCGGCAAAGCCGTTCATCAAATACTTTTTGTTCATCATCTTGTGTAGTTATTAATTATTAAACATGTTTATTATCACCTTGATCAGCTTATTGCGTGTCCGCAAACATCTTATATATAAAGTCAATAGATGTTGCAAAGATAGATAGAAATTTGGTAAATACAAAGATTTTGTCGACAAACTTTAAAATTTTAACATTTACAAAAGAATAAGCAGTCACGAAAATCGCGACTGCTTACTGATATGGTTAATCCAGGGATTGAGTCTGATGAACCCAATTAATTGTTGGTCATGGTCTTGCCTGGAGCAGCTGGTGTCTCATACCACTTGATGTCTCCAAGCACTGTCGCACGCTGTGCAGCAGGAGTAGCAGCCCATGCGGAGAACGAGTTGATGAGGAACTTAGAACCACTCTCTGTCGTGATGGTCGCTGTACCGTTGCCAGGATATGCCTCTGTGATGATGGTACGCTCAGTAGGCCATGCCCAGTCTGTAGGAACCATGATGGCATGTGGATACTCATCCGTGTTAGGATAGACGTAAGTGGTATTCGTGCTCAGAACCTCGATAGACACAGGCAGCTGAGTAAAGTCACCTGTAAAGCCTGCAGGAATATTTATCTCCTCAGAGATAGGAGCTACTGGTGTAGACCTGCCGGTATTCACCATCACACCTCTATTCACACCCAGTACGTCATGAATCTCTTGACCACCGAAGAGCTCTGTGTTGCCAATCTTCACCTTTATATTATAGGTAGCACCAGCGGCAACGAGCTTCACTATGAGCTTGTCAGTGTCGTAAATCACCTTACCTGCATTATCACCGGTTCCTTCTTCCTCCACTTTGTAGCTGACCTTCAGCACGACATCGTTCATATCATAGTCAGTACCAACGGTCTGGTCCTCGAAAGCATAGGTGTAAACGACGGGATCACCAAATATCTTACCATCGTCACCACCAGGATTGTATCCCTTACCAGTACAATCACCATTAGGGATGATCAGAGAAGAGCTGTCCTCGCTAGCCCAGTGGGTTATAGGTGCTTTGCACCAATAGGCACCCTGAGGAGTGCATCCACCCAGGATATGATAAGCGGCGCCCCATCTGTCGGTAAGATCCTCTTTCGTTACGTTCCCATCAGCATCATATAAATAGAACTCTTCGATATTCTCCATATCAAAGTACACATTGTTAAGTGCGTTTATATCGTTAGCATAACTTACATAGAAACTTCCAGTCTTGACTATAGCGAAGGAATTTTCTTCTGTTGGACCAGTATAGATCACTTGATTGCAACGGATAGACCCTGCGTCTATCATGCTATAATTATACATGATGCAATTATTTCTTGAAGGTGCACACATATACAACTGCCCATCACAATCTAAACGGCTGTGGTCCAAAAGTGTCAAAGGACCTACACCAGCGTCTTCCGTGTAATGGATATAGCAGCCATTTACAATTAAAGAGTTGAAAGCATCGTCTTCTTCATCGACGGTGGTCCGAGCTGTAATATGGCCAAAGTTGGTATAGAAACCACCACAAGTGTTGCGGAGCTTGTCGACGGTAATGGTACCTTTGTTATAGAAATCACAACCATTGATGTTAAACTCACCATTAAACGCTATGGTACCAGCATTATAGCATGGTGCACCAACATTGCTGTTGTTAAGAATCGATTCATCTGTAATGACATTTAGACCACTATAATCTTCGCTATTAACGTTAAATGTAGGAGTAACGCCACTAGCAGCCTCAACAGATCCGCCTGCCATCACAATGAGACGTGCCGTCCTGCTCATATTGGTATTACCATCAAGGATAATCTTACCACCATCTGCCACAACAATTGTTGGACCATATAGTGTGTTACCATTCAGGTGAAGGGTACCCTCGACATAGATGACACTATTATTGACAATGCTTGCATGTCCGATTATATGGAACACCTCTGAAACCTCTGTGTTGGCAGCCACGCGATAGTGCCTACCATCAACGTTTCCTCCTGGGAAATGGTCACCGTTCTTATCGGTCAATGTACGATTCCCATCTTTTGTATCATTCAGGATAATAGCATCGGTGAGAGCAGTATATGACTTCATCCCGTCGATGGAGATCTCCTCGACGGCATCTTTTAGAATCCACTCCCCAAAGCGGTTACGACCTATAGGGTTCAGGTAATAATCTAATGTTCTCACAAAGTCAGGATACTTAGTGGCATCCTCTGCGGCACGCATAGAACGACTGCCTGCGGCACCACCGCCAATGTTAGCATTGATCTGTCCGTTCTCTACATGTGCTGTATGAACGACACTGCGATTCTTGCTGTCGTAAACGGTAATGTAAACCATTGACTGGTTGGAGGGAATGGTCAGTGAGGTGTTAAGTGTTCCTCCCTCATGAACTTCCTTGAGGGTATAATACTTCGCATTCTTGTTATACAAGGGGTTCTTGTCATAGATACCCACCGTATAAGACTGATCCAAACCTAAGTTAACAGCGATATTCGTAGCCACCTGAGACGCCATGTCCCAAGTCTGACCATTAGGGATTCTCAAACCGAGCTGAAGCTCAGCATTCTCTTTCGACTTCGTGTCGATCTCGCCCTGACTCATTGCAGTCACGTCCTTCGTACAACTGCTAATGGAGACAACAAATGTTAATGCGGCGAAGCCTTTTATCAAAAACTTCTTATTCATCATCTTTGTGTTGTTAAATAATAAAAAATGGTTACGGTATCCTTATATAAATATAAGCCTAGAGTGCGCTTGTTTGCGCAAACACCGTTGTATATCCTACAAGGTGTTAACTGTCTATTTGCAAAGTTAATCGTTAATTTGGTAAAAACAAAGATAATGGTTACGGTATCCTTATAAAAATATAAGCCTAGAGTGCGCTTGTTTGCGCAAACACCGTTGTATATCCTACAAGGTGTTAACTGTCTATTTGCAAAGTTAATCATTAATTTGGTAAAAAGAAAGATTTTACCGATAAACTTGCGGCTTTTAACATTTATAAAGAAGTAAGCAGTCACGATAATCGCAACTGCTTACTGGTGTGGACCAGCCAGGGCTTGAACCTGGGACCTCCAGATTATGAGTCTGTTGCTCTAACCAACTGAGCTACAAGTCCAGTGCTATTGTAAAGCGTGTGCAAAGGTAATGCTTTTTTTGTAAATGTGCAAAGATTTGCGTAATTTTTTATACCTTTGCAACCGCAATGGAAACATTGATATTAGAAAATGAACGTCAGGCAGTAGTTCCTTGTGTCGCCACCATCGGCATGTTTGATGGGGTACACAGGGGGCATCGCTTTGTACTGGGACATATCCGTGACTATGCCAGGGCACATCATCTCAATGCTACCGTTATTACTTTCGACAGGCACCCGAAAGAGGTGGTGCAGACGGAATGGAAGCCTCTGCTGCTGACCACCTTTGAGGAGCGCATGAGACTGTTGGGAGAAACTGGCATCGACCGTTGTGTCGTACTGCCTTTCACCAAAGAGATGGCTCGTCTTTCTGCACATGACTTCATGGTACTGATGGCAGAGAGACTGGGTGTGAAGGTGCTGATGACTGGGTACGACAACCGCTTCGGACACCACCGCGACGAGACTTTCGATGACTACGTGCGCTATGGCAGGGAAATAGGGATAGAGGTAAAAGGGTTGCCTTCGGCAAATTACCAATTAACAGCTACCAACTGCCAATTGTATGAAGTGAGTTCGTCTATGGTACGCAGACTGCTGGAAGAAGGGAATGTGCACGAGGCTTCCGAAGCACTCACCTACCCTTATGGCATCACCGGTACGGTCGTGAAGGGGGAGCATATCGGCACGACGTTAGGATTCCCGACAGCTAATCTGCAACCAACAGACAAACGCAAACTGATTCCCGCTCCAGGTGCCTATGCGGTACAGGTACACCTCTCACCTCTCACCTCTCACCCCTCACCTCTCAGAGGTATGATGAATATCGGCACCCGCCCTACCTTTGGGGAGCATTCCCAGACGTTGGAAGTTCATATCCTTGACTACGAGGGAGACCTCTACGGAAAGGAGATTACCGTGGAGTTTATAGAGCGACTTCGTGACGAGCGACGCTTCGAGAATGAGGAGGAGCTGAAACGGCAATTGGAAGAGGACGCTTTAAGAGTTCAGAGTTTAGAGTTCAGAGTTTAGAGTTTAGAGACTAGAGTTTAGAGATTAGGATAAGTGTTATGAAAAAAACGATAATCAATGCTTTGGTGTACGCTTTCATGTTTATCGCCATACAGGCGTTAGCAGGAATCGGTGTTCATGCCATCTGGCAACAAATAGTGGGTGGTACGGATATCACCACAACGGAACTGATCGTAACAGTAGCGGTATTCAGTCTGCTGACCATCATCATCTTCCTGTTAGCACGATGGACGGTAGTCTCTCCCAGATGGCTCCTCACCCAACAGTGGTCGGTACTCTTCTGGGCTGTGATAGCTGCACTGGGTATGGTGATACCCGCTACATGGTTGCAGGAGAACTTACCAGAGCTGCCCAACTGGATAGAAGACCAGCAAGAGCAGTTGCTCAGCAATTACTGGGGCTATCTCGCCATCGGACTGCTGGCACCCTTGGCAGAAGAGGTGGTCTTCCGCGGAGCTATTCTCCGCACCTTGCTCACGTCCCGTCTTTCTCCATACACTGCCATCACCATATCCGCAGCACTCTTTGCCTTGATCCACATGAACCCTGCACAGATTCCCTATGCCTTCCTCGCAGGATGGCTGTTGGGATGGATGTACTGCCGCACTGGTTCTATCCTTCCCGGTATGGCATACCACTGGGCAAACAACTCTGTCGCCTATATCCTCTATCGCGCCTATCCGGACACCGACATGAAACTCATCGACCTTTTCAAAGGTTCTGAAACACACGTCTATATGGCAGTATTCTTCTCACTGCTTATCTGTCTCCCTGCATTCTACCAGCTCTATCTGAGAATGCGGAGGGCAGAGTAAGAAGACGCATCCATAAAAAGTCAGCGGGCTACTCGTCAATCAATGACTGGCAGCCCGCCTTTCGTTAGTATGTTATGAAAAATTTGAGAGAACAGAAACTTCACAGTTTCTAATTGTTTTAACTAAACATGATATTATTTATAGAGAAAGCATAGAAAAAATTCTTATCTTCATCAATCCTTTGCCACAGACGTAGGTAATGCCCTTGCAGAGTCAGCAGGTGTCTCTGTGACATTCTCTGCCTGCATCGGAGTAACATCTGCGGAATCAACCTCCATGGAATAGCTGTTGGCATAATCAGCACGGGGGTCGTTCCAACTGGCATCCCAAGGACGCTGCATAGCCCCACCTATCGTCAGGATGATTGCCACCACGGCTGCTGCCTTGAAGAGTGGCATGAGACGCTGCTTGAGCGATATCTCACGAGCCTTGACGGTGGTCTGGGACTCTTCCTTCATCATGGCAAGGATGCGCTCATCGAAATCATCACCCAGATGACGACTCTCCATCTCCTTGGACTCATAGACAAAGAGATCACGATACTGTTCCAGCTCAGCAGGTATCTCCTTCTGACTGAAGAATGTGCGCAGGATACCCTCTTCCTCGAGAGTGGTCTCTGCTGCCCAGTAGCGTTCCAAGAGTTGTTCGATGTACTTGTAATCCATTTCTTACCGAAGGGAATTTTAACCCCTCCATTATAGAAGACGAATGAAAAAGGAGAAAGTTACAGAAAAAAGAAAAAATTTTTATTTATCTGCTTTCTTGAATTGTTCTTTGATAGTCTGGCGTGCCCGGAAGATATTGATTTTCACCTGTTCTTCCGTGATGTCGAGAACCGTCGCAATATCTTTGTAGCTCTTGCCCTCGATGTCTCGCAACTGCATACAGCTACGCTGCTTCTCAGGGAGTTGGTCGATAAGCTGTCGGACCAGCCGGATGCGGTCACGCTGGATAGCCTGCTCCTCTGGATTAGCATGATGGCTGCTGTCGGAAGGTTCCATCTCCCCCTCCAAGGAAAGAGTCTGGTTTCCCATGTGCCGGGTCTTGTCCAATGCGAGGTTTCGGCAGACGGTCAGACAAAAAGTCTCCATATTGTCTATCGTCTCCCAGCTGTCACGACGATTCCACACCTTGATCATCGTTTCCTGTACAACATCCTCCGCCTCCGCAGGATTGAGAGTGATGCGGAGTGCCAACCTGTAGAGTTTTTCTTTCAGTGGCAGGATATCGTTTCGGAAACTGACACTTTTCACCTTGGATATTATCTCATTATCGTTTAATCACTGTTCCATGCTGACCATCAATAGCAGTGGCAAGGGTAATAATGACCTGATCCACCCCAGCATCTACAGCAGAAAGGGCGTTCTCTATCTTTGGCAACATGCCTCCAGATACCGTCCCGTCCGCCTTGTAACGCACAAAGTCCTCATGGGTAATCACGGGGATAACTGAGTCATCATCGTCAGGGTTGCTGAGAACCCCTTTTTTCTCAAAAGAGAAGATAAGGGTCACCTGATACTCCTTAGCGAGTGCTTTAGCGGTCTCTGAGGCAATCGTATCAGCATTGGTATTAAGGATATGTCCTTCGCCGTCATGCGTCAAAGGAGCTATCACAGGAGTGATCCCTGCCTCTATCAAGCGTCCCAGTGTCTCGTGTGCGACACTATCCACATCACCCACATAGCCATAGTCCACACCATCCTTGAGAGGGCGTTTATGACTACGGATGACATTGGCATCGGTACCAGTCAGTCCAAGGGCATTCACACCATTAGCCTGCAGTTGTGCCACGAGGTTTTTGTTGACCAGTCCACCATATACCATCGTCACCACCTCCAGCATGGCAGCATCCGTGATACGTCTGCCACCCACCATCTTTGTCTCAATACCCAGTTTGGCAGCAACCTGTGTGGCACGTCTGCCACCACCGTGCACCAACACTTTGTGTCCTTCGATGGCACTAAAGTCTTTTAACAACTGAGAGAGCTGCAGTTCATCCTCCACCACAGCTCCTCCAACTTTTACTATTGTCAGCTTTTCTTTCATTCCCTTTTTGACTTTGCGATATTACGAGGTTTCGATATTCCGATATATCGATATTACGATATACCGTTATTCCAGATAGGTATAGCCATAGAGACCAGAGCGATAGTTGCTCAGGAACTCTTTACCTTCCTCCAATGTAATCTTACCTTGCTTCACACTCTTTGCCACCCATATCTCCAACTGGCGAACGAGTTTCTTGGGCTGATACTGTACATATTCCAACACCTCTGCCACCGTCTCACCATCGATAATCTGGTCAATGTGATAGCTGTTATCCTTCACCGAGATATGGACGGCTGTAGTGTCACCAAACAGGTTATGCATATCACCCAGGATCTCCTGATAGGCACCAACGAGGAAGACTCCCAGATAGTAAGTCTCATTCTTCTTCAGGGGATGAACAGGTAATGAGTGGGTGTTATGCAGATTGGTCGTGAAATTAGCAATCTTACCATCACTGTCGCAGGTGATATCCTGAATCGTGGCATTACGGGTAGGACGCTCGTCAAGACGCTGGATAGGCATGATGGGGAACACCTGGTCGATAGCCCATGAGTCGCTGAGACTCTGGAAGAGCGAGAAATTACAGAAATACTTGTCTGCCAGGAGTTTGTCAATCTTCATCAGCTCCTCAGGGATATGTTTCAGTCCCTTGGCAAGTGCATGAATCTCATGACACACGCTCCAGTACATTGCCTCTATCTCAGCACGGGTCTTCAAGTCGACGATACCATGCGAGAAGAGGTCAAGCACCTCCTCACGGATCTGTTCTGCATCATGCCAGTCCTCCAGCACATTACGAGGAGAGAGGTTGTCCCATATCTCATAGAGGTCTTTGACCAACTGGTGGCTGTTCTCGTCTGGCTCGAACTCCTCCGGCATCTCTGGCAAAGAAGCTGTCTCCAGCACATCCATCACCAGAATGGAATGGTGGGCTGCCAAAGAGCGACCGCTCTCAGTGATGATATTCGGATGAGGTAACTCATTCTTATTTGCCGCATCCACAAAAGTATAGATACAGTCGTTGACATACTCCTGAATGGAGTAATTGACAGAACTCTCACTGGATGGAGAGCGAGTTCCGTCATAGTCGACACCCAAGCCGCCACCGCAGTCTACAAAGTCGACATTATAACCCATCTTATGAAGTTGGATATAGAACTGGGAAGCCTCCCGCAATGCTGTCTGGATACGACGGATCTTAGTAATCTGCGAACCAATATGGAAATGAATCAGACGCAGACAGTCACGCATATCCTTCTTGTCCAACAGGTCGAGAGCCTCCAGAAGTTCCGCACTGGTCAGTCCGAATTTTGAGGCATCACCCCCACTCTCCTCCCATTTGCCAGAACCGGAGGAAGCCAGTTTGATGCGGATACCGATATTAGGACGTACATTCAGTTTCTTCGCCTCACGAGCAATGATTTCCAACTCGTTCATCTTCTCCACGACGATGAATATCTGCTTTCCCATTTTCTGGGCAAGCAAAGCGAGCTCTATGTAACTCTCGTCCTTGTAACCATTACAGATAATGATGGAGTCACTCTGGCACTGCATGGCGATAACAGCATGCAACTCAGGCTTAGAGCCTGCCTCAAGCCCCAGGTTGAACTTACGCCCATGAGAGATAATCTCCTCAACAACAGGTTGCATCTGGTTGACTTTGATAGGATAGACCACATAGTTCTCACCCTTATAGTCATATTCCTTCGCTGCTTTCTTAAAACAGCTCCACGTCTTCTCGATCCGGTTGTCGAGAATATCAGGAAAACGTAGCAATACAGGAGACTGGACATCACGCAGTGACAGTTCGTCCATCACCTCGCGGATATCAATTTGCGTACCATCCTTACAAGGAGTCACATAGACATTACCCTTGTCGTTGATACCAAAGTAGCTGGTACCCCAGCCGTTGATGTTGTAGAGCTCCTTGGAGTCCTCAATCGTCCATTTCTTCATTTTTCTTCTTTTTATCGTTGCTATAGGAACTATAGGGTCTATAGTTTTAATAACTCGCGCAGCGCACCAACGCTGATTTGTATCTTCTCATAATTGTCCATCAGACTGACATCGAGCGTGTAGCGTGCCTTGGTATAGAATTCCTCACGCTTGGCAAGCTGTTCGGTAATATACGTTATCAGCTCCTCAGGACTCTTCCCTTTTATTAAAGGACGTTCCACCTTTCCCATCAGCAGATGTTTATAAAGCACCTCGGGACTGGCTTTCAAATAGCACACATCCCCCTGCTGGTTAAGAAAGTCAATATTATCAAAGAAACAAGGAGTCCCTCCACCACAACTAATGATGACATTCTCGAACTCAGCTACTTCGTGGAGCATATTATACTCTATCTTACGAAAGCCCTCCTCACCACGCTCGGCGAAAATTTGCGCGATAGTCTTGCGCATCCTGCTCTCAATATACCAATCGAGGTCATAGAACATCATACCTGTCTCCTTGGAAAGCGCCTTACCGATGGTTGTCTTTCCAGAGCCCATGTAACCTATGAGAATAATACGTCTCATTTCTTCTTGGTTGATGCCTTAATAATATCCATACACTCCTCGTAAGTCAACTCTGTGGCACGGGGGTGCATATTCTTGGGAAGACGGTAATTCTTTCCGTCATAGAGAAGGTAAGGACCATAACGTCCATCGATAACCTCCAGCTTCTTGTCCTCCTCAAAGGTCTTCAAATGACGTTTCTCCTCCTGTTGACGCTTCTCATTAATCAATGCGGTAGCCTCATCGATCGTAATGGTCATGGGATCATAGCCCTTAGGAAGGGACGTGTATTTTTTCTTATACAGGATATAAGGTCCGAAACGACCTGTCCCTATGATGACCTCTCCACCTTCGAAATCGCCAAGGTCACGAGGCAGCTTAAATAATTCCAATGCCTCCTCCAAGGTCAGCGTTTCCATGCTCTTCTCGGCGGGCAGCTGCGCAAACTGCGGTTTCTCATTATCATCAGCAGAACCGATCTGAACTACAGGACCAAAACGACCGATCTTAACAAAAACCGGACGACCGCTCTTAGGATCTTTGCCTAACTCACGCTCACCAGCCTTATGCTCCTGACGTGCATTCAGCGTTTTCTCCACAGTAGGCTCAAAGTCCTTATAGAAATGTCTCATCATACTCGTCCATTTCTCTTTGCCTTCCGCTATCTTATCAAAGTCCTGTTCTACCTTTGCTGTGAAGTTATAATCCATGATATCCTTGAAATGCTCCATCAAGAAATCATTCACTACGATACCTATATCGGTAGGCAACAACTTTCCCTTGTCAGAGCCTACCACTTCTTTCCGGACAGACTGCTTAATCACTTTGCCCTTGAGAATATCAATTGTATAGGTCCGTTCTTCTCCTTTCTTATCACCCTTATGCACATATTCGCGTTGCTGAATGGTAGAGATAGTAGGAGCATAGGTAGAAGGACGCCCAATGCCCAATTCCTCCAACTTATGAACCAGCGACGCCTCCGTATAACGTACAGGACCCTGGCTGAAACGCTCTGTGGCTTGTATCTCACGACGGGTAAGCTCCATTCCTTTCTTCAAGGGAGGAAGGGTATGCCCAAACTCCTCTTCTTGCTGCTCGTCATCGTCGTACGACTCACGATAAACCTTAATAAAGCCATCGAATTTCACCACTTCACCTTGAGCGACAAATTGCTCATCAACCCCAGTAATAGCAATATTTGCCGTCGTTTTCTCAATCTCCGCATCAGCCATCTGACTGGCTATGGTGCGCTTCCATATAAGGTCATACAGTTTCTTCTCCTGGGTTGTTCCCTCAATCTCTGTCTGATCCATATAAGTAGGACGGATAGCCTCATGCGCCTCCTGTGCCCCTTTCGAACTTGTACGATACTGACGCGACTTACTATATTCCTCACCGTAAAGCCGCTTGATCTCTTCCTTGCTGGCATTGATACAAAGAGAGGAAAGGTTGACAGAGTCCGTACGCATATAGGTGATGCGACCATTCTCATACAGATGCTGGGCAATCATCATGGTCTGGCTGACCGTGAATCCTAATTTCCGTGCCGCTTCCTGCTGAAGGGTAGAGGTGGTAAAGGGAGGCGCTGGTGTGCGTTTCAGCGGTTTCTTGCTGATATTCTCCACCTTAAAGCTAGCATCCTTACACTTCTCCAAAAACTGCTCCACTTCCTCGTGGGTCTTAAAACGAGTACCAAGTAATGCTCTGACCTCTGTCTGAGAGCCATCAGCATTGGTAATGCCGAAGATACCATTCACACTATAGAATGGTTCACTCTTAAAGTCCTGTATCTCACGCTCGCGCTCCACGATCAGACGGACTGCCACACTCTGTACACGACCTGCGGAGAGGGCGGGTTTCACCTTACGCCAGAGAACGGGCGAGAGTTTGAAACCTACTAAACGATCGAGTACGCGACGAGCCTGCTGAGCATTTACCAGATTCATGTTCAGATGACGGGGATGCTCTATTGCTTCTAAGATCGCCGACTTCGTAATCTCATGGAAAACGATGCGATTCGTATTTTCCTCGTCAAGTCCTAACACCTCACAAAGATGCCATGAAATAGCCTCTCCTTCACGGTCCTCATCGGATGCAAGCCAGATCTTCTCGGCTTTTTTCGCATTGGATCTCAACTCCTTGACGAGCTTTTCCTTTTCTTCTGGAATCTCATATTCAGGTTCGAGTGTCGTGGTATTGATACTCATCTCCTTTTTCTTCAAGTCACGAATATGTCCGTAACTCGACATCACTTTAAAATCGTTACCCAGAAATTTCTCGATTGTCTTTGCCTTGGCTGGCGACTCTACAATCACTAAGTTCTTTTGCATATACTCGATAAATTAAGTTTCGGGCTGCAAAAGTAGAGAAAAAGTTTGGTTACACCTTATATATATAGTGGATTTTTGCTTTTCTTAACGATTCAGGGTCAAGAAACGTTCTACAGCATGACGAATACTAAGCAGTCCAAACTCTTCCGGATGAATGTCCGCAATAGGTATCCACATACATGCGGCGGCATCGTCGGCAGCATGCACTTGACAATGATTCGGGACATGTACCAGATAGTCCATATCAATGGTATGGACACCTAGTCCGCTATACATATAGACATTGGGACTGGAGAAAAGATACTCTATATGGTCTACCTCCAAGCCCGTCTCCTCTTTGATCTCACGGCGCATGCCCTCTTCTGCCGTCTCATACATGTCCACGAAACCACCTGGCAGGTCGAGCGTTCCTTTAGCAGGCTCTTTGGCACGGCGCACCACCAGCATCTCTTGTCTGTCATTGACAATAAAGGCAGCTGTGGCAGCACACGGGTTGGCATAATAGACAAAGCCACAGCTCTCACATCGCTTGCTCTTGAAGTTATTGATAATGAAATGCTTACTGCCGCAAATCGGGCAGTAAGCAAATTTCTCTAAAGGATGTTCCATTACCAATTATCTGTTCTGAAGGGGAACAATGGCAGGTTACCGCCATTCTTCACATTACCAAGTTGGAAGTTCTTAAAGCAGTAGCGCACGGCAACAGGCTTCTTGACCTTAGGTGAGGTGATGATGATAGCCTCATCCCAATAGCCTCCACCTGGCTGCCAGAAATGTTTGGCAGTGGCAGGATAGAAGACCTTGTCCTCGCCGGCAATCTCAAAACCCTCCATCTTCTCGAAGGGTGCGTCACACCAGTAGTTGTCCTGCAAATGGATAAAGACAGTGTCGTTCTTGATATTCATATCTTTATAGGCGGAACTCTTATACTGGATAGTCTCATAGCCATAGTCACGGTTAAGTGCCGTGAAGGCAAGACGCTCACCCACCGGTTGTTTCTGGGCAGGATGAATCTGGGTCGTCTCATAGGGATAAGCGAGGTCGTTGGTACATACCAGGGAACTGTTGGGAATAATCTGGCTTGCCTTGTATTGCTGCTCACGCAGTTTGGCACCACTGATGCCGTTGACGTTGTCATCGTCATAGGCATAGGGTGCGATCTGTACGAAATAGAAAGGTATCTCACCCAGTCCGAACTGCTTACGCCACTGCTCTACCAGCAGTTTCATGCGTTGAGAGTACTGGTCACCGGGGTCACCGACATTAGAGCATCCTTGATAATAGAGAATACCCTTCACGGTGGCTTTCAGGATAGGATTAAAAGTACCGTTGCCCCAAAGCAGGGAGCGATGGTAGTCCCATTGTGACCATTTCTTGCAAATCTCCACAGAGTCAGTAGGGTCATTGGTATATTTCTCTAAGTTCTCCTTTGTCAACCAGCTCTCCACACGGGTACCGCCTTTGTTCGCCTCAATGATACCCACGGGCATGTCGAGTGTACGACTGAGCAGACGGGCAAAGAAATAACCCGTAGCAGAGAACTCACTGACTGTCTTTGGACTGCACACACGCCATGATGCCTGTGCGTCATTCAGCGGTTTGGACGACATCACACTGGGAATCTTGATACTACGCACCCCCTTGGAGTTAACAGCATCCAAGACATGATGGTTATAATCCTTGACAGGACACATGCCAAAACCTTTGACAGGCATCTCCATGTTCGACTGTCCTGCACAGACCCACACCTCGCCCGCGAGTACATTATTAATAGTGACTGAACCATCCCCATCATTGAAGGTGATACTCAGAGGCGTGTAGGATGCCTTGGGCGACTTGACGGTCAACAGGAACTGACCGTCCTTACCCGCTTTCACGGTCGACTTCTCCTGACTCCACGAAACGGTAGCTGTTACCGTGCTGTTAGGTTTTGCCCATCCCCAGAGGCGGACATCAGTTTGCTGTTGAATCACCATGTTGTCGCCTACCAAATGCGACAACTTTACTTTTGCCTGCATACTCATGGTAAGGGTAGCAAGAACCGCTAATGACAGAATTCGTTTATACATCGTTAAAAGTTTTTAGTCTAAAATTGCTGCAAAGATAATGAATTTTTGTATCTTTGCAAGCAACAAAGGTAAGAAAATATGAAAATGAAGAAATCTTTATTGATTTGGACAATGCTGCTTGTTGCCGTATCGTCATCTGCACAGCAGGGGTTGGAAATGGATTTATGGCCTTCTGGTCCTAAGACTTCCAATGGAGACCCGAACGATTTGGCAAAGGTCACCGTTTTCCTGCCATCGAAGAGCGTGGCAACAGGTCGTGCTGTCGTTATCTGCCCGGGAGGAGGCTATCAGCATCTTTCTTTCGAGAAGGAGGGTACGTCGTGGGCACCTTTCTTCAACGCCCAGGGTGTTGCCGTCATCGTACTGAAATACCGCATGCCTCATGGGGTATGGCAGGTTCCTCTGGAGGATGCGGAGGAGGCGATGCGACTGGTACGCCGTATGTCTGCCACCTGGGACATCAATCCCCGGCAGGTGGGTATTATGGGATTCTCCGCAGGTGGGCATCTTGCTTCTACTGTTGCCACTCATTCCAAAGGCGATGCCGCAGCAGACTTCCAGATATTGTTCTATCCTGTGATAACGATGGAGCAGGGGACTACCCATAAGGGCTCCCGTGAGAATCTGCTGGGCAAGAAACCTAAGCGTAAGCTGCTGAACCAGTTCTGTAACGAGCAGCATGTCACTGCCTCTACCCCCCGTGCCTTTATCGTCCTTGCCAATGACGACAGGGCGGTGCCACCCCTCAACAGTGTCCTTTATTACGAGGAACTCTGCCAGAGCAACGTGCCTGCCACCATGCATATCTATCCCACGGGCGGTCATGGTTTCGGCAGTCTGCAGTCGTTCACCTATCATTATGAGATGATGCTGGAGCTGAAGGCTTGGCTGAATAGTTTCTAACGTCCCCGGCAGGGCACGCATTTGATAATCTCTACAGGAATCGTCTCCACGTGGGACGATTCTTTCGTAATAGTCAGTTTCACCATACATGCCTTGGTGTTGACAGGCTTCCGCTGGTCGAAGATAAAATTGCCGATACTATAATAGATGGGCTTCCCTTTATATTCCTCTATCGTCTGGAGGGTATGGGTATGATGACCTATGAGGGCATCGGCACCAGCGTCTATCAACTGATGAGCCCTTACCCGCTGGATAGTGACGGGTTGTAGCGTATGCTCACCTCCCCAGTGCAAGGTGACGATGATATAGCTGTCGGGCTCAGACGACCGAAGGTGTCTGACACGCTCCACCAACGTATCAAAATCCTCTTGACTGACAGAGGGCTTTTCGGACAGATAGGCAAAATTCTCCAATGCCAGTTGCAGAGAAGCCAATACGTAAACCTTCCGGGGGGAGGAGGTCAGGAGTACCGGTCTGGCTGCTTCCTCCATGGTACGACCTGCCCCAATGGGAATCATACCTGCTGAGACGACATTCTCCCTGGTGTCCACCAGTCCTGCCCTCCCCTGGTCAACGCTATGGTTATTGGCAAGGTTGAGATGGGTGATCCCATGCTGTTTCAAGGTGAAGAGCCATTCCGGCTCGGCACGGAAGATAAACTGCTTGAATGAGGGCTCCTTGATCTTTGTGGCAGGACACTCCAGGTTGCCGATGACGATATCGCTGCTTTGAAACACCGAATCGACAAAGGGAGAGAACACCGCATCTGTCCCCTTCTGTTCTATCACCTTACGGACACCACGGTCCAGCAGGATATCACCAGTGATGGTCACAGACACGGAGTCTGTGACCATCAGCATAGCGAATAACATTGTCTTTAGCATCCTGAGCTATAGAAGATATACTCGTTGTCGAGTTTCTTACCACCGATAGGTACGATAATCTCCTCCATCCAACTGGGGATACCCTTGTTAGGCTGGCTTTCCAACTCCTGCTGCCACTCCTCGTCGGTATGGCGTGGCGCCTGTAAATCGTCCTCGAACTCACGATAGCTGAACACGGCACCACGGGTGAGGTAGAGATACCCCTCAATCTCAACGACCACATAAATCTGGTGGGCAGGACCAACAGCCTCATACAGTACCGACTTATTGGGGTTGTTGAAAGAATTAGCGGTATACACATCGGCAACGACAGCCACCGACTTGTCGGCACCTTGTACGTTATACCAGCCGTAGAGTTCCTGGTCTGGCTCACGGACGAGGTCAAGGGTGATATTCTCAAAGACAGAGCCGATAGCCTCTATCTGACGGTATTCCTGTTCTGAGAGTTTCTTGCCTGCCAGCTCCTTCTCACTGCAGCTCAGTAAGAACTCAGCTTGTTCACGCAGGTCACGGGAAGTCGTGGTGGCTTTTTCCGTCACGAGGTCAAACTTCTTCAGCACGTCCATCGTGGCATCGATGAGGTGAATTGCCTTTGTCCAGTAAGCGACATTGGGTTCTACATAGCCACGGGTGTAGGGTTCCGGCAAACCGCCGCCGCCACACTCAGCACCGAATGGCTGCTTGGCATAGAGGATGGCGTCATGCTTCAGCTCCGCCCATGAGGCAAGTGCCGCATTCAGGTTCTTCTTGTCCCATTGGGGTGTCTGCATGAACCTCGGGTAGCTGGCATTCTTGCTATTCACATCCTTCAAAGAGGCAATCCATTTATTGGCAACCGTCTGGTCCCAGTCGATGGTACCCATCCGTTGTTTCATGCGAAGGAGATTGGGTGTGAACTGGTTCCAGTTCTCCTGTTCCTTCAGTTCCTGTATGAGTATGCGCTCAGCAGCAGGAATACCGATAGCAGCCATCACGTCAAGTCCGGTAGGTACCGCACGCAGGGTGGGATTGCTTTCGTAATCCACCATTTCCTGCAACACCTCCGCATCGGGCATATAGCGTTGGGGCATCAAGCGTACCTTATAGGGACTGGTCACCGCAAACTTCGGTTTGATGCGTGTCTGCTGGTCCGTGATCCTCATCAGAGCCTTGCACACCTGCTCCATGTTCTTTTTGGAGTTGAAAATCTGCTGGACAGTGCCGAATGCCTTCTGTTCCTTGTAGACCTGTGTGATGCTGACATCGTCGGGCAGTCCCATCAGGTAGGTGATAGGCTCTGTCAGGTTCTGGTACATCTTCGAGAGAGAAGCGTCCTGACAGATCGTCTCTGCCATCATCAGCGCATAGCGCAGCTCCTCGTCATTCTCCATCTCAAAGGGCACGTTCTGCAACCACATCATCGTGCGGAAATAGCGTTGCAGCGTCTCTGAGCGAGTATAATGTCCACGAGGACGGTAGAGCGCATAGGGGAAGGCTGGACGCTGGTAGGCGACGGTATATCTCAGGAATTCCGAGGGGCAGCTCTCCGCATCGTTCACATGTTTGATCTCCTCCTTCACCAACGCTGTGTACTTGGCAGCCACGGGCAGTGGTTCCCCTTCGTTCAGCTCATAGGCGATGGCATAGTATGCCGCACAGTATTCTGCCGCTTCCTTCACTTTCTTGTCGGTTGTGTTGGCAGCTATTTTCGTAAGCAGCTCATAGTTGCGTTTCACGAAATCCGTCACCATGGGTGACAGTTTCTGTTGCTCCGTCTCTTTCAGCAGACAGTCGAAGAACATGTGGAACGCCTGCAGATAGAGGTCTGTCGTCACAAAACTGGGGAACTCCCGGTAGTCGTTGTTCTCATAAACCTGGAAGAGCTGGTTCTCGTTAGCAGGTACGATGGCGAACCCGTTCTTGGCTATCGCTTTGTAGAGTTGCGGGTCAAAGTCAGAAAGACTGAAGGGGTTGACGATATTGTCCATATTGGTCATCATTCCCGCAGGCACCTTGTTATTCTGTGCCTTCAGCTCATTCTCACGGGCTTGCAGTTTCTTGACGAAAGCCTGCTCGGCAGGGGTGTACTTGATGGGGGTAGCCATCCCGTTTTGCTCTTTGTCCAACCTGTCTTCGGCGATACTCTCATACCATGTGGTAGAAGCGAAGACACCACGCAGGTCACTGCTCATGAAGAGATATCCCTGACGGGCTGCTATGGCATTGCGCAGGATGCGCACCTCGGAGAGTGACAGACTGTTGACATCAATGTTGAGGGGCAGCTTGGTTTTCAGCGACTCCACATTGATCTTCGCCTTACCGGGAAGAATGAACGGTTTCCGCTTCTCCTCTTGGGCACTTACGCTGATGGTCAGACACAGTGTCACCATCATCAACAACAACTTTTTCATAGGCAAAATGGTTTATTAGTCATGATTAAATATTTCCAGTGCAGCCGGTCTGGTGACATTCTTTGCCAGAAACCGCTCAAAAGTCATGCCGAAATGGTCCCAGCGGTACTCCGCCACCACATATTTCCCGTCTGTCGTACGTTCGAGGCTCCTGATAAGTCCGTCCTTGAAACGGAAGTCCTCTAAGATTCCTCCTAACTTGGAACCGAGCCAGAGGGGACGCACCAGTCCGTGGTAGTTCTTGAAGATAAAGAGGCGGTGCCCTTTCTCCTGATAGTAACGGGTGCTCTTGATGACACCCACCATCGCATCGATACTGCCGTCACCATCCACATCCCCTGTGCAGAACCGGTAAACGGGGTATGGCAGTCTCCATTTATCATAGGTCGAGTCGGTCTTCAGCGACAGAAACGACAGTGTGTCATTCTTCTGCTCCAGGGAGAACCTCTGTCCCAAAGCATGGGTGGCAACCAGCCAGCACCCTATCGTCAATAACCAACCCTCACCTCTCACCTCTTACCTCTCACCTCTCAAAGCAGACTTCTGATCTCTGCCTCCAGGTCCTTCACCTGAGCGGCTCTCTTATAGAGGGCGTTGTCTCTGCTGATGAGGAAATAGTCAGGCAGTCCTTGTATGTTATAGGTAATGAGTGTCTGAGAGTCCAGTCCCTGCGGGTCACGTACACTGATCCATGGCAGTGCGGCGGTCTGCTGTTTCCAGAAGTGCTCGTCAGGATCCAGTGACACCTGATAGATCTCCAGTCCCTGTGCATGATACTTGTTATACAGTTCACGCAACAGGAGAATACGCTCTGGTGATTTCTCTATTCCGAACAGATGGAAATCGAGGATAACCACTTTTCCCTTCAGGTCACTTAACTTACGCACCTGTCCCTTGTTGTCGGGCAGTACAATATCTATCAGTCCGGTGGCGGAAATCTGGTTCACGTCAATGGTGCGTGCCTCGTTCTGGGCTACGATACGAACGTTCTTCATCCCCTCGATGGCGATGTTATGCAGGTTGGCACCACGCTCAGAACCGGGATAGTAGGTGTCCCAGCTGGTGGCGACGGCAGCGAAGAGCTTGATATCGTCCTTATCAGAGCGGGGATTGAAGATCAGCGTGTTCCCTAAAGCCTGGAACAGGGCGAAATAAGCATACGAGCGGTTGGGCTCCTTGAGGATATAGTTGGTCTTCACGTCCTGTTTGTATGCCTTGATCATGTTCAGGATACTGTCATTCGACTCGTCGACGCTGAGGGCGTCATCCTGCGAGATGGCAATGGCACGCTGTGTCAGGTTGATCTGCTTCAGGGTCAGCTCCTTGATCTTCGAGCAGTTGTCGGAACCGCTGATCTCATACTGTGTCGCCATCTGCGGATATTGTGCCTTGACGGTAACGGTCTCGGTAGAGTCGATGCTCACATTGATGATCTGGTCGGCAATACGCAGGCGGTAGAACTCCGGGGCTGGTGTCTGCTCCTGGGCAAAAGAGAACGCACCATCCTCGTCCAGCTTCACGGAGTCGACGACAGCGACCTCCTCCAGTCCCACGTTCTCAAAATAGAGCACGGAGTCCTTGGCATTGGTGATATTTCCCTCTACATGGAATTTCTTCTCACTACATGATACCATCGCTAATGCAGCAATGGCTATTATCAGATTCTTTTTCATCTTCTGTTCTTTTTCTAATTACGGTGCAAAGATAACTAAAAAACATGATGTAAACCATATTTTTGACCAAAAAAGTTTTGTTTTTTGTCTTAGCCTGAAATCTTACTAGGTCAGAAAAAGGCATAAAAAGAATTACTTCTTTTATTTCATAGGACAAAATAATTCACAAAGAAATGGATCATTCAGAACCGTCCCCAGCTTTCTTTAATTACAATAAATGATCACTAGAACCGACCCCGTGATCCCCAGGGTTATACATTGTCTTTTTTTGATAATAGATGAACAGCTTCTACAAAAGCTTCTGCTTTCGGAAGTAGATACGCTACACTATCAGCGTCTCTGAAAGCATAAGCTTCATAATCGCTGACGTGACGCTGATTAAATAAATCCGTCAGAGTGGCACCATGCTCTATACTTAGCAATCCCTTTCGAATGAAATTCATAGAAATCATAGTCTTTACACCATTGTGTGTGGATGTGTCGATGTCATTGGCTGTTAGCAGTCCACGGGCAGCATTGAAACAGGCATAATAAAGTCGAGTAACGGCTCCATTGAAATAACCACCATCACGAAGGTATTTGGCTTCTTCAATAGACTCGTGAGCTCGCTCGAAATAGTAGGCAACTAGGTCTGCCCGTTGTTCAGCTGTTAGTTTTTCTTCATTCATAATACGATGCCTTCGCGTTTGACATTTTGATAGAAAGGTGTGATAACCTGAGGGTGCTCCCACTGATGAAGAGGCATGATGAGAGTGCTAATGACAATACCTGACTGTAGCTCTATCTCAAATAACTTGCTGACGATAGCATGTTCGCGTTCGGGTGTAACCTTTTCATCTGGGAGAAGTAGTAATAGGTCAATGTCGCTGTCAAGACGTGCGTCACCACGAGCCTCAGAACCATAAATGATGGCTTGAGCATCTGGTAGCATCTGCTTGGTCTGAGTCCTTATCTGATTAACTACGCTTTCACGCCTCATGATGATCGCATTTTGTTCTTCGCTGCAAAGATAAAAAGAAAAACCGAATATCGCAAGCTTTTGAGGAAAAAAGTTGATGCTAGAACCGTCCCCGTGATTCCCATGAGAATCATGGGGTCGGTTCTATTGATCATTTCTCATTTTTTCCCTGCAAAAATACCAAATTTACGGCAAATTTATTACTTTTGTTCCCAAGAATTAATAAGAATTGTAATAATAGCATGGATAATAATATGTTTGACACCATAGATGCCACGGGAACAGGACGCAAGAGCGACCCTCGTATGCGCAACGTAGAGGCAGAGATGATACGTAGTCATGAACTATGCCTCAAAATCTC
>Ga0326511_10000661_pt1 | contig 30274 bp, 27 predicted proteins | sample 0_2496_0518_D_FD_203701 | JGI IMG/M metagenome (GOLD analysis project Ga0326511, IMG submission 203701) | Bovine rumen microbial communities from UC Davis, California, United States - 0_2496_0518 | ecosystem: Host-associated > Mammals > Digestive system > Stomach > Rumen | place: USA...
ACTTCTCACCCCCAACGGCATAAATCTCTAGCAAAGCTACAAAACTTAAACCGTATTGCATCCATCTGCAAGAATTATTTCATGAAAATGGAACAATCTCTATAATCGGATGCAAAGGTAAGAGGTCCCTGACATAAGATTCCTACATGTTTCCTTATTCGTTTTACAAGATCAGAGGGACGGGGAACCATTGGTTAAGGGTTAAGGGTTAAAGGTTACGACTGGTTATGGGTTACGACTGGTTATGGGTTAAGGGTTATGGGTTAAACTCTTCTACCTATTCCCAAACAGCATTTATTATTTATACTCTATTACCTGTATTCCTATCTTACCATGCCTTTCCCAAAGCCTTATTTCTTTTTTCCTTCTGCTATCTTTTCCTTCATCGTTTTGACGATTGAGGAGAGGATTTTCAGGATTCTTGCTATATCCGTATTTAGTGAGTTAAATTGATCGTCGTTAAGGTAGCCATTGTCGTGAAGGAGATTAAGCCAAAAATCGGTTTGACTTCGTCGAGTTCTGTCGCGACTCGGGATAACCCGAACAAGTTCGGTTCTCCTCTAGCTGCTCCATCACTTCATCTGCTTCTTTGTTGGCTATTGACATCTTAGATAAGAAATCTAATTGCAAATATACAGCCAACAACTATCAGATAGAATGGCCAGATGGAAAGAGAATCTATTGTATTCCATGTGTTACAAACCTGTTCACCCTTAGTGGTTTTAGGTATCTTGTAAACGATTTCTTTTATTTCGTTTCCTGAACGTACTTCCTTTATAAAATCTTTCTGGATATCCTTGAAATGGCGTTCCATGCCCAGATAATACATATCTGTCAGCATAAATAGTCCTGTTGGTATTAAGAGCCATAGTATATTTTGCAACTGGCTTTGCGTCCATTGAATTGCAATTGCTGCTGCTACTATGGTCATCAGCCAGTTCTTTGCATTGGCACTATTATTTGCCATTCTGCTAATGATACTGTCAAGTAAGCTTATGAACCCCTGTACTTCAGAACGAGCAAAAGGAGTATCTGGGTATGTAATCTGTTCACACATATAATATTAAATCTTTATTATGTATTTTCTACTCTACTAAGAAATCCAACTATTAATAGTTATACGATTAACATTGGATTCTACGTATATGCCATCATCTTCTACAACTGCCTTATCATATATATCAAGATATGCGGGTTGGGAGGCATCCACATACAATTGCAAAACGCAAATTTTCTTGCCAAGGGCATAAGCATAACCAAGTTCCCAAGGAGTCCACTGAGAGACTGTACTTGCTTCTGTGTGGATATACATCATGGCTTTGCATGATTTGATACGCTCTATTATTACCTTAGCAGTATCTTGGTTAGTCAATTCGCGTCGGAGTTGTTCACGATCGTTGACCCAATCAATATAGACATTAATACCTTGTGAGTTAAGCATTGTCTTCATTCGAAGCAAGGTATCGATATCCTTTGAACTATGCGACAGAAATAAGTCAAAAGTCTTATGCTGCTCCAACTGGGTATTGTAAATAGCATCTAACAGTTCTTCAGGTGTTTCCATCTTCTTAGGTTTAATTTTGTCACCAGGATACGACTTGCCTTTGGGATTTTTCCTCAACTGTACCTCTTTGATACCAAAACGCTGTAAAGTCAAGAATGCGAAATGACGCAGATGATAATTTCGTTCAGCAGCATTAACTTTTTGAAAAAGATTTATTGTGTCTCGACACTTATACTTAGATGCCTCTTGGAGATACATATAACATGTGTCAACATCCTCTGGATGTGTTCGACGGTGCCGCAAGTATTTACCTAACAAAAAGCCAGAATATTGCGGGCGTACATTTTGCACATAGGCAAGTCTTTGTTCCTGTCTGTTTCTGCGGCTCTTTATTTTCTTTTTTGCTATATCTTTCAGTTCTGCTTTTCGCTGTTCTATCTTTTCGTTATCTAGTGTTACTCCTTGTTTATGCTTATTACGAGTCTTTACTATAACATGTTCGGCCTTATAGAGGATGAAGTTAGACGGTTTTGGAAACTTGTAACGTCTCTTCTTACCACGTTTTACCAGTCGTTCATCAGCTTTTTGATATGCTGTATGCTTATCGGTTATATCTTTCCACAAATGTGGGTAACACTCACAAAACGTCTGAACAAATTCTTCATCAGTAAAACCAATTTTCATGAGGTTAGCCACCTCTTGAAACGGTTCTTTTAACGTTCTGACATAATCTATTATATGCTTTGTGTAAAGTCGCTTTGCATGGCCCGACATAACATTTATGTTCTATTAATTTCGGTTCGGATATCATAATCGTCCTTATGCTGTGCCTTATCAAATGCCATAGCAATACCTACATTCATTGATATGTCATCGCGAATAAAATCACACCATTTTACTATTGAAGCATAACTATCGAAAGCACTATACACTTTATCACCTTCATTACAGTCAAGTTGGGTTTTAACCTTACGGTTAAACATATTTCGCTCCATGATTGCAAACATCGGGTCTGTATAAAAGATATTGCAGCCTCTCGTACAGCATGTCTTATTTTGAAGTGCATAATCATAGCTGCCGTTCTTATTGGGCAGTACAACATATATAAGCCCATTTGTGTGGCTATATCGTATTTCGCGTTTGTATTCACAAAGCGAATAGCGTACTTCCCATGGTATCCATTGTGTCCGATCCCATTTGTCTTTCTCACGCATTTGTGGAGATATTAACACAATGGTTACAGTACTATCATAGATTTTGTCTTTTAAGTGCCCCCAAATATAGTCCTCAGCCTTGTCGGTTAAGTCCTCATCCCTATGCTCGCCTTTGTAGATATGATCTTTGCCTAGACGTGTTTCAAGTATATCAACATAGTCGCGGGGTGTACACAACCTTTTATAGTTAATGTCTTGTACGCTGAAATCCCAGAACTTGTATGAAACAAATACTTTATGTCTTTTAGATTCTACCATAAGGATCAGGTGACAGGTCAATTATACTCGGTTTACCGTTTACTGTTTACCGTTTACTGTGATTCATTCCTATCACATTTCCCTGCGTATTATGTTTGTGTGTTAAGCTGTTGCCAGCAAAAACACAAATAGTTCACGGTTCAATGTTCAGGGTGAAGGGTGACTATTGGTTATAATAAGTTAAATGATTGGCTCTTATGTCTGATTCTATTAGCCCAACAAAATGCATGATGTTATTACGATGGTCCTCTATAGTTTGATGGGTCAACCCGGGACTGGCATCTTCATGTATCACATTATTACGTATAGAAAACAGAGAGTTCATCATACGTAAATCATTCTGTGCATCAGCCGACTTTATAAAAGCTTCCAATCCGTGCCTCTCAAAAAGTGACTCTATCTCTTTTTGTCCATGTTTTCCCATACCGAATTTTGTAGAAGGACGTATATTCATAATGCTTGCTATAGAACTGCCATCATTCTTCAACAAGGTCATCAGCGACTGAAGAAAACTATTTCTAACGGTTTTGTTCTTAACTCCTGATGCACTATTGACAGCTGTATCAATATAGGTATCCTTCATCTTGGTTGGTATCGACGTATTGGTATGTCCCTGTATAACCATTCTTGAATGTTCATCCATAAAATCTTCCAAAAACACTTCGAATTTAGTACAAAGCAAAACTACAGCTATTTTATTAAACATCTGGTACATCTTTATGTCCGCCTGATTCTGTTGGGCATAGTTGAGTATTGTGTTTATCTCAGTAATATTGCTCCGAATATGGTCAATACTCTCCATATTGTCACCCTGCGATAATCCGATTCACCTCCTTACACCACTCACACAAGCGATAGGTTATAACTTTGGTATCAGATGTTCCTATCTTGATACTATTCTTGAAGTCAATCTCATTATTAGTCTTTTCAAGGAACCTATTGACTATAAACTCTCTTTTATTCATCAACTCTTCTATAGTGTGTTGAGTCGATGAAAGCATGATAACATCAATAATTGCTCGGTTGATTGTCTTCTCTGTAGTTCCGTCCAAACCTTGACGTTTGAATGCGTTTTCCCCATATACTTGATAGACCTTGTTTACCGTGTCTTCAAATACTTGTTTCCACTCCCCTGACTCTGATGATTTTATATCTTTATGCTCGCTCATAAAGGTATTCAAGAATGATTTCATTCTTCCTTTATAGCCCTTCAGGGTTTCTGTTTGCGAGTCCCAACTTTTCCAAATAGCAAGGAATCTAAGCGCTGTTTCCCTGTCAGCCATCCGCACATGTGGCTCTCGAAGCCCCATGAGTTTCAACCATATTCCATTCTGAACCACTTCTTTCAGGAATCTGTTTAGGCTTCCACGATAAAGGCAATTGCGCAGTTCTTGTTCTGTAAGATGTACCGAGCCTGTATTCAAACGCATAAACACGTCATACTTTATCTCCTCATTAGAATCATGAGTTATCATGATGACACGAAGCAAACCATTCTTCAGCATCCTTAGTGCCTTGGGATTGAGCGTATTGATATCACTCTTGTTCAAATCTGAAAGAATCTCCAATCCTCTGAGTTTAAACTTACCATCAAAGAAGCGTTTTAAGGAATAAAGACGCTGTAATCCATCAATTACCGACCATGAATCATCTTCTTCCTGTGAAACATAGATAACAGGAATTGGAACGTTTAATATGATAGATTCTATAAGCATAGAGGCTTTTTTATTGTCCCATACGTAATTGCGCTGATAGTCTGGGTCAAGTCGAATGTCCTTATCATCTATCATGCGAACTATATCAGCAACGCTTTTATCGTATGCTTGAGTAGTTATCTTACGAACCTCTTGAGGTATTTCGTATGGAATCTTAGAATCCTCATCATAGTCATCATCAAAGATTATATCTTGATTCTGTCTGTTAGGAAGATTATCCATTTTCAGTATCTCATCTTTCATAATTTATATAGTATAATCAATTCTAAATATGAATACGTTAGAAAAACTATCCCTGACGTCAGGTACATAATTCTTTAATAAATAATTGGAAATCATTAGACGATTCCGTAATCCATTTAATATTTGTTGTTTATTCTATATTAATTCCGTCTTTTATCAATAGCTGTTCAATAATAGGTTTTACAGCTTCTTTTGCTTGCTTGCCCAGTTGAATCAAGTGTTCCTTTTCCGTTTCGCTCATCTTGGAGATTTGGCGAATAGAAACACATATATCTGTATAACAGTATTCTACCGCATCATCAATAGTTTCTTTATGAACAGATCCTTCCGAAAGCTCTTTGTCAAACGAATCCTTGTATTTCTTCAGAATTGCAGACTTGAAAAGTTCAAAGACCATTTTCTCTCCTTGGCTCTTTGCCTTTTCTATTAGCAAGTCAGTTGCCTTAAGAATTGCCTCTTCGAGTTGTTTATATCTCTTGTCCTGTTGCATTGTTCAACCCATCTTTTCACTCAAGAAAAGGAGGTTTATTTGCACTTCAGTATAAAGATTTAAGAAGCTTATATTATCTTTTTGAGAGCTTTTAACCTCATCATCAACCTGTTACCATATGGTGTTAGCGTCCAATAGGTGTTGGCATCTGTCGTTGAGTGTTTTTTTGCACTTGGCTTAATAATGCCCAGTGCTATAAGTTGTACTTTAACAGTCTGAAAACTATCTTCTGATAACGAATGAATACTCGGTGAATTTTGGGAAACCTGTTTCACTATGTCATGTAAAGCCAATTTAAGCGCATTTTCAGAACACTCATTAATCATATGAGGTGCTAATGCAGAAATTATTCTATTCCATGAGAATTTGAAAGACTGGTTTCCATAAAGGCTATTTATATAAAGTATAGTCATTTCATCTTCTCCTTGTTGTAATTCTTCTATACCTTCAGGGTCTTTATCTTCTAACTCACGAATTGTTGCATTCAACGCATCTATTTGTTCTCTAAGTTTCAATATTTCTTTGCTCGATTCTGCATTCATTTGGTCAGCTTTTACCCAACCAACACGAGGCTTGGTTTTAATCAAACCATTAAGGCTTAATATAACTTGGGAAGCCAAATTGTCTGCAGTAGTCCAGAATCTACACAAACGTTTTTGAACGTCTGTCTTGAATGCATTCAGTTTTGTTTCTGATTCTTCATTCTGCTCAGTCTTTGACTTTGGTAAGGAATTTGGTTCTTTATGAAGGAATGTGATAACAGGTATGCCTTTACTTACAGCATACTCATATTCTTTTTGAGTATAACTTATCCCTGTTGATTCTTCAATGGAGCCATAACGTCCTGCTATAATTAGAACATAATAGTCACACTCATCAATTAGTTGTTTGATAACATCCCACTGACTCTCGTCTGAAGCATTGAAATACTCCATACCTACTGGAAAGCAGTTCATCTGGAGTAAAGACTCCATGACAGCCTTGCGTTCTTCCTGTAAGTCCTCATAAGTGGAGCTAACGAAAACTTGGTACTTTTTATCCATGTCTTTCCTTGTGGGATATGTTCATTGCATTTGTTCTGACTGGCAGTATCGAACGTTTTCGTTAAGCCATACAGCCAGAGCCAAATTTATTTGAGCTATGGTGTGGCGAGAAAACGAAGGATAAAATCCAACTGCACCACCTATGCGACCACCTGCGCAGTCAGATTTTGTCTATTTTGTTAAACTTTGTGTCGAAATATTTATTTTTTTAGGGATCAGGGGACGGTTCTACTGACCCACTTTTATTTTGCCATCGAACGAAGGCTGAGGGATGAAGGCTGAGGGAAGATGGCTGATGGCAGATGTTTGTCCGCTCTTACTTCTGACATCAGACTTCGCAGAAACCACCTCTGTATCTATCGGTTGTTACGGTTATAGGCCATATATGTTTGGTTGTATTGATCATGTTGGGGTCAAACAGATTCAACCTTTGTTCATCTTGGCAGGGATTATTCGGTCTACTATGACGAAGGATGCTTCAATATGATAGACGTACACCCATTTACGGTTATGAGATACCATCCGGCGTGCCTCGGGGTGTATCTGACGCAGTGTCATTGATGTTGTCTTGCCATAGAGATCAGCATAAAATGCCAACGTCTTTATCTCCTCACGCATATTATTGGCATAGCGAATAGCTCCTTCCACCGTCATCATAGACTTAAGGAACTTGCGCAATTCTGCCATGTCTGCACGAGCTCCATGACTGATTCGAACCTCATAGATTTGCATAATCCTCGCGCACCTTGTCTATCAGTTCATCGAAGTATTCGTCCACAGACATTGTACTGGCCATTATCCTATTTCGGGTGGAAGTGGCATTGAAATTCTGCTTCGTATCTGTTGCTTGATTGGTTACTATCATAATACTGCTTTTATTTTGTGGACAAAGATACGAAAAAGATTTGAATCTTGCCGTACTTTGAACCATTATTTTTCAATTTTTGTATTATTGCAAGAATGCCTGATTTTTGCTAATTTTGTAGGGAAAAGACCAGGAGAGGTCCGATTCCCGAATGTCTGATGAATGTCTGATAGCCTCGGAACAGCGGTTTCCGTATTGCACTTGCTGTCAGGCCGTTACGCGGAAGTTCACATTAGCTGGGAAATCTTGATTGGTATTATATTATCCTCGTATAAACCCATAATGTAATGTGACGGTTTCTTTGTAACGGTTAAAGGGTTCTTTTTGTAGCGGTTAGGAAGATCAGGGGACGGTTCTTTGATCCGCTTTGGGATTCTCACCTCTTATATTTATAATAATGGTTATTGGTTATTGAAAAAATGGAAGAAGTCTTTGACGGTTTTACCTATAGACTTCTTGTTGTTAATGAAGGCTTCCATGACCTTTGCTGTGCGATGGACGGGAATGAGTTCATAATCAGCAATAGCAGCTGGTATGAGGCATGACGACTCTGCAGGCACGAGCACTTCATCGCCTGTGGCACGGACACGGATGGTAAACGGTTCGCCTATATTCATCATGATAATGAAAGAGTCGTACTTGATCATATTCCTATGAAAAGGCTCATTCGTCTCAACAATCTTGATGCTGAAGAATGGGGTGTTCAGAAGTTTGTTGGCTTCACCCAAATTCTCTTCATACGGTGTCTTATATTCCGGATAAACGGTATAATCGATGGCCTTTGCCGCCAGTTCGGTATGCAACTCCCGTGGTCTTCCATCAAGTCCTGGACGGTTATAGTCAAAAATGCGATAGGTGACATCAGAGGACTGCTGTATCTCAGCCAGTTTAATGCCTCCGCAGATGGCGTGCACACGGCCGGAAGGGAGATAGAAGACATCTCCTTTGTGTACCAAATGTTTTGCGAGGACTTCTGTAATGGTGCCTTTAGCAACGTGTTCCTTATACTGTTCCGGTGTGATATGCTCCCTAAACCCTGCATAGAGGAAGGCTCCTGGTTCGGCATCAAGGATATACCACATCTCTGATTTGCCAAACTTGTTATGCTCTCGCTTGGCCATCTCATCATTGGGATGTACCTGTATGGAGAGATCCTGATGGGCATCGATGATTTTTGCGAGAAGGGGTAGTTGATTGTTGTATTTGAGTGCTGTCTGACGTCCGAGAATTTCTTCCGGTCTGCGTGATATTACCTCTGTCAGATTGTAACGCGCCCATGTACCGTTCTCCACTTCTGACTCTGAATTAGGAACACCCGAAACGGTCCAATCTTCTGTTCCCCAGACCAATGTCTTACGGTTCTGCTTGAAGAGCATCGGATAGAGTTTGTTGCGACTGGCCTCGATCACGCATCCAATAGTCATGATACGACTATCTGTAAGAGCGTGCAACTCGTGGCTGGTGCATTTCTCTACATATACAAAGGTATCCTTCCTACAAGTGTTCTTCTTGCCATCCAGATTGATCTCCAACTCACCATCAAGAACATAGAATCCCTCCTGCATATCAGGATGCACATGGGCAACAGCTATTTCACCTGCTTTGAGGTCTGTTATGGCTACCTGTGTTAGTGAGCAACCAGACTCATTGCTGGAGAGAAGAACGCGCTTCTGCCCTACTCCATGTGAAGTGGTGACGGGAACGATGTCTGTAAGATGACGAAGCATCTGAGAGTTTATAGTTTATAGAGATGATAATAGTTAAATCTCTTAACTATTTCACAATTCCTTTCTCCAAGTACTCGGCAAGGTTGGTGCGAACCTTTGCTGCAGCGCCCTCTGCAGCCACTTTTGCAATATCATGCTCAACCATAATCTTCACCAATTCCTCGAAGCTGGTCTTATTGGGGTTCCAACCCAATTTCGCCTTTGCTTTTGTAGGATCGCCCCAGAGATTGACAACATCGGTAGGACGATAGAAGTCAGGGCTGACTCGTACTACGACGTCGCCGGGTTTGAGAGATGAGGACTGATGGCTGATGGCTGAGTCTATGCTCTTGACTACGCCAACTTCATCAAGACCTTCGCCTTGGAATTCGAGTTCGATACCAGCATGCTTGAAAGCTAAGTCGGTGAACTCACGAACACTATGCTGTACACCTGTAGCAACGACATAGTCTTCTGGTTTGTCTTGCTGGAGAATGAGCCACATACATTCCACATAATCTTTGGCATAACCCCAGTCACGCAGACTATCCATATTGCCAAGATACAAACAATCCTGCAATCCCTGTGAAATACGAGCAGCAGCAAGGGTAATCTTACGGGTGACAAACGTCTCACCGCGACGCTCTGACTCGTGGTTGAAGAGAATGCCAGAGCAGCAATACATGTTGTATGCCTCACGGTACTCCTTCACGATCCAGAAACCATACTGCTTCGCTACAGCATACGGACTATAGGGATGGAAAGGTGTATTCTCATTCTGTGGAACCTCCTCCACCTTGCCATACAACTCTGAGGTTGATGCCTGGTAAACACGGCAGGTCTTTTCCAAGTGGCAGGCACGAACAGCCTCCAAAATGCGCAGGACACCTACGGCATCAACGTCAGCTGTAAATTCAGGTGAATCGAAACTTACCTGCACATGGCTCTGTGCTGCCAAGTTATATATCTCGTCAGGTTGTACCTTATCTACCACCTGTACCAAACCCATGGAGTCGCCCATGTCGCCATAGTGCAGGTGAAAGTGTGGCTGACCTTCAAGGTGAGCTATGCGCTCACGAAAATCAACTGAACTACGACGGATGATGCCGTGTACTTCATAACCTTTCTCCAAAAGGAACTCGGCCAAGTAACTTCCGTCCTGACCTGTAATACCGGTAATCAGTGCTGTTTTCATCATAATCTTATTGCTAATTTACTTTTTCGTATTGTTTATTAGTCGCAGTTGAAGATGTCGCGGGTATATACTTTCTCAGACACATCATCCAAAACGGTATCATAACGATTGGCGATGATGGCATCTGACAGTTTCTTAAACTCATCAAGGTTGTTCACTATCCTTGAACCAAAGAAGGTTTCACCGTCTTTGAGCGTAGGCTCATAAATGATGATATTGGCTCCCTTAGCCTTCACACGCTTCATGATGCCTTGGATGGCACTCTGGCGGAAATTGTCGGAGTTGCTCTTCATGGTGAGACGGAACACACCAATGGTAACATTCTTCTCTGCACTCTCATTCCAGTCGCTATTGGCTGTATAGTAGCCTGCCTTGCGTAGTACCTCATCAGCAATGAAATCCTTACGAGTACGGTTACTTTCAACAATGGCTGTCATCATGTTTTGAGGTACATCAGCATAGTTAGCCAGTAACTGCTTTGTATCCTTGGGCAGACAATAGCCACCATAGCCAAAACTCGGATTATTATAGTGGGTACCGATACGGGGGTCAAGGCCAACACCAGAAATAATGGCCTGTGAGTCGAGGCCTTTGACCTCAGCATAGGTATCGAGTTCATTGAAGTAGCTGACACGAAGAGCCAGGTAGGTGTTCGCAAAGAGCTTTACCGCCTCAGCCTCAGTCATGCCCATGAAGAGACAAGGAATTCCCTTGTCGATGGCTGATGGCTGATGGAAGATGGAAGATTTGGGCTGCATATCTTTATTGGGACCGATGGCACCTTCAACAAGTAAGGATGCAAAAGTCTTGGCTTTTTCTTCTGCCTCCGGATTGCCAATAGCAGTAATGGCCGCATTCTCTTCGTCCCACTTCGCGTTGCGGTCTGCAGGCAATATCTTGGGATAACCTACAATGATACGACTTGGATAGAGGTTATCATAAAGGGCCTTGCTCTCACGCAGGAACTCCGGCGAGAAGAGTAGATTAAACTTCTTACCCTTCAAGGCGGGATCTGTGAGGAACTTCAGGGCGTACTTCACATACAGGCTGCGGCAATAACCCACAGGAATGGTACTCTTAATAACCATCACTGCATCGGGATTTACACTCAACACAAGGTCAATGACATCCTCCACATGCGATGTGTCGAAGAAATTCTTCTGCGGATCATAGTTGGTCGGAGCCGCAATCACGACAAAGTCGGCATCCCTATATGCACTTGCTCCGTCAAGCGTAGCGAAAAGGGAGGACTTTTCATTCCCCTCATCTCTCGCCTCCCCTACACAGGGGAGGATGGAGAGGTCTTTTAGGTATTTTTCAATATACTCATCTTGGATAGGAGAAATGCGCTTGTTGATTTTCTCCACCTTTTCCGGCACGACATCCACTGCCATGACATGATGATGCTGCGCCAACAGCGTAGCGATGCTCATGCCTACATATCCTGTGCCTGCAACTGCTATTTTCATAAAAGCTATGGTTAAAACCCCTCTCTGGCTCCCCGAGGGGGAGGATCTGTGAATGGGTTATGGGTTATTGATAATAAAGATTAAGAGTTATGGGTACCGATACGTCGGGGGTTCCTGCTGCGTTTGCAGTAGTTCAGAAAAGAGTATGACGCATCTCAATGATTATTCGGTACCCGCCGTAGGGATATTATATACCTGTTGCCATCTTTAGAACGTTGTGACAATCAAACACTTACGTGTTTCACTTATCGGCATGTAATATCTCGCAGAATCTCTTAATCTCTTTAATGCGCTGCAAAATTAAACATTTTTTATGAAAAACAAAAATAATCACCGAAAATATATAGATATTTTCGAAACAACAAAAAAACGGAACCTCCGAAGAAGTTCCGTTCGAGAGAGGTGCCTGGCGGATTCGAACCGCCGTAGACGGTTTTGCAGACCGTTGACTAAGCCACTCATCCAAGGCACCATTTTGTTTTTGCGGGTGCAAAGGTAATTGTTTATTTTCAAACAACCAAATTTTTATTTCACTTTTTATGGTGACAATCGAATTTCCTTTGGGATCCCGACGGTTTCTGTTGTCGTTTGCTTTCACGCAACGGACAGCCGACACAACCTGCACAAGGGTCGTTGGCAGCCTTCAGCACCAGCCATATACGATACAGGGCATACGACACGGCACAAATCAGTACGACAACAATGACAAAGTATTGCAAATATTTTTACAATTAAACGGGATTCTCATTCGGATCGTCATTGAACAAATCATCGGCAGCTTTCAGTTCATCTTCATCGAACCACTGTGAAAGTTTGGACTTTGCTTTCTCGCGTACCTCATCTGACACACTACCCCATACTTTATGAAGCACGAAGATAAGCACGGCCATATCATCACCCAGTCCTGCGATAGGAATGGCGTCCGGAACCAGGTCTAATGGGCTTATCAAATAACCCAACGCTCCGATGATAATGGCCTTGTCTTTCAAGGAAACCGTATTATTCTGCAGGGTATAATACAGGATCATAGCCGCATAAACCAGTTTGGAACCTGCTCTTTTGGCGATGCGGCTTATCTTATTGACAAATTCCGCGTTGGAGAATTTGTCCTTGTACTGCATGAAATCAGGTAATGACATATTTTTTACAATTTGACGATTTGAAATTTACTTTTCTAAATATAAAAAGGAGTGCTTCTATAAGCCGGGTTCTGTTCCCCATCCAGTCAGGCGGGGCGTCTGCCATTTATCCAGATCATGAGTTGCCCCATGACTCAAGCATTCTACCCTCCGTCGTACCTGTTCAGAACAGTTTCGGGCGGGCAACCCTCAGACGACGGTTTACATGAACTTGCAGTCTCCAGACGGCACAGCCTGACGATCACCCGTCAGCTGGTGGTCTCTTACACCACCTTCTCACCCTTACCCCCCCTATTTAATGCTTAATGCTTAATGCTTAATGCTTAATGCTTAATGCTTAATGCATAATGTTTAATGCGTAATGCATAATGTTTAATGCGTAATGCGTAATAAAAGGGGGGCGGTTGTTTTCTTCTGCCGGCTCCTACTGTCACCAATAGCTTCTATTTTCGGAAGTGGAGTACCCTATACTGCCCGGACTTTCCTCTCGCGCATAGCACCAGCGGCAGACCGAAGCACTCTTTCGGGGGACAAAGGTACGAATTTTATTTTAAATTAAATGGTTAAACGAATGTAAATTTTCAGGAACAGCACGCAAACGGATTTTAAAGGAAGTTCCTGAATTGTTAAAATGCAACAAAAAGGACAGACAATTTGTCAGTTTCACATTTTTTGCGTCTATATTTGCAGCGACATTTGCGAATGGCACGGAATGTGCTGGTAGAAAGAACAAACAACAATTTATAAGGTATAATAAAATTTATAAGGTATAATAAGATGATGAAAAAGTATTCTAAGTATTTGCTGATTGCAATGTGCGTGGTCGCCGTTGCTTTTTCAGCAGGAGCATTCATGAAAGCAAGTGCAGCCAAAGCACCAGGACAACCCGTTGATTTGACCTTTGCCGCTGAGAGGGCATTGCCGGCAGTTGTACATATTAAATATGTGCAGAACTCCAAGACCAAGACGGTAGAGGTAGAAGATCCGTTTGGCGATTTCTTCGACCCGTTCGGTTTCTTCGGCAACCCAGGAAATGGTGGAGGCAGCCGCAAGCAAAAGGTACAGACTCCGAAGCGAGAAGGTTCCGGCAGTGGTGTGATTATTTCCGCAGACGGTTATATCGTCACCAACAACCACGTGGTCAATGGTGCTGACGAGCTGACGGTCACACTGAATGACAATACAGAGTTTTCTGCCCGCATCATCGGTACAGATGAGACCACCGACCTGGCATTGATCAAGGTCAGCGGCAAGAACCTCCCCACCATTCCCATTGGCGACTCCGACAAGCTGAAGGTTGGCGAATGGGTATTGGCTGTCGGTAATCCCTTCAACCTGAACTCAACGGTCACCGCAGGTATCGTCAGTGCCAAGTCACGCGGCTTAGGAGCCAACGGTGTTGAGAGTTTCATTCAGACAGACGCCGCCATCAACGCAGGTAACTCTGGTGGTGCACTGGTAAACACCAATGGTGAGTTGGTAGGTATCAATGCCATGCTCTACTCACAGACAGGTTCCTATAGCGGTTACGGGTTTGCCATCCCGACCACCATCATGACCAAGGTGGTAGATGACCTGAAGAAATACGGAACCGTGCAACGTGCCGTTTTGGATATCCAGGGTACCGATGTACACAACTATATCGATGCGCAGAAGGCTGAGGGCAAGGATGTGGACCTGGGTACACATGAGGGTATCTACGTTGCCAAAGTCAATGAGAACGGTTCTGGTGAGGATGCCGGTCTGAAAGAAGGTGATGTCATCATCGAAGTAGGTGGCAAACAGGTGAAGAAGATGACTGAGCTGCAGGAGTTCCTTGCCAGCAAGCGTCCAGGTGACAAGATTACGATCACCTATCTGCGTGACAAGAAGAAGATTACCAAGACCGTCACCCTCAAGAATACAAAGGGTAATACAGAGGTGGTCAAGGGTGCTGCAGACATTGACGTATTAGGCGGCAACTTCCGTCCGATCACCGACACCCAGAAGCAGGAGTTCAGTATCAATTATGGTCTGGAGGTGACGAAAGTGAACAGCGGTGCTTTGAAAGAAGCCGGTGTCACCAAGGGTTTCATCATCCAAAAAGTCAACGACCAGCCGATTAAGTCTATCGAAGACCTGCAGGATGTGGTCAAGCAAGTATCAGGCGATAAGGAGTCTGTCCTTTGGATTCAAGGCTTACAGCCGACAGGTAAGAAGGCATACTTCGCCGTACCGATTGAGTAAAGCATAAAAAACCTGGGCAACAGCTCAGGTTTTTTAATGGGGTTTGGGTTATTGAAACCCCTCTCTGGCTCCCCCGAGGGGGAGGATCTGTGAATGGGTTATGGGTTATTGAAGTTATTGAAAAAATAAAATGTACAAATAATTTGTGGAAATCATTTTTTTATCGTACATTTGCATCTGCTAAAAATGACAACTGAATGAGACAACTGAAGATTACCAAATCCATTACCAACCGCGAGAGTCAGTCGCTTGATAAGTATTTACAGGAAATCGGGCACGAGGAACTCTTGTCTGTGGAGGAAGAAGTAGAGTTAGCACAGCGGATCAAAAAAGGTGACCGACAAGCTTTGGAGAAGCTGACGAAGGCCAACTTACGGTTTGTTGTCTCCGTTGCCAAACAGTATCAGAACCAAGGACTGAGTCTTCCCGACCTTATCAACGAGGGTAATCTCGGTCTGATGAAGGCAGCAGAGAAGTTTGATGAAACACGCGGCTTCAAGTTTATCAGTTATGCGGTATGGTGGATTCGTCAAAGCATCCTGCAGGCTATTGCCGAGCAGAGCCGCATCGTCAGGCTGCCTTTGAATCAAGTCAGCTCGGTCAGCAAAATCAACCGTGCCTTGAACAAGTTCGAACAGGAGAACGAGCGGCGTCCCAGTGTGAACGAGATTGCCGAGAAGGTTGATTTACCAGAGGAGAAGATTGTCGATGCCATGAAGGTAAACTCACGGCATGTGTCTGTCGATGCACCCTTTGCTGAGGGAGAAGACAACAGTTTACTGGACGTGTTGCCCAACGACGACTCCCCGATGGCAGACAATGAACTGGTCAAGGAGTCGCTGCGTGAAGAAATCAACCGCGCCCTGGCCCTGCTGAACGACCGTGAGCGGAACATCATCCAGGCCTTTTTCGGTATCAACGAGCCAGAGATGACGTTGGAAGAGATCGGTGAGAAGTTCGGTCTCACCCGTGAACGGGTCCGTCAGATTAAGGAAAAGGCGATTCGGAAGCTGCGCAGCAATACCAAGAGTAAGATCTTGAAGGCGTATTTGGGCGAGTGAGGAGACCCCTCCTAACCCATCCCGAGCAAGCTCGCCCCCCCGTAGCCTTCCCCCTGTATAGGGGAGAAATTGTAATGGATTATCAGTTTGAAAATGGAAAAAAGAAAATATTTATTGCTATTCGTCATGTTATTGGGTTTATCCATCAGTAGCATGGCACAAGACAAAAAGACAGCCGTGTATATGTTCGGTTTCTCAGCTTCGTTTAATGACTCCATCGTCTATCTCACTGATATTCAGAAGGTAGAAGATGCATGGGTGGAAAGTAAGAATGGTTTTCTGGTAAACAGAGATGACTACTCCTACCAGCTGCAGAACTACCTGAAGCAGAAAGGAGAGCAGACACCCACATGTGTCACCTTCTATGCTTTGAAACAGAATGACATTCATAAGAAGTATGAAAATCTGAAGAAAAAATATACGAACAAGAAGCATGGCGATTTTCTGGTGTCCTATATCAAAGCAGAGGACTTCATGTTCACGGCAGTAACCCCTGATGAGATATACACACAAGAGCCGAAGAAGGAATCGAAAAAAGACAAGAAAAAGGGCAAGGAGCCAACGCCGTAACCAATGACTTGAACCGGGCATAGCATGAAGCACACACATCTTTTCAGGATTGCAGAACTGAATGTCAGCATTACATTTGAAGAATCACAGCATAACGGCATGTGGTTCCTGTCGTCGTTTGAACCCTTCCGGGTAGAAACCCACGATGGGGATGTGTTTTTCCATTTGACCGTTGACGACACGATACGGCCGGTTCCGAAAGAACATCGTACCCGCATCCGTGCTTTTGACACGGGAAACGGTGATACGATTGTTGACAAGTTGGACGATGGCGGATATCAATACATCATCAAAGACATCCAAGGAGCCGACTGTTGTCTGCTCATCTGCAACAAAGACTTCAGTCTGTGTCGCTGTGCCCTGAATGGTAATTTCGATATGCGGAAGTTCGGACTGAACAATGCACTGATGTTGATATTCGCTTTTGCCGGAAGCAGGCAGCAGACATTGCTCATCCACGCCTCCTTGGTGCGCAACAACGGTTATGGCTATGCGTTTATTGCCAAAAGCGGAACGGGTAAGAGTACACAGGTGAGTATGTGGCTGCGCTATATCCCTGGCAGTGACCTGATGAACGACGACAATCCTATTATCCGTATCCTTGACGGAAAACCCTATATATACGGAGGTCCCTGGAGTGGAAAGACCCCTTGCTATCGGAATGTAAAGGCACCGTTGGGTGCTATTACCCGTATTGACCGTGCCCCGAAGAACTGGGTGGAGAAGTTGCCACCGATAGAGGCTTTCGCCTCAGTGCTTCCAGCCTGTTCTGCCATGAAGTGGGATTCTGAGATCTACAATCACATCTGTGATACCATTACCAGAATTATCGAAACGACAGGCATCTATACACTACACTGTCTGCCCAACGAAGAAGCTGCAAGAATATGTCAACAAGCCATCTCAAGATAACAGAAATACAATTCCCCAATGCGGAATTCCTGCCGGAAGTGGTGAAGATGCTCAATGAGGGTCATACCGTTACCCTACGGTTGCGGGGCTATTCCATGAGACCCTTCTTAGAGGACAACCGTGACAAGGCATTGCTTTGTAAGCCGGAGCATCCGAAGGTGGGCGATCCTGTGTTGGCAGAGATAGCACCAAAGCATTTTGTCCTACACCGGATTATCGATATCAAAGGCGATCATGTCACCTTACGGGGCGACGGCAATCTGGCAAACGAGACCTGTCGGCTGGAGAACATCGTGGGAGGTGTGATTGGTTTCTACCGTAAAGGAAGGAATACCCTTGACCGTACAGACGGACGGAAATGGCGTACCTACTCATGGATATGGATGCGCCTCTACCCTATCCGCCGTTACCTGTTGGCATTTTACAGAAGGATCTGGTTGAAAATTGTCAGGAGATGACAAGAGGATGAAGAAAATGAACAAGTAATCAATGGAAATATGAAAGCAAAAAAAGGATTTAAACTCCGTGAGATTTGTGGAGAGAATATTATTGTTGCTGACGGTATTGAGAATATTGACTTTAGCAGTATCATCAGCATGAATGAGAGTTCTGCCTATTTGTGGAAGGCCATTCAAGACAAGGAACAGTTTTCTACGGAAGAACTGGCAGCACTCCTGACAGAGCAGTACGAAGTAGATGAGGCTACCGCATTGGCAGACAGTCAGATGCTGGTAGATCAATGGTTGAAGGCAGGAATTATTGATAGTTGATAGTTAAGAGTTGATAGATAATAGTTAATAGTTAAGAGTTAATAGATAATAGTTAAGAGTTAATAATTAACGCTTTAGTTCCTGTTCGAAGAACTGAGCAATTTGCCGTAGCAGGTGGGTACGGGTATTTCCGCCGTAGATGCTATGGTTTCTGTTTGTATAGAGATTTTCCTTAAAGTCTTTATCTGCCTGTACCAATGCCTCAACATATTCATACGTGTTTTGCGGATGAACATTATCGTCTGCCGTACCATGACAGATCAACAAAGCACCATGAAGCTGGTCAGCGCGCTGGATAGGATTCACTGCGTAACCATCCGGATTTTCCTGAGGGGTACGCATGTATCGCTCTGAATAGATGCTGTCGTAGTATTTCCAGTTGGTGGGAGGAGCCACCGCCACACCAGCCCGGAAGACTGGTCTTCCTTCGCTCATCGACATCAGCGTGTTAAAGCCTCCAAAGCTCCAGCCCCAGATACCGATACGGTCAGCATCGACGTATGGTTGGCGTCCCAGCCATAGTGCCGTTTCAACCTGATCTTTTGATTCAAGGTCTCCCAGTCGCAGATAAGTACATTTTTCGAAAGCGGTACCACGACCACCTGTACCACGACCATCTACACAGACAACGATGAAGCCACGCTGGGTAAGATAGGCGTCATACAGTCCACCATTCCCCATTGAGCCGATATTCCAGGAGTCGATTACCTGCTGGTTGCCAGGTCCACCATACTGGAACATGATCACTGGGTATTTCCGATGAGAATCAAAGTCAACGGGTTTCATCATCCATCCGTTGAGCGTGTGTCCCTCACCTGTTGTAAACTGGAAGAAATCCTTTTGGGGGATGTCTGCCGAAAGCATTTTTTCTTTTATTTCCTGATTGTCGATGATGGTACGCAGGCGTTTACCCGACTGGTCACAAACGGTATAGACGTATGGTGTCTGACGGTCGCTCCATGTATTGACAAAATATGCATAATCTCCAGAGAAAACAGCACTGTTCCATCCCTTACGAGGTGTCAGCAACGATTGATTACCGTTCTTATCCACCTGGTACACCTCTCTATTCATCGGTGTCGGTGATGCTGACTGATAAAAGATGTTCCCGGTACGCTCATCAAATCCATATACATCCGTCACATCATAGTCTCCTTGTTCAACCTGGCGAATCATCTTACCATTGAAGTCATAGAGATAGAGATGCATATAGCCGTCGCGGTCGCTGGGCAGGAGAATCAGATTCTTTCCGACAATGATATGCTCCATCGCCTCTTCCTTCACATAGCCATTGCTCTTTTCCTCGATCAGTAACCTGGATTTGCCTGTAGAAGGAGTTGCTGCATAGAGACGAAGCGTATCCTGATGACGGTTCATGGTATAGAGTACGATTTGATCTGGCTGTTGCGTCGTCTTGATTCGCGGGATATAGCCGTCAGCATCCAATGGCAAGTCATATTTCCGAGTCGTACCACTTTTGACGTCATAGCTCCATGCGGATACCACAGCGTTGTCTTGTCCTGCCTTCGGATATTTATAAGCATACTCACCGGGATAGTCGGTCAATTCATCATACGATGGCGTATCTCCCTTGAATAATTGCAGGGCATAGGTCTTGACATTCGTTTCATCATAGCGTATCCAACTAATGGTATGGCTGTCAGCACTCCATGCCATTGCGTTGTTGAAAGAGAATTCCTCTTCGTTGACCCAGTCTGGAATGCCATTGATAACCTCATTGAATACACCATCTGTTGTAATCTGCCGTTCCGTTTGTCCGTCGGTTATGAAGATATTATTTGCACGGACAAAAGCAATTTGTTTCCCATCGGGAGAGAACGTCGGTACCTGTTGCGGACCGTTCGGAGAAAGAGGGCATAAGGTTTTGTCTTTCACCTTATATATATAGTACTCTGCCGTAAACGATCGACGATAGATGCTCTGCGTATTCGTTTGTATCAACAAAGTCTGTCCATCAGCCGACAGTTCATAGTCATCGAATTCCTCTATGGGTACACCTCCATCTCCCAGTTTGTCTATGTCGAACAAGACACCTGTCATCTTTCCTGTTTTGAACGAGTATTTCTCTATTCTTCTACCATCGAGACTGATCTGTGCATATTCGTTAGAACCAACGATTGGGTTTATACCCGAAATTCTTTCGGCACGGAAAGTACCCTTTGTCACATCTGTGATCTTCAACGGTTCGCCTGCCTGTAATGTCAGCAAGCCCATCGTCCAAAAAACTGTGAGTATCATTAATCGTTTCATCGTTTGCAAAGGTAGGATTTTTTTTCTACCTTTGCAAACGATGGAGCATTTTTATAACGACTTCGGTACCTGGATACGCAAACGCTATCCTTTCCGTTTGCAGAAACTCTCTGTGGATGCGGGTTTTACCTGTCCTAACCGCGACGGACGTATCGGCACTGGTGGTTGTATCTATTGCGACAACCGAACCTTTAACCCTGCCTACTGCAGCAAGGAGAAGCGTATCACACAACAGTTGGAAGACGGCAAGGCTTTCTTTTCCCGCAAATATCCCACCATGAAATACCTGGCTTATTTCCAAGCCTATACGAACACATACGCCCCTACCGAGCAGCTGATGCGGATGTACCGTGAAGCACTTGCGGTAAAAGATGTTGTCGGACTGGTCATCGGTACCCGTCCCGACTGTGTCAATACGGAAATCCTAGATGCATTGGCCGCGCTGCAGGAAGAAACAGATTTCCTGCTGATAGAATACGGTATTGAGTCTGCCAATGATGAGACATTACGGCGCATCCATCGCGGTCATGATTTCGAATGTGCCAGACGCGCTGTAGATGAAACGGCCAAAAGAGGCATTCTTACCGGAGGACATATCATCTTAGGTCTGCCAGGTGAGGATGCAGCTGAGAGCATCCGTCAGGCTCCCGTGATATCATCGTTGCCTTTGGATATCCTGAAAATCCATCAGATGCAGATTATCCGAGGCACCCAGTTGGCACAGTTATACCAAAAACAGCCATTTCATGTGTATGATGTAGAGGAATATCTGGAACTGATTACCGCATACATCCAATGGCTTCGCCCAGACCTGGTGCTGGAACGGTTTGTCAGTCAGTCGCCCCCAGACCTGCTCATAGCACCAAAGTGGGGACTGAAAAACTATGAGTTTACCCACCGGCTTGAGAATCACTTGAGGAAAACGGGAGCCTATCAAGGGAAAATGTTCAAGGAGCATTTTTCCCTGGCAGATACGTCTATGAGATAATTTCTAAATCTTAAAACCAGAGAAATCGGCCATTTTCAATAGTTCGTCATACGACACATGACGACCAGATTTCATGAAACGCTCGACAGCCATCACATATTTCGACCGGAATACCTGTCGTCCCAATGCCTGATTGACAACCCATTGGATTTTTCCCATGTGCAGATCGCGTTCCAACTGCGGACGGCCCTCAAAGTCTTTCAACGGATACTGACTGACCAGATAGAAACTCAAGGCATCGGGAAGAATCATCTCACGCGTCATCTGCATACACTGTGCATCCGAATAATACTCCTGATACAGAGGATAGTCCTTTCCCATATATTTATCCAGGGAGATACCCAACGAGTGATTGCCGATAATCACGCTCTGATCCAAGGCAGAAATCTGAGCATATATCTCAGGTATCTCCATGTCTGGCAGCCACTTCTTCAAGCGTGTGAAAGCGTTGTTGAAGTCTTTGTCCAGATCCTCGATATTGGCATATTCCGACTCCACATCCGACAAAAGCGTCTGCAATTTCGGATCCTGAAACAATTTCAAGAACTTGGAATGAATTTCCGGATCTTTCACAGATCCCAACCGAAGGATATCCTCAAACAACATACGCGTCTCCATCGGATATTCCATATTCATTTCCTGTAAGGCAGAGAAATCAGCAGTTGTCAAATAGCGGTATTCCAGTCGGTCGAAACGACGAACTTCAATGAGGGGCGACTGGTCATCGTCCTCATTCGGTCTGAGTTTGAACTCGCAAGCCACACACACGAGCAACACCAATAATAATATGCCGTATATCTTTTTCAAAGCGTCTGCTGATTCATCAATATCGGATGCAAAAGTAATTAAAAGCATTTAAAAAACCAAACAAATCGCTAAAAAATTTAAAAATAAGATATAAAAAACTCGTTTTAACTTTAATTTGTTGAAAATTTACTTCTTTTTAGAGTGTCTTCGTGTTCTTTTCATACGCTATCCATGATTTATTTTGTACCTTTGAGCTGTCGTTCAACATTCGTATCAAAGACAATATGATGAATAGAAGAAGCTATTTCCTTACATTATTATTATTGTGTGCCGGGATGGTAAGTGCACAGACCACTTTTGAGGTGGAAGTAACCAATCCGATGGGTAAGAACCGTACCGATGTACCTGTTGTTATTCCCATTGCCAGTGAACAATCATACACGATGGCAAAAGTAACGGCAGACGGTGTGGAGATTCCGTCGCAGCTCGATGACCTGAACAGGGATGGACACAATGATGAATTGTGTTTCGTTACAGACCTGAAAAAGAAAGAAAAAAAAGTCTTTCAGGTTGTTCTCAACAGTCATGACGACCCGTGTTACTATCAGCCACGCACCTTTGCAGAATTGATGTTGCGCAACCCAAAGGTGAAAGTGAAGAACCAGCAGGACATCTACCTGCAAGAAATCAGTGTGACACCAGATACCCAGGACCCCTATCATTTGGTTCATCATCATGGCATCGCCTTTGAAAGTGAACTGATTGCCATCAGGGTGTATTTTGACAAGCGTCAGACGCTGGACCTCTATGGAAAATTCCAAAAACGCCTGGAATTGAAAGAAACACAGTTCTATACCTTGGATGAACAGAAGGCACAGGGCTATGGTGATGATGTGCTATGGGTTGGCAACACGTTCGGTTTAGGTGCTTTCCGAGGATGGGATGGAAGTAAACCAACCATGATTGATGATGTACTTGTGCGTACTCAGCGTATCGTTGCTACCGGTCCTGTTCGTACCATCGTGGAGATAGAAGACCGCGGATGGAGATACCAAGCTGATGAACCGCGACTGAACATGACCATCCGCTATACGCTCTATGCCGGTCACCGTGATGTGGATGTAGATGTGTTGTTTAATAAGGATATGACAGGAAAGCTGTTTTCTACTGGACTCATCAATGTAAATGACTCAAAAGAGTTCAGCGACAAAGATGGTCTGCGTGGACTATGGGGAACAGACTTCCCTGCTGGCGCGAAAGATTCGATTGCTCACCCACGCGAGACCGTCGGTATGGGCATCTATATACCCAAACAGATACGGGTAAGCGAGGAGCCTGCCAACAAAGACAACTATGCATTTGTTGTGAAGCCAACAGGAAATCATTTACATTATAACTTGGTTTATGGCAGTGCCAATGAGCAATTTGGCTACCACAACGACAAAGAATGGTTCCAGTTCTTGAAAGAATGGCGAAAAGAGCTTGAGGCGCCGGTGGTAGTTAAGTAATAAGGAGTAAGGAGAGAAGGAGAGAAGGAGAGAAGGAGAGAAGGAGAGAAGGAGAGAAGGAGCGAGGGGCGAGGGGCGAGGAGCGAGGAGCTATAATTGGGAATAGAATTTCCTTCCTTTCGCATAATACAACCAAAGGATGGCATACGGTTTACGTTCAGGCATCGAGCTACGATCAGTTCTTGATGCCTGGATTTTTTTACGGTCTTCATCAAACTCATGTCGCCATCTTTTGAATGCGCGTCGTGCACGATAGATGGCTTTGAAATCGCCCACATGACCTTTCATCAACAGCGTTTGGTAGGCTGCAAGGTAGTCTAACCACCAACGGACACGCATCACCTTCCGTAGGTCTTGTTCCGGCAGGTTCTTATAGAGCATTGTCAGGTTATTCCGGAAATTCAGGAAGGTCTTGCGGGGATTGTTTTTCGGAAGTGTTCCTCCACCGACATGATAGACCTGACTATCAGGAAGGACATAAACCTTACGTCCACGGATGTTCAGCCGCCAACACAGATCAATCTCTTCATTATGAGCAAAGAAACGAGCGTCCAAAGCTCCGGCATCCCAATAGTCCTTGCTGCGTATCATCAGACAGGCACCCGTTGCCCACAATATTTCTGCAGGCTGGTCATACTGTCCCATATCTTTCTCTGTGGTGTCGAAAATCCGTCCACGACAGAACGGATAACCATAGCGGTCGAGGAATCCCCCACTCGCTCCTGCATATTCAAAGCTGTCCTTGTCTGCTACCGATAGCAGTTTCGGCTGACAGGCTGCCACCTCCGGATGGTTGTCCATAAACTCCAACAAAGGTTGTAACCAATGGTGCGTCACCTCCACATCGGAGTTTAACAGCAGGTAATATTCAGCGTCTATCTGCGCCAAAGCCTTGTTATACCCCTCAGCAAATCCCCAGTTTTGTTCCAAACATATCTGACGCACTTCTGGATGATGGTTTTTGAGCCATTCAACGGAATCATCGCTCGACGCATTGTCTGCTACATAGATGGTGGCATCGTCACGGGAGTAGTTGACAACGGACGGCAAATATTGCTCCATCATCTTCCGTCCGTTCCAGTTTAAGATCACAATTGCCAGTTTTTCCATGCGCGCGTACCTTATTATATATTATATGGCCCTCTCCCGACCTCTACCCTTAATGCCGTTTTGTCGTGGTTGAAATCACCCAAACGAACCATGATCAACTGATTATCGTATTCTTCCCGTGCCTCTGCCGGCGAGAGTTCCACACGGATATAGTTCTTTGTGAAACCATGCATCGCCCTACCACGAGGGGCCTTCTCAAACAACACCTCTGCCTGCTGACCGATATGAGCGGCATAAAAAGCCTGTGTCTTCTCATCAGAAAGGGCAAGCAGACGCTTGGATCGTTCTTTCTTCTCCTGATCGCTGACCACATACGGAATTTTCAAGGCTGCTGTCCCCGGTCGCTCTGAATACGGGAAGACATGCAGTTGGGTGATGTCGAGACCTTTCAGGAACTCATAACAGGCCTCAAAATAAGCAGGTTGTTCACCGCGAGTGCCCACCATCACATCTACCCCAATAAATGCATCTGGCATCTTTTCCTTGATCAGCTGTATTTTATGGGCAAACAATGCCGTGTCGTACCGACGATGCATCAGTTTCAACACCTCATCACTACCGCTCTGCAACGGAATATGGAAATGAGGCATGAAAGCACGGGAGTGGGCACAGTAGTCAATCAATTCGTCAGACAACAGGTTGGGTTCCAGGCTACTGATACGGAAGCGACGGATACCCTCCACCCGATCGAGTGCCTTCACCAAGTCCAGGAAAGCTTCGCCGGTGGTCCGGCCGAAATCACCGATGTTGACTCCTGTCAGTACAATTTCCTTTCCACCTTCCTGCGCCGCCTGCTCAGCCTGAGCAACCAAGGTGGCGATGGTGGGATTACGAGAGAATCCACGAGCGTATGGAATCGTACAATAGGTACAGAAATAGTCACAACCATCCTGCACTTTCAGAAAATAGCGCGTGCGGTTTCCACGTGAGCAAGAAGGAGCGAATGACTTGATATCTTTGGTATTGACAGTGTGGACGATTGGTCGTTTGGGAGATTGGTCGTCTGGTCGTTTGGGTGATTGGGAAAGGTTATCACTTAAAAATTGTATGAGATTCGCCTTTTCGTTGCTGCCCAGCACTAAGTCAACACCCGTTATCTGCCCAACTTTCTCGCCATCTAACTGAGCATAACAACCTGTGACGACCACAAAAGCCCCTGGATGCTGCCGCACCATACGATGAATTGCCTGCCGACACTTATGGTCAGCCACCTCTGTTACCGAACAAGTATTAATCAGACAGATGTCTGCCCGTTCACCTTTCTCAGCCGTTTGCACACCCATTTCCTGCAACATCCGCGCAAAAGTGGATGTTTCAGAGAAATTCAACTTACAACCCAGCGTGTAATAAGCCGCCTTCTTGCCTTGAAAAGCAGATGTATCAATCATACCTTATAATTATATCCGATAACGATGATGCAAAGGTAATAAAAAGAAAAGAAACCTGTGTGTTAAGAAGTAGCTTTTTTAGCGTTTTTTGATGCTTTGTGTGGGTGCACAAAAACTTTAACATTCGTTTACACTTTGTAAATTATTGAATATCAATACTTTATAAAAAAGTTACAAAATAGCCATAAAAAAAACTCTAAAAAAAGATTGTCGTATTGAAAAAAGTACATACCTTTGCATCGTTTTAATAAACAAATGATTGTTTTACAGATTTAAAAAGCAAAGAAAATGAAAAAGTTAGTTTTGATGTTCGTAGCTTTCGCAGCTATTTCTTTCGCATCTTGCGGTAATGGTAACAAGCCAGCTGAAAACGCTGATTCTACAGCAACTGATACTGCTGCTGTTGTTGACACAGCTGCTACTGTTGATACTGCTACTGTTGATACTGCACAGGCTAAGTAATCAAGCTCGAACAGAAAGAGAGAAATTCCGCTGGACCTCAGGTTCAGCGGTTTTTCGTTTTCATACGTTTTTACTTGTATTCTGCCCAACTCTTGATGGCAAGATCGTCCAACTTCATCGTGCAGAATGCGTGGATGAAAGAGGACGCCAGGCGACTGTTGGTAATCAACGGGATATTCAGGTCGATGGCTGCACGGCGGATTTGATAGCCATTTGTCAACTCACGCGGTGTCAAGTCTTTCGGGATATTCACCACCATATCAATCTCCTTGTTGTGGAGCAGATCGAGGGCTTGCGGAGCGCCTTCTTTCTCCGATGGCCAATAGACAAGCGTATTCTCTATTCCATTATCGCTCAAGTACTTCGATGTACCACCCGTTGCGAACAGTCGATAACCATGTTCTATCAACATACGAGCGGCATCCAGCATCTCCGCTTTCTGTTTTGCTCCACCCGTAGAAAGTAAGATGTTGCCAGGAACTTCTTCACCTTGTTCGTTGATACGGTTAGGAATACGATGGCCGACAGAGAGCATCGACTTCAGCATGGCACAACTCGTGTCATCGCCCAGACAGCCTACTTCTCCTGTAGAACTCATGTCAACCCCCAATACCGGATCGGCTTTCTGCAGACGGTTGAACGAGAACTGGCTGGCTTTGATGCCCACATAGTCGAGGTCGAAGAGGTTCTTGGATGGTTTTTCGACAGGAACACCCAACATCACCTTCGTTGCCAAATCGATAAGGTTCAGTTTCAGCACTTTCGACACGAACGGGAAACTGCGTGATGCCCGGAGATTACACTCGATGACGAGAATATCGTTTTCCCGTGCCATAAACTGAATATTGAAAGGACCATTGATATGTAACTCCTTAGCTATCTGGCGACTAACGCGTTTGATACGGCGAACCGTCTCAACGTAAATCTTCTGTGGTGGGAACTGAATGGTTGCATCACCGGAGTGAACACCCGCAAACTCGATGTGTTCGCTGATGGCATAAGCCAAAATCTCCCCATTGCGAGCCACAGCATCCATCTCGATTTCCTTAGCATGTTCGATGAACTTCGATACAACAACAGGATGGTCTTCGCTGACGTTGGCAGCCAACTGAAGGAATCGTGTCAGTTCATCTCTGTTAGAGCATACATTCATTGCTGCACCACTCAATACATACGAAGGGCGCACCAGCACTGGGAAGCCTACCCTATCGACAAAGTTGTCGATGTCTTCCATACTTGTCAGCGCACTCCATTCTGGTTGGTTGATACCATTTTCCGTGAGCATCTGTGAGAATTTCGCACGATCCTCTGCTCCATCAATATCCTTTGCCTGTGTACCCAGAATCGGAACCTGCTGTTCATCGAGGTACATCGCCAGGTTATTGGGAATCTGTCCGCCTGTAGAGACGACGACGCCATGCGGATTCTCCAGTTCAATGATATCCATCACCCGTTCGAAAGTCAGCTCGTCGAAATACAGGCGGTCACACATATCATAATCGGTAGAAACCGTTTCAGGATTATAGTTGATCATCACCGAGCGATAGCCCTGCTGTCGAATGGTGTTCAACGCTTGCACACCACACCAGTCGAACTCCACAGAAGAACCGATACGGTAGGCTCCTGAACCTAATACAATCACGCTCTTGCCGTCGTTCTCGTATGCAATGTCGTAATTTGTTGCGGCAGAACCGCAACACACGCGACCCGATTCAGCAGGACCGCAACACACGCGACCCGATTCGGCAGGACCGCAACATGCTGTGCCCTGATAGGTCAGGTAGAGATAATTGGTTTGAGCCGGATATTCCGCAGCCAACGTATCTATCTGTTTGACAACTGGGGTGATTCCATTTTCCAAACGAAGTTGTCGGATTCTCAGCGATGCCTGATGCATCGTACCCATCTGCTGCTCCAATCCCACAGCACGGGCAATCTGGAAATCTGTAAATCCATAGATTTTCGCTTTGCGCAAAAGATCAGAAGAAAGCGTATCGACTGTTTCTTGCTTCAATGCCTCATCAATATCAATGATATGTTTCAGCTTCTCTAAGAACCAACGATCTATCTTCGTGAGCTGGTGGATGGTTTCCAAATCATATTGTGGCAAGTGCATCGCCTTGGAGATGACGAACACACGTTTATCTGTCGGTTCACGCAAGGCTGCATCGACATCAGGAATCTCCAGTTCTTTATTTTCCACGAATCCATGCATGCCCTGCCCTATCATACGAAGACCTTTCTGAATAGCCTCCTCGAAGGTTCGACCTATCGCCATCACCTCACCGACAGACTTCATCGAAGAACCCAGTTCCTTGTCAACCCCTCTGAACTTCGACAAGTCCCAACGTGGTATCTTACAAACGACATAGTCGAGAGCCGGCTCAAAGAAAGCACTCGTCGTTTTCGTCACCGAGTTTTTCAGTTCAAAGAGACCATAGCCCAAGCCTAACTTTGCAGCTACGAAGGCAAGCGGATAACCTGTTGCCTTTGATGCCAAAGCAGAAGAACGGCTCAGACGGGCATTCACCTCAATAACGCGATAGTCCTCTGATTGCGGATCAAATGCATATTGAACATTACATTCACCAACGATACCGATATGTCGGATAATCCGGATGGCGAGTGCACGCAGTTTGTGGTATTCCGAATTGGTCAATGTCTGCGAAGGAGCCACAACGATGGATTCACCCGTATGGATACCGAGCGGATCAAAGTTCTCCATGTTACATACTGTGATACAGTTGTCGTAACGGTCGCGCACCACCTCATATTCAATTTCCTTCCATCCTCTCAGCGATTTTTCCACCAACACCTGCGGGGAGAAAGAGAAAGCCTTTTCAGCCAGTTTGTTCAATTCCTCTTCGTTGTTGCAAAATCCCGATCCCAGGCCTCCAAGCGCATAGGCAGCACGCAGGATAACAGGATACCCCAGTTCACGAGCAGCATTACGAGCCTGTTCCATCGTCTCGCAAGCTTCACTCTTGATGGTTTTCACATCAATCTCATTGAGTTTCTCCACAAACAGTTCGCGGTCTTCGGTATCGATAATCGCCTGCACAGGTGTTCCCAATACCTCTACACCATATTTCTTCAGAACCCCGCTCTTATAAAGTTCCACACCGCAGTTCAAAGCAGTCTGTCCGCCAAATGCCAACAAGATACCATCAGGACGTTCTTTCTCGATGACGCGTTCGACAAAATAAGGCTGAACTGGTAGGAAGTATATTTCATCAGCCACCCCTTCCGACGTCTGAACGGTTGCAATATTCGGATTGATGAGCACTGTACGGATGCCCTCTTCCCGAAGCGCCTTTAACGCCTGACTACCAGAATAGTCAAATTCGCCTGCTTCACCAATCTTCAACGCACCGGAACCGAGGAGTAATACCTTTTTAATATGATCGTATTTCATTTTTT
>Ga0326511_10000662_pt1 | contig 30271 bp, 52 predicted proteins | sample 0_2496_0518_D_FD_203701 | JGI IMG/M metagenome (GOLD analysis project Ga0326511, IMG submission 203701) | Bovine rumen microbial communities from UC Davis, California, United States - 0_2496_0518 | ecosystem: Host-associated > Mammals > Digestive system > Stomach > Rumen | place: USA...
GGCGCCGAGGGGCGTGGGAGGGGTAGACCCCCACCATCACCAGTCTCCGTCGCGCGGTTCGACTTTCAAGCGCGGTCTCCGCTCCAATTCTTCCGGAGTATGTGCGCTTTTCCGGCTGTTGCAGATGTAATGAGCAGCTTGAAGATTACTAAAATCTTTTACTGCAGCTTCAGGCGAATCATAGCCGAATTCGCGCCACCTGGAGACCGGCCGGATCTCGTCGATGACGAACGACAAAGGATGCTTGGAATCAGAGGGCTCGTCATAATGAATCGGGCCGAGTCTTCCGCGACAGATTCCGCAGGGACACTCCATCGCTTTGAACCGGGCCCGGTATTTTCTGCGCAGGTTTCCATTGCGCCAACGTATGTTAGTAGCCATTATATCGAAAGTCCCCGCCGGGAGCAGATCTCGGTTTCACTCTGCTTAACATGGGGAATGAAAGGAAGTAAAGGAGGCCGGGAAAATGGATGAAAACCCGGTTGCGTTTGAAGTGCATTATGGTCTGTTGCTGCCTGTCAGATTATCTGACGATATCATGATATAACAGTTTAGCCTCTGAAAGTGGACATCTTTTCGCGACGGTCCGCAATAAGTGCATAGACTTTGATCCGGCGTTCATAGAAGTCGCGCTCGGTGTATGGCACCTGCAAGTAGATGTACGGCACGCCGCGAGCGATGTTGTCCAGCATTTCGTTGTACATGTCCGGGCAGATGTCACGGATCGCACGTTCGATCAGCAGGATCTGATCGCGGAGCTGTGCATTCCGGACGGCCTGTTGTTCGGTCGGACGGCTAATATTGTTTGAATGGCTGCCGCCTTCCATGCTGATGGCTCGGAGTCCGTATTGAAGTTCCTTCCGCCAATCGTCATAGCGACGGCAGTAAGCCATGATCTCGCGCTTGTGCCACGGCGTAATTCCCACGCTTGCCCAGCTGATCCGCGCCATTTGATCACCCTCTTTCTTAGTCTTCTTCGATGTCTATAGTTATTTCTTCATCCGGAGAGGCTCGCCAGTGCTTCTCCGCAAGGCCGACGATGCTTGCCGGGACGCCGATGTCTGCCAGCATCTCGCGAGCGTGGTCAGATTCGCCCATGTCGATGTATTCCGAGAACAGGCGGAACTTCTGCTTGACGTACTGGTCGAGGTTGTGCGTAAGCTCCCGGTCGGTTATGCCGTATTCGCCGAGAGCCGAGAGCCAGAGCCGGTGCAGGAAGTTAATCAACTCGTTCTTGATCTCTGCGTCTCTTGCGACAAACTCCGCATTGTACTCCTCGATCATTTTCTTCTGCGACCGTGTGAGTGCTTCTTTCACCATCTGTTCAACTTCAGCTTGCGTCACATAGAACCGCTTGGATTGCTTGGCTGTCTGCTTCTGCTGCCTGCGAAAATCGGCTCGTGAAAGATGCTGTAATTCGTTGTCAAGATAAGTCATTTCCGTCTCTCCTTCTCCACAAGCAGTTCTTCTTTCCATCGAATCCAGCCGGGCTTGTCAATACGCTCGTCTCCCCACAAATTCATACGTTCTTGAAATGAGCAATCCTCGATCATAACCCCTAAATCATTGTCGCTAATGTCTTTCAAGTGCGGTCTGATGATGCCCCGTACTAAATCCGGCATATACGTTGCTCTGCCCTGACAGTAACGGATAGCGCATACCGCAAGCGTACCAAAATGTTCTTTGTCGATAGTCATTCCGTTCTCCTTCTTCCGCTCTGGCTGTGGTATCAGCAATCTTGCATTGTTAAAATTCCCGCAATCCTCGCATCTTTCCGGCTGTGCGGATGGTAACGACTTTAATATTGACTTATCTCTTTCCATGCGTTCCTCCTGCCAGTCACTGCCTTGTACGGCAAGCCAGTCAGCATCTTCATGTATTGCATCAATCGCCGCCTGTCTGCTGATTAAGTCGTCCATTATTTTCTCCCTTCTGCCTTTCCTACCGCTTCCCCAATAAGAACACCGATTAAAAACCCCATTATCGCTATCGCTAAGTCACTCATCTTTCGCCCTCCATTTTATGAAAGAACCGTCTTCCCATCCGCATTTGCAAGCATATCTATACTGCGGCGGATTTGTAAGAAACACCGTTTGCCGGTCTAAATATATTTTGCGCCCACATTTCGGGCAGATAATATCCGTCTCGACATATCGTGTGAGCCTTTCATACGTACCATCATTAAACTCTTTCCATGTCACTCTCGCTCACCCTCCTGTTCCATGCTTCGATTGCTTTGTCAATATGACCTCCATCGCTCCAAAAAGTAACAACAAATTTGGTACGTGCATCACATACAGTACATTCAACCCATGCTATCGGGAAAAGTCGAAAACGCTTCTCCGTATCCGTTCTTATCCTTCCCTCGCCGCCGCAAAACGGACACGGCTTTAATTTGTCACTCATCCTCGCTCCTCCTTTCCCCCTTGTCGCAAAAACCATCTTCGGGAACTAATTGCATCGGCCATCCTCGCCCTTTGCAGAAGCCATCTTCCGCGTCTCTGTGCTTACAGTCCTTGCACCTTATGATTTCTGGCTGTGCGGACGGCAACTGCGCTATGGTCTGCACATCGTTATCAATTATGGCTATCGTGTATTTGTCTATTGCATCTGTGCCGAAATTATTAGAATAGACCTCTTGATTATGCAAAAGCGCATCAATCGCCGCCCGTCTGCTGATTAAATCTTGCATTGTTTATTCTCTCCTCTGCAATTTTGAAATACTTTTCCTCAAGTTCCATTCCGATAAAATTACGTTTTAAATTGACACAGGCGACACCAGTTGACCCGCTTCCCATGCAGTTGTCAAGGACGGTTTCTCCATCATTTGTGTATGTTCGGATTAGATATTCAAGAAGCTGGACTGGCTTTTGCGTGGGGTGGACAGCTTTTTTTTCAACATCGAAACTTAAAATGTCCGTTGGATAATTGCAAAACTCTTGAATCGCGTCTTTGTCGCTTTTGCCGTAATTTGTGCCGTTGTCACGTCCTTTGCGTATTGTCGGAACATCTTTTTTTACAATTCCCTGCGGGTTAAAAGTGTTGATGGTTTTTTCCCGCTCTGATTTATATTCGGTCTCAATTTCATCAAACGGTCTTTGAAAATACCCTGTTGATTGAAGCCGTTGATATGCTTCTTTCGTCGGTATGGAAAATTGAGTTTTTCTCGTAAAATAATGTGAAGCCATATAGGAGCTAAGCAAAGCCCGGATTTCTTTGCTCGACAAACCGCACTTATCGCGCTCAGAAATCATATAATCTTTTAGGCCATCAAACATATCCGTAGTATCGTATGCTTCAGAATACGTTTGATAGAAAATTAAAATATTCTCATGGGCTTTAAGTGGCGCTTTTTTGCTGTTCAAATGTCCTGTTGCTCTATTTTTTTCCCAAATGTACTCATATTTCAGCCATTCGATATTACTCATTGATAGTACTTTGTCAAATGGTGTTTGAGCAAACAAGGCAATAATGCCGCCCCTTTTTATTAACCGCTTATATTCATACCACAAAGCATCTAATGGGATAACAGAATCCCATTGATTTTGAGTTGTTCCATACGGCAAATCACAAAGTATCATATCAACTGAGCCATCAGGGATATTTTTCATCAACTCCAAGCAATCGCCTTGCTGTAACTGAATTATGCCGTCGTTCCCACCATCAATCGCCGCCTGCCTGCTAATTAAGTCGTCCATTATTTTCTCCCTTCTGCCTTTCCTACCGCTTCCCCAATAAGTACGCCAATCAATATGCCCATAATTAGCATTGCAATCTTAATTTCCGTCATTCTCGCTCCTCCATTCTCGCTCCGCATCTGTGACAATACGGCTGTTTAAATTCGTATGCTGACTCCCCACATTCGGAGCACTCATACCCGTAATATTCTCCGTTATGCACTTTTATCCACCGCCCTGTGCGCTGTGCGGATGGCACTTCTTCCAAAGCTCCGATGATACACGCCTTGTCGTATGTGTCGCTAAATCCGTTGTAACAGTCCTGCAAATTCTCAATTGCTTTGATTGCCGCCTGTCTGCTGATTAAATCATCCATCCTGTTCACCTCTCATACTCAGCTGGATCATTCCTTTTCCTTTCCGCTGAACAGCTCCTCCGGAGTCATTCCGAGAACATAAGCCAACTTCAGCATCGTCTCAAGTTTCGGTGCCGGCATCAGCGTGTTCTCGATCTTCCCGACCGTCTCCCGGTTAAGTCCAGCCATCTCAGCAAGCCGGGTCTGCGTCATGCCCTTCGCTTGTCTTGCATAATAGATCTTCCATCCCATCGTCTTCATGTAGTGCTTCTTGTAATCGTCGAAGTATTTCATCACGCGTCCTCCTTCTTCACGTATCCAGCTGCGATCGCCTCCTGGAAGCTCGTGAACGTGACCATCAGGTTCATCACAAGCCGGTGTCCGTCGTATTTGTTCACGATCTCGTTAAAATCCGCCAGCATCGACTCCCAGTATTCCGTGTCCGTCGCCGGCTGTACTATCCAATACTTCGCCATGAATCCCCGGAAGTCTTCCAGGAAATTCGCCATCCATGGTCCGGTCATTTTGTGGCCTCCTTAAAATGGTATCTCCGGACCTGTTCCGTCCGGGATCGGATTGAACTGCAAGAAGCACTTGGACGGCAGCATGTGTCCCTGGGTGCATTCTTCGTTCGTGTTTCCGTAGATTCGCTTGCTTGCCGGGTCGAAGTTCAGGACCATCCCTTTGAAGTTGCAGCGTCCCTTCTCGCGTTCCTTGAGGACCTTAAGCAGCCGTTGCGATTCGTCGATGTCCTTGCCACGTCCGTAGCTCATGATCACGCCGGCGAGATTAGTTATCTCCGAAGATCCGAGGACGTCATCATTCTCATCTCCGCCAAAGCTGTTTCCCTTCTTCTTGTGGGCGACGAGGACGATCAGGGCGTTGTAGGTCTGCGCGATCCGTGCCAGGCGTTTGCAGATCCTCGCTTGCTTCTCGTATTTGTCATCGGCTTCGATGTTGGAGATATCGACCGCCGTCATGAGGTTGTCGAGCAGGACGAACCGGCAGTTGAACTGTTTTATGTAGGTCTCGACAACGTCCATCAGATCCGTCTCCTCATCCGTGATCACGGAAGTGTCGTAGGCGTAAATCAGATCCTTGTACCAGTCCCAGATCGTCCGCAGATATCCGTCCGGGATCTTGTGCGTGACCACGTTCCCGATCTGGCTGCTCTCGATCTTGTCGCATCCTGCGATCTGATAGTCGAGCCACCGGCGGACTTCCTGCGCCCTCATTTCTCCGGAGTAGACGAAGCAGCCATATCCGCCTTCGAGCGCAGCCTTTAGCAGCATACTTCCGAACGTGGACTTGCCCTCTCCGCGCTTGCCGGTGAGGATGTCCAGATACCCGAACCTTAGACCGCCGTTCAGCAGCTTGTCAAGCTCCGCAATTCCGGTCGGCATATACTCCTTCTTGGCCTCGTCCTCGTACTGGATGTCAACGAGCCGTGCGACCTGTTTGAGCATAACCGGCTTCGCGTTGTCGATGCACTTCCGGATCTGTTCCGTGCCATACGTCAAGAGGATCTCGTTCGCGTCCTTGCATCCCATGTAGTCCTCCGGACAAACCGCGAGGATCTGACAGGTCTCCGAGGCGAACCGCGCTCTGATCTCCGGCAGCAGGGTCATCTCGTCGCGCTCATAATCTCCGAAGACGATGATCCTCTTGAACTTCCGCACCCAGTCCCAATTATGAGGCACCCAGCGCATACCGTTCTTCCCGGTCGGAACGCTGACCGCATTGTCGAAGCCGGCAGTCGCAACGGAGAGGCTGTCGATCTGGCCTTCCGTGATGATCAGCCTGTCGAAGTCCGTGCACTGCTTGATTCCGAACAGAATAGACTTCATCCCCGACTCCGACCATTCCTTGTTGCTGTCCCTCTCCGGGTCGAAGTCAATTTTCCGATATTTAATGAACGCAACGTCGCCGACCTCGTCATAGAACGGAAAGACCAGGACATTGTCATCGTCCTTCTTCGTGACGATCTCATACCGCCGGATCACGTCCTCGCTGATTCCGCGCTTGCCGTGGAGATATGCCACCGCAGGGTCCGTCGGAACGAACGGCTCTTTCACGACGAACCGTTTCCAGGTCTCCCTTGGCCGCTCATATTCCGTCACGTTCTGCCCCAGGTCGAATCCGAAGTCCTTGTGCAGCGTGATCATATTGCCCCTCGCGTTGCAGCTCGCCCGGAGGCAGTTGAACGCACCTGTCCGCAGGTTGATCGCGAACTTGTTTTTCTTGTCCGAGATCGATCCGCAGTACGGACACTTCTTGAAGATCAGTTCGTCTCCGCGCTGGTTCGTGGCGATGCCGCGCTCGGACGCAAACCTCCTTGCGTCCTCCGGGTTGAATTCATATAGTGCCATCGTCCATCATCCTTCCCCACTCCTCGTCCGAAAGTTCTTCAGATTCAGAGGGTATATTCTTCTCTTTCTTAGGTATATTATTATCCCTTATTCTATTGTTGCGATTTGTGTGCGATTCTTGTGCGATTTCTGTGTCAAAAGGTCTGCTAACTGTCTGATACCGACTCCAATTTTTTACTGTAATAATCAGGCCTTGCGGGATTTTTTCGTGTGCGATTTCCCCTGTCAATTCTAGGTGTTTTAACGCTGTTCTTATCTTGCTTAATGATAAGCCGGTTTCAGACTTCAGACTTTCGTATGATGTCACAAATTGCCCTGGCACAATCGGTCGCCCCTCAAAGCGTCCTTCCTTCCAGTTCGCACGGAGCAAACAGTGTAAAAAGAACGCCTTCGTGTTTGTGTTCCTATACCACTCCCAGTCCATCATTTTCCTGTGGATGATGATATAGTTCCCTTTATTAGCCATCCATCGTCTCCCCTCTCCAACCGTTCCTTCAGATCCCGATACAGGATCTCCCGGATCAGACGAGGCGAGCTGTCCTGTTTGCAGAAGATAACTTGCATATCGTAGCGGATCGACCAGGCGACGATGGACGCGAGGAAGGCTTGCGGCTTGAACTGGCTCCGATATTTTCCGAGCAGAAGGTTCTCCCACGTCGCATTCTCGACCAGGAGAAACATCCGTCCGCCGTGATCCTGGCACCGGATCATTTCCGCCTCGAATCGTTTCCGTTCCTTAGTGAAGCACATCGCCAGCTCGTCGAGATCCATCTTCCGCTCCACAGCACAGACCGGCTCGATCCGTCCGGAAGTGTCGTAGATCATTTTGCCATCGGGCAGCTGCGCCTGATAGGTATAGTCGCCGTAATCAAGCACAGCTGCTTCTGTCGGAACTCCGAAGGCTGCATATCTCCTCCGTGCGCGATCCGTCTGCTGTTCGCGTGTATCGTGCAGGATGATCATGCTTTTCAGAGTGTCCTCGATGGCAAACCGATCAGAATGGGATCGTGGCATCGTTGCCGGCCGGGACGAATCCGTCTGCCGGCTTGAAGGAAGAGGATGTTGACGGAGATGTCTTGACCTTGTCGTCCGGGATCTTGTACTTGCCGTCGCGGATCGTCTTGACGGCTGTGGACTTCGCCGGATTCGGGGAGAGGTGATTGTTGCCGTCCCTGTCGGTCCACTCGCGATAGTTGACGATGAAGCCGATCAGCTTGCCGACGAACTTCTGCTCATCCCAGTCGAAGTGATAGCCGTCGTTGCTGTCTTCCAGAGCGTCCGTGAATGTGCGGAACTTTCGTTTCGTCCATCCGTCCTGCTGGCTGCCATCGTCGGTCGGAACATTCAGAAGGAATACGCCGGGCCACTTCTTGTCCTCGTTCGGGTTGTTGTCGAACTGCTTCTTGAAGTAGTCCTTGAACTCGCCCTCTGCGATGTCATACGCGATCTTGACCGTCTGGCCGTAGTTGCCGTTCTCGATCCGTGCTCCGATGATTTTACAGACATATCCGCCGCGAGGCAGCTGCTGTCCGTCCGAATAACCGCGAGTCTTGTCGAAGTCCTTAAACTGATTAATTGCCATGATATATCCTCCGTTAATTAAATTTTGGTGTTTCGCCGTGTTCGAAGCGTGCTTGGCGCGCCTTGTCATAAGCGGCCTCAACTTCGTCTACATTCCAAATATAACTGCCTTCATCTCCCCAAAGGAAAAATTTGCCTTTGAATGCAGCAGGATATGCTCCGAAACAATCTCCATCGATCAGTTCATAATTAAATGGATGCGGACCGTATCCTTCATATACGCCAAGGGCCTTGGAATCATGAGAATTCCAACGCTCCGGGATGTTTCCCACAATTAGGATTGCATTTTCGATACATCCGTAGTCTTTGAAGTTAGCGAATCGAATAATCTTTAATGCATCCTCTGCTGTCATCTTGCCCTTTACTTCGATCCAAAGGTCAAATGGTTCGTTGCAGATGCTTCCTCGTGTTCCCCAGCATTTGACTCGGAAATCTGGTAGATAATATAATCCATTCCCAAGGTCAAAGCCTTCCGGTTCATATTCATACTGGACGTGAAGTGAGTCAAAGAACACGGCCCATCTTGCCTCCAGCCTTGACCGGAACCGGTATCCGTTATAGATTGTTTCAATCGGTTTAATCTCCGCCATCAATACTCCTCCAACGCCTTCAGCACGGACGTAATGTCGTTCGGGATCTGATTTCCCTCAAACGCTCCGAGCGGAGTCTTTGCCGTGGAATGGTTCGCGTGGGTCTCGAAAACATACTGGCCGTTGTCGCCCTTTGCAAGCAGAACAACTGGGAACTTGCTCTCCAGGACGATCTTGTCGAGCTTCTTGCCGGATGTTTTCGTCCGTGTGAATAAATATCCATTTTCATCGTGATCCGTCTGTGAGTGGGCCGTGAAGATCACCGTGAGGTTCTCCCGGACCGTCAAAGCATAGTCGACGATGGAATAAACGGAGAATGCGAGGTCCTGCCATTTGTCGTAGCCCTTCTCCTTGCTCCGACGCATCTCGTCAGCGACCATCATACCGTTCAGCGTGTCGATGACGCAGACGGTGACGTGCTGGAACTGATCTTCGCGGTTGACACGTTTCAGGAGCGTCAGGACGATGTCTGGATCGTCACAAGCGAAGTAGTTCTTGGATTCCGTGTTGTACTGCTGTTTCCATCCCTTCCAGGCGAGGCCCTTCTTGTCGCAGTCGATGTACATTGTCGTCTTCGGATCAAGCCCTCTCATCGAGGTTGTCTTGCCGGACCCGGATTCGCCCATGATTAAGATTACGCCCATGTCCTCACCTCACGATCACGGAATGCGAGTCTTCCAGATGTGCACCCGGAACGGCCACGCCGGACTTGATCGCCTTCGCAATCAGACTCTTGATCGGCTCGGTCATGATCTTCTGATATCCGATCGGGATCTGAGTCGGATCGTCGATGACCGTCTTTCCCTGCGCCACGTTGCGGAAGCTGATCGCCACTCTCGGCGAGCTGAACTTCTGCCCGGCACACGCAATGTCAAGGAACCGCTTCAGGGACTCCGCAAGTCTCTCCTTGCCTCTCCGTCTGCTCGCCAGCTTATTCTCCTCTGCCTTGATCGCCTCGGCCTCCGCCAAGACGTCCTTGTACCACAGAGCGACGTTCTCAATCTTCTCATCCCTTTCGAGCGTGAGGGCGTTCAGAGCGTTCGCCACGTCTTCATCCAGGATCTCCCCGGTGTCCGGATCTACCCACTCCTGCTCGGAGAGGAGCCGGATCTGTTCCGTCAATTCATAAAGTGTCATACAACAAAACCTCCTTCTTGATTATTCGCGAGGAGGATGATATAATATGGTTGTAAACTTCATATCTATCATCGTACCTCAAAAAGGTTCCTGGCTGTTGGCGCAGTCAGGGTTTTTTTTGTCTTCCGCTTCAAGGATAAAATCACATACCGCGACGAGATCCTTGGCCAGCTTGCGCATCACATAATAACTGTCTACTATTTCAATTCGTTCCACAAGAGCGTCAGCCATGCACTTGATCATGTACATGTCATTTTCGTTCTCCGGATCCAGTGCTATGTTCAGCACCGGCGGACTGAGGAAAGACATCTTTTCGACGCTTGCCACTTATACTCTCCCCCTTTCATAGAGATTTGCCAGGATACCACCAGCAAACATAGTAATCACAGTAGCAATCGCATAAGGCATTGCTGCCGAGATTGGCGCATGTGGGGTATCCAGGATGCCGCCTGTAATGATCATCAGCAGTATGCTGGCGAAGATTAATATGACTGCGATGATTCCGAGTAGGTTACGCATGGTGGGTCTCCTTTCGTGTATTTTTGTCTTGCGTAGTCTGCGAAAGGATGATAGAATAAGGACAAGGTGTTTTCCATATATACCATCATCCGTTTCCAGTCCTGGCTGTTGCTGCAGTCGGGACTATTTTCTTTTTCCATCACTCCACCTCCACGATGGACACCGATGTCCCGGTGCACTCCGACGTCTCGATGCAGTCGCCGATAAACTGCAGAGCGTCTGCGAGATTCTTGAAAGTGAAGTTCAGAATATTCGTCTCGAATCCGACCGTCACTCTGAACATTTAGATCCTCCCCCTTTCGTAAAGATTAGCCAGGGCAGATCCTGCGCCCATCGTGCAGAGCGCAGCGATGCCCATTAATACAGCCGGTCCGAGCGGTGCATCCGGTGCGTCCAGCATTCCGCAGAATACGACCAGAAGCGCAAAGCCGGCGATGACAAGCCCACAAGCTACATAAGCGACGATATTACGCATTTTGAATCCTCCTTTGAACTTCCTCGGAACTAACTCCGAGCCATTTTGCCAACTGCGAGTCCGTGACCGTGTAAGTCGATCTCCGTTTGAACCTTGCGATGCTGCCGAGCTGTCCCTGCTGGATGAGGACTCGCACTCGCTGTTCGGGACAGCCGATGATCTCCGCAGCCTGTCTGATGCTGATTAGCATGAAGGTCTAACATCTTGGACTTTCTCGGTAAAAAAATATTTTCCGTACTCGTCCAGACCAAAGTCTAAGAGATTCGCACATCGCTTGATCTCTTCCCTGGAAAAACCGATCTCGTTGCAGAGCTTCCGTGACAGGAGCGACGGAGAGATCCCAAAATCGGCCGCAAATGCGTTATATGTGCCATATTTTTCGATGATGCGTCCTCTCAATTTTGAATAATCAAAGATCATGTTCGTTCGGACTGCCTCCCTTCTTGAATGTGAAAATCAGATCTGATATTGGTAGTATAACATCTTGGACTTCACCTGTCAACGGTTTTTGAAAAAATATTGTACTTTTTCGGAGAAAGTATGATATAATAGACTTACCCTCACAGAAAGGAGATTAAGAAGATGGCTACAAACGCTGAAAACATCAGAGTTTTTCACAAGAGATTGCTGGAAGCGATGGATGACAAAGGCGTGAATCAGGTTGACCTTGTGAAAGCAACCGGCATCCCGAAGGGGTCCATTTCGCAGTATTACCTCGGACAGAATATGCCATACTCTCCGCGAATTGCTGCCATCGCGAAAGCACTGGATGTTAATCCGATTTGGCTGATGGGTGAAAACGTCCCGAAGAAGATGGACGGCATCCCTGGCATCGAACCGCCTCCGGCAACGAGATCCGTCCCTCTTCTCGGAACGATCGCTTGCGGAGAACCGATTCTTGCGGAAGAGAACATCCAGGATCTCGTCCAGGTTCCGTCAAACATCAAATGCGACTTCGTGCTCCGGTGCAAAGGCGACTCGATGACCGGCGCGAGGATCTACGACGGAGACATCGTGTACATCCGCCAGCAGCCGGAAGTCGAGAACGGCCAGATCGCAGCCGTCCTGATCGACGGAGAGGCGACTCTGAAACGTGTATACGCTTTCTCCGACCATCTGATCCTGCGCCCGGAGAATCCGGCATATAAAGAATTAGTATTCGACAACCGGAACGATGTCCGCATCCTCGGTCTGGCTGTCGCGTTTACCGGTATGATAAAATGAAACGGAAGAAGCACATGCGGCTGCCGAACGGTTTCGGATCGATCACGTTCCTGACCGGGAACCGTCGGCGGCCATACTGGGCAAAGAAGTTCAAAGAATGGGATGATCGCGGTTATCCGGTCTATACCACGATCGGCTACTTTCAGACATATAACGAGGCTTATGCTGCTCTCCTGGAATTCAATCAGAGTCCGTATGACGTCAGCACCCACGATATGACTTTCCGCGAAGCAGCGGAGCGATGGATGAAAGAGTTCACGGAAGTTCCGGTCAATGGAAAGCTGCCTGTTAAAAGCACCATAAACAGCTATCGTGCAATCGCTCAGAAATGCTCTGGCATTGACGATCGAAAGATCCGCGAGATTACTGTTTCCGAGCTGCAGGCTGTCATCGCAACGATCAGCGCCGGCAGTCAGCACTCGTTCAAGAGTTACGTTTCAAACGTCTTCACATGGGCGATCAAAAACAATATCGTCAAGGAATCTCCGGTTCGATATGTTCACATGACCGCAAAGACGAAGCCAAAGAGGAACCCATTCACGGTCGAAGAGGTGCGGAAGATCTGGACGATGACACCATCTCCGATTCGAGACATCGCGCTGATCTTTCTCTATACTGGGCTTCGTGTGAGTGAATATCTCCTTATATCAGAGCAGCATGAGCGTTACATTGTTACCGGAGAAAAGACAGAGGCCGGGGAGAACAGAATAGTCCCCATCCACAGTCGCATCCGTCATCTTATGGAAAACAAACCATACTGGAAGAACAAGGACAGGATCTATCAGGCCTTTATAAAGCAGTTTCCCGGCCATACTCCGCACGATTGCCGGAGAACCTTTGTCACGAGGACCGTGGAGTGCGGAATGGACCCGGTTGTTTCAAGGAAGATCGTCGGGCATTCTGGAAAGGATGTCCACGAAACAGCATACATCCTCTTGCAGAACATTGACTATCTCTGCGAGCAGATGGAGCTGGTCGAATATTGACTGTTAATAGTACGTCATTATTATGTCATTAATGGATGCATAACAAGCCAATACAAGCGAAGATACAAATCTCGTATTTAAGCCGTTTCCGCTTATCTATGCGCTTGTTGTTTTTCCACGCCGTAAAAATCAGGCCACATAAATAAGCCATTTTTAGCGGCTCATGTCATTATCGCGTTCTTACTACGAACAGATACAAAAAAAGGACCTCCGGAAGAAGAGGTCCCCTTTTTGCGTTCCGTGCAATCTGGATTATTATCTTCACGGCGGCCAACCGATCCGACCGTGCAAAACTGCTCTCAGAACGCCCTATATTGAATTTTCATGTGCGGATGGATACTTCTTCGGCTTTTCACGTTCCGTCCATCCTGGGCCATTCTGGAGCGAAATTCGGGCATCATTTCGAGGCGATCACAGCCACGATGAAGCCGGTGATAAAACCGAGCAGCCATATTGCGAGCAGCTGCCCGAATGTAAAGGTCATAGCGTTGCGATTGTCTCGTCTCCGACGATTCCGTCGACGGTGATTCCTGCGGATCTCTGCCAGGTCATGACCGCGGATCTCGTTTCTGCTCCGAAGTATCCGTCATAGGTGAGTTGCAACCCGCGCTTGAGCAGTAACGCCTGGATCACGGAAACGGCCTTGTTCCGGTCGCCCATCTGGCAGAAGATGTCAGAGGTATGCCAGGTCTTGTCTCCGCGCTTGAAAACGAGAACCGTTCCGGTCGTGATGAAGTTCGGATTCGTGATTCCGTTCTCCTTCGCGATCTTCTCGGCGGTCGTGTCGTACTGCTCCGCGATCTTGTCGAGCGTGTCGCCGGTCTTGACGACGTAGACGACGTTCGGATCGTTCTTCTCGTACTTCGGCCGGCCGTAACCGACGATCGTCTTGTCGTCGATCGCGTGTCTCAGGAGAAGAACCTGATTCTGGACGTTGCCCTCGATCGTTGTCACGGTCTTGTCGGAGACTTCGACCACGAGGCCGGTGTGGCCTTCGTCGCCGGTTTCTCCGTAGAAGATCTGATCTCCGGGCTGTGGAGCCGTGAAGAACTGATTCGCTTTGCGGTAATAACTCGCCTGTTGAGTGCACCCGGCTCCGCAGTTGTACTTCGGATTCGGCTGATAAAGTGCGGATCTCGCGCTCGTTCCGTCGCCGTAGAGTTTAAACTGAAGCCAGCAATAAAAAACCGCGCACCAGTCGAAGCCGTTCTTCTTTCCGTTGAAGTATTCGGCCTTGTCGAGGTCGCGGGCGTACTTTGTCCAGTTGCCGGCTCCGCTGTTCGCGGTCTTGCTGTCGAGATCGGCGTTCGTGGCTTTCTCGTGGTATCCGATCTCTTCTCGTGCGATCTTGATTAAATCACTCGGAAATGGCATCTTCTGATCTCCTCTCTTCCGGGATTCCTGCGAGGCTCGTCAAGAGCGACAAGATCCCGGCGAGAACTGACGCGGATAAAACCGCGAGCCAGTTTACCTCCGAGAGAACCGCGCTCGTCCCGATCGTTGCGGCTGCCGTCTGGGCGATCGTTTTCAATGCCCGGATTCCTGCCGCCTTGAACCATGCTTCCCAGTCTCTCATATTGTACCTCCTTAACCTGTAACCTCGTAGATGTTTGTTGAAGACGCTATCGTAGCGATAAGTGTCACTCCGACGGCTTTTCTTACTTTTGTATATTCCTTTGCCACTAAAATACTCCCTTTAGGCAATGGTGCAGTAACTTTTGCCATTTTCGCAGAGTTTGTTTGGAATGTCATGTTGGCATCGGTATAATAAATACAATTAGCGCCACCACCTACGGTGAATACATCAACATTAACCGTTTCTACTCCTCCACCGCCACTCGCCGTTCCGGTCAGCTTAACTCCGTTGACGTATGCGGTCTTTCCCTCGAGGATATCGTCAGCCGTGGCGTCTGCGTCGCTTGTATCGACAAATAACGCCGTCCCGCCGCCCTGTTTCGGAAGATAAACTCCGCCGACATCTGAATATGTCGCTTGCCATATACTGATAGTCTGTGACATGTTGTAACTCCTTACGAGATACTCAAAACTTTTGTTGTGCTGTCCTGTGAAATGATCGGAACGACCGCAGTTCCGGCGACATTGAAAATGCTCTTGCCTTGTACGATATTAGAAGCGACAAGGTTTGCATCGCCTTTAATGGTCTGCGCTCCTGTAAGATAAGTAGCGGCCGCGATCGTCTGGTTCGTCGTTGTCGGCGTTATGGTTGCCGCCGCTTTTGTGGTAACAGATGCCGTCAAAGAAACTGCGCTATTCCCCGCCGTCCCCGCACTTACATAACCTGCGCTAACTGTCGGCGTTACGCTGACTGTTTTACTCAATGTCAGAGTGTTTGTCCCTGTGCTGACCGTCGCAGAAGTTGCGCTGATGCTTGCAGGTGCGGTAACTGATCCTGCCGCAACAGATTTGCTTGCAGATGCGGAGTAATAACCTGCCGGTGCTGTTACCGTTGCACCGCTTACCGTCAAGTCGGATGATCCTTTGGATACGATCGTTCCAGTAACCTTTGTCCCTCCCGCATAAGCAGTTACACCGTTTAGCATCTGATCTCCGCTTTCCAGCGTTGCATCCGATGTGTCTACAAATACCGCCGTGCCACCACCCTGTTTAGGGATTTCGACCTGTGGGACTGCATCATACTCAATACTGCGAATAACAACATCCTGTGCCATACAAAATTACCTCCGAAAATGTTTATTTAAGAAATTACTAAAGCCGTGCCGACCCGTGACACCAAGCCGTAATTGTTTGGGATCGCGTGGACAACAACTTTATTAAGCCCTGCATATCCGATATCGGAAAGAACCACTTGTTCTTCCTCGGACGGCGTGATCTCTTTCTCCTGAAGCCGAATGTTCCCTTCTGTGAGTGGGTTTACGATTTGGGCTGTCACTGGGAGAAGACTTATAAAATCAACCGACACCGGAATTATGTTCTCGGTCAGTTGTGCTTTAACTGTTATCGTCTTGGCAATCATGTCAGAGCCTCCGTGCTGATCAAGTCAAACACGGTGATTCTGCCCTTCGGAGTGCCGAAGATTCCGTCTGCTGTCTCAATTCGCAACTGCCAAAAAAGCGGCTGTGACGGATTCAGCGCAAGCGTTTCCTCCTCGGAGAACAGTCTGCTGATCGTGTTCGCTTCGGTATCAACGATAAGGTCAGACCGATGCAGGAGCGTGACAGTATCTCCTTGCTTCAATGTCAACTCAATGCCCCGAATCCCCGAAACGGGGATTTCTTCGGGGATTTTGATTGTCAGCGTTGGGGTTGTACCCTGTAAGATTCCGCTCATTTGTCTCTCCTTTCCGATTCCAGTTCAACTCCTTGCAAAGCCGTGTTCTCCTCCAGCTTGCATTTCACTAACGGTCATCTCCTTTTCTGTTCGTATCGGGAGCGCACGGCATCTATCCATGATACTATCCGCAAGCCCGTCTCCGCCCATTTCCTTATACGGCTCGATTATAGTAGTCATAATCGTAAGCTGATCCCGTGTTATATATCCCTTTTCGAGACATCCTGACCCAACGTAAACGATACGATCCTGACCCAATGCACGGAGCAGTTTATCCGCAGGCGTGGGCTTTTTCCTTGTCGTTAGCCATTTCACGAGTTCGACAAACGCCTGCGAGCCTATAACTGCAATTATGATTGCGACCCACGGCTCCATAATTATTTCGCCCCCTTATAAACTATGATCGGTGTCCAGTCCATGTCCGTCACCTCCGCTTGTAGCTGACTACCGCCATCAGCGTTATTCCGATAAATACGCCTGTCAGAAATGCTCCGACCGCCACGATGATGCTTGTCCAGTCCATGACTATTTAGCCTACTTTAACCGCATACATACGAGTATCGGAGGCATTAACGTTTTTTGCTGATCCGCTGTTCTGGAAGCCGACAAGGTAGACTGTGGTTGTACCAGTTAATGCAACGATTCGTGTTGCATGTGCGGCAGTCCAACCGCTTGGAGTCGCTCGTATAGATATTGACCCACCGCCAGATGGCTGTACGTTAGCATCAATCAGAGATATACCAAGCGTGACCGTAAAATCGCCACCGCCCAATACCTTTAACTGTCCTGATATGATCCAAATTCCAGCAGATAATGACATACTTTGTACGGTCGTATTAGTATTATTCGCGAGCGATGTAACCGCTGTAGTGTCTGCCGAAACAACGCCATTCTTTGTCGATGGCAATGCATTCGCCCTTGTAATCTTCTTCGTTCCGCCACCACTCGATTCCATCAGAAGATAATCGGAATCATTCATACTGCTTGCGTTTGGTAAATCAATTACTTTCGGCATCTTTCTGCTCCTCCTTCTTGTATTCCTTCTCGGCCTGTGCGATCTCCTGCTGTGCCGCCTGTGCGATCTGTGCGTGAATTGGAGCGATAATCTGATCCAAGATGCTCGGCGGCAACTGCGAGCCGTTGATCGCCTCGACGATCGCTTTCTGCGTGTCTCTGATAATTAAAGAAATTGGTTTCATTGATTTACCTCCTTAGTCTGCGATTAGAACGTTCGCGAGAGATTGTCCGTTCTGAATAAATGTGTCCGCAAAAACTACAGTTGTGCTATCAGAGTTGTATTGAGCGATAGTTCTAAAATTATCCCCCCGCCCAACTCGATATAATGATGAATTGACATAAGATGCACTAATGTCAGTGGCTGTTAAATTCGCGATAGATCCATAGCTTGTCGATATTTTTGTCCCGGAATCCGTATTGTCCCAGGTTAGAACGTGGTATAGTGTCGAGTTGTGCCGCAAAGAATAGCGGTTCGCCGAAATCGTAACGCCTCCGAGCGTATCGTCATACGACAACGTGGTATACAAAGAGCTTCCGTCGTTCGCTCTGACTCTAAAAATATTCCCGGAAATCGACGCGAGATTATTCGTATAATCCCATCCGGCGATGTTCTGGTTATTTCTTAAATCTCCGGAGGGGGCTGCCTGGTATCGTCCGACGTTGATCGTGTCGATATTCGCAACGGATCGTCCAGTTCCAGCGTTCACCCAGAGAGAGCCGACCTCCGTATATGTTGCTCCGTTGTCTGAGGATAACGAAAGAATCAGAGAACCGGCTTTCCCTCGGAGCGTCGATCTCGCATAACTTGTCGTATCTGTGACGGATATATACGAGCCGTCTGTATCTCCGGAGAGGTTGACGTCGGTAAAACCGTCGGGAGACAAGAGCCGGAACGCTCCGGGCGTAGTATTGCTTCCGAGCGTCAAACTCGAGGCCGTGACCGCTCCCGCGAAGGTCGCGTTCCCTGCCGCGTCAAGCGTAAATCCGCTCGAATTGATCACGAGATCGCCGGTGTCAAACTGTATATAATCGGCGTTCGCGCTAATCTTTCCGTAAGAGTTCCCGCCGCTGTCCGTTGCGATTTCAAGCGCAAGTTCTGCAGTGATCTGACCTTCGAGAGCGGAGACCGCCGCGGTAATCTGTCCAGGGATCAGGTTAATCTGCGACTGCATTCCCGCCGCGTTCCCGGCGAGAAGATTTATCTCGTTCGCGTTGTTCTGGATCTGCGTATACGTCGCCGGACTATATGCCCGGATCGTCTCGCCGGCGTATGTGAGAATGTTCTCGCCGTCGAATGTCTGCAGGACGCCTTCCTGTGGGTTCCATCCGTAATCGCTGAGGGCTTTTATATATGTTTCTCCGGTCTCGAGGTTCAGACTGAATCCTTCGCCGCCCTCGTCGTAATTCAACGACTGCAGCGATCCGGCTTTCGCGATATTGACGTTTAGCGTCCCGGTCGTGATCCTGTCTGCGACGATTGCGCCGTCTGCCGTGAGTGCGAGGCCGTACGTTCCGGAATAGCCGTTGTTTGAGTGCCCGAGTCCGTTTTGATTAAATCTCCAGACTTTCGTCGCGGTCGAAATCGACGGCGTATCCATCACAAGCAATTCGTCCGGCTGTCCGTCTTGATTGCTGTCATGCCAGACGATGTAGCCGCCCTTATTTCCTGTGATCTGCGCAGTAGACGAATCAATAGCAGACTGCATCACGGACTTGCCGACTGCCCCTGTCACAGAATTATCCTGCAACTCCGTAATCGTCTGCGCAAAGGTCTGCTTTACCGTCCCGACCTCGATGCTGTCATATCGGTCAAGGAGTGCGTCATACACGGTCTTGATTACTTTCGCCTGTGCCGATACATTCAGCGCAGGGAACTCGACCGAAACTGTGTCACAGAGATAAATTGCATCCTTAATCAGCTCCGAGATCTGAACGAAACTCAGACTCAGATTGACTGTCGGCGTTCCGAGGCTGTTCCGGTCAATGTATGACTGCGCAGCCGTTCGCAGCTGCTGTTCGGTCGGCTGTGCCTCGAAACTGTTGCTCATGTCATAGACGAGCGTTCCGTTCCCGGCTGTGTTGATGTCCAGCGTCTTCTCCGTGAGCGTTACAAGATGCCCTTCGGAGTCCGTCCAATACGGATACAGTTTGCTATATACGGAAGCGTTGTTTTCTTCCTGTTTGAGGTCTGTCAGGTTCTTGCCGTAACGGATCACGACGCCGCGATCCTGTCCTCGGTTGAGATACAGATAACAGGTATATCCGTCAAACTTCCATTCGCCGGTGCCGTACACGTCGAGGACTGATCCCTGAGATCCGGCAAGGAGCGACCGGATGGATCTTGGAGTGCTGACTGTGAATGCGCCTGTCACGCTCTTGTCAGTCTGGAACGTAAACGGACAACTGCCGACCGCATTGTTGGCAAGCCGAACCATCGTTTCCGTCACGCTTGATGCAGTGAACGGCTGATCTGCAATCTTGCTCAGGTCGTAGCTGATATGCGCTGCATTGACCGTCACCAGTCCGTTCAGCGGTCGACTGATCTGATAGATCCGGAACGGCTGCGCGATTTCATACGGATTCGGTTTAACCAGGATAAGGCAGCCGAGAGCGATGTCTGCATAATGCTTAGCCGTGATCGGCACGTCCATCTCGCACTCATACATGCCGTTGCGCTCTTCCGTGACCAGGCATCTTGTCGCACCGATCTCTCCGAGTCCCTGTGACGTCCAGATCGTAGCTGTTTTTTCAAATAGCCTGATCATAATTCGTACCACCTCGGAGTTATTTCGACCTTAGTGACAGATCCTGTCCAGCTGATCGTGTTTGAGCCAGGATGCAGCTGCGGAAAGCTGTCGCCCTGCGTGATTGTCACCGTGCTGTTCTTGTTCTCGGATGCAGTCTTATAAGCGTCCTGTGCATCGCAATCCAGATTGACGTAAGACGAAATGCTGCTGATAGATACTCTGTATTCAGATCCGACTGACAGCGTTACTGCTCCGGAGCCGGTGATCTTAATCAGAGGCTTGCTGTTGAATGCCGTCGGATTGCTGATAGTGCCACCGGAGGATGTCTTTGTAACAACCGTCTCGCCGGTCAGCAGGAACCTCTCCGGACGGCAGCTGAAATTGACTCTCGCTCTCCAGATGTTGTTGCGGATATTCTCGATTTCGATGTCTCCGTCAAGATATGCCAGGCGGAAGATCTCCGGGTCGAATGAATCCGTCAGACGCTGATATCCTTTCACGCCATGCAGCCAAGAGATCAATGCCCTGGCGTCCTTGGTAGCTGCTACCGCACCTGTCCCCTTGAAGATGTCATACCCCTGCTGAATATTCGCCCAGGCATCTTCAGGGAAAATAATATCCCCGGACTTGCCGGGGACTTCAATGACTGTCTGTTTCCGCGCCGGCCTGTTCATTGCCGGCACGTTCTCGACTATTACGTTATATGCCGAAGAGGACGTCCCGGCGAATGTGAATGATCCACTATTTACACTCATGCGAACTGCCTCTCCTTCCTATCGATTGCGAATTGCAGACGGTCCATGACACGATCTGCAAGTTCGTTGATGTTCTGGCCTTCGGTTCCGTAGATGTTCATGCTGATCTCTGTCTTCCCTCCGGCTTCCTCGCGAACGATGTCACGAAGATCATCCAGGGCTCCGACGAACTCCGGACGCTTCTCACCGACACCGATCACGGACGGCGACCGGAAGATACCGCCTTTGTCGTACCAATCGACTGACAGACGCGGCACAGACGGAGGCAGCAGACTAAACTCTCCGACAAGTGAAAAGTGTGGAAGTTTAATATGCGGAAGCTCCAACTTCAATCCGCTGAAAAACTCCTTAACCTTGTCAATCGCTTCCTTGATCTTGTCCCTTGCGTTCTGGATCGGAGTCACTATTGCGTTCTTGATCCTCTCCCACACGTTTTGGATCTTAACCTTCAAGACATCAAAGCGGCCTTTGATCGTGTCGGACAAGTTAATGATTTTATCCTTAATGTTGCCGGCGAACGTCTGGATCTTGCTCCAGGTATTCTCAATAAAACCGACAACAGATGTTTTTATGTTGCCCCAGATCTCTCCGGCTCTTTCCTTGATGACATCCCAGTTCTTCACAAGCGCAACACCGATTGCGATGAGTGCGCCGACAGCAAGGATGATAAGGTTCACAGGATTCGACAGAGCGTTAATAGCTGACATCAACGGCCCGATCGCAGCTACGACACCAAGGATCGTAAGAATGACCGTCTGTGTCGTTCCGTCCAAGGCACCGAACCATTTGATGACTTTCATTACGACCTCAATCAGCTTCTCCAGGGCCGGCATCAAGTGCTCTGCAAGAGTCGCGCCGGCTTCCATGAATGCCGCCGATGCCTGGACTTTCATCCGGTCTATTGCATCGTTGAACGCATTCGCATCATTCAGAGCATCCTGCCCGAGGATTGAACCAGTCGCAGCGGCCTCTTCTCCAAGTGCCCTCAATGCAGCTCCGCCATCATCGACGATTCCGGCAAGCTCCATTCCGGACCGACCGAACAGCTCCATCGTAAGAGTGTCTCGTTCTGTTTCATTCCCGACCTGGGAGAGGGCTTCGAGCGTGTCATACCATACTTCCGAGCTGCTTCGCATCGTGCCGTCAGCATTAGTAATCGACACACCCAGTTGATCAAATGCAGCATTGCCGGACCCGATCTCTCGCGTCAGCCTGGAGATTGATGCAAGCATCGTCTCCGTTGATACGTCGATCAAATCCTGCGCATAATTCATCTTCTGAATCTCTTCAGTAGATACGCCGTACTGTTTCGCAAGCGTGTTGAGGTCGTCTGCGCTCTTTGCTGCATTGTATGCGTTGCCAAGTAACGCAGCACCAAGTCCGCCGGCAGCCAGAGACATTTTCTGGATTGCCGGACCAAGGTTCTTCCCTATAGTTTCGCCAAGTTTTATGCCTGTATCTTTGGCAGCCTTTTCGCCGCCAAGAGCTTCGGACAGGCTTCCGCTGTCAAGCTGTTTTGTACTCGGAACAATTTGTACATATGCGGTTGCAATGGTAGTTCCGTCTGCCATGTTTTCACTCCCCTCTGATTATCCTTGCTCTTGCCGCCTCGAACGCTTCCGGACTGCTGAACACCTCCGGAGAGTCGCTTGTCTTCTTCTCCTTCGATTCATACAGCCGGTTGAGGATGGATGCCGGAGCGTTCCGACCTTTTCTTCCGGCTTTAGTCTGAGACCAGACCAACCACCGCAAATTGTCTGCGATACTTGCAAGTAGCAGCGTATCCAATGATGCCGGAGCATCCGACAAAGATCTTTTTACTCGCGACCCTTCCGGAAGACCGGCACAGAGCGTTGCCAGCAGTTTTACCGACAACGCCCTGATATCTAAGACATGATAAGTCTCTGCCATATCGCAGATCAGATCATCCTCATGCTCGCCTAAGCAAACAGCAAGGATCAGGAGTTTTTTCCCGGCTGTGATCCTGAGAAGATGTCCGTAATCGCCTGGATGACTTCCTGCGACGATATACGGCCATTCTTCTCTTTCAGATAAGCCATAAAGTTCTTGTACTGGTCTTCGCCCATGACCGTCTTCGCAAGTTTGACAACCGCGCCAGCGTTCTTGCTGGTGTCTCCGCCGTCAATCAATGCGACCAATTCGAGGACCTCCCAATCATCCGCGATTCGGTTGATGTCGACCTCGAAAGTAAATCCCGATCCTGTTGTGATCTTCATATTACGCCGATGTCTTCAGATACTCGTAATGAGTATTCCCGGAAGCATCAGGACGTGCTGTGATGGTCAGTTCATATCCGACCGCCTCTCCGTCAACGTATGTGATGTCTCCGATCTCCGTGACGACTCCATCCGGAACGACTACTCTCTTCAGAGTGTTTCCGGTCAGAACCATCTCAAACGCCCAGACATGGGATGCCGGTTCGTCTGCATTAGACTTAACGATCATTCCCTGTGCCAGCGTTCCGGTTACGTTAGAGTCGCCGTAAACGACCTTCAGAACTTCCGTGTTGATTGCCTCAATCAAAGTAAAGGTGAACGTGTCCGCCTTCTCCGTCAGAGGAGTCAGGACGATATCTCCGCCCCATGCTTTGATATTCTCAGTCTCCGGAGAGTTGCTGTTCGTCAGGCCGTCTTCGGAAACATAACCAAGGCACTTGAAAGCTGCGGCCAGCGCGGTCGTCGCGTCGGTCGGCGCAGTTGTTCCTGCTACTGCCGCCCAAACTCCACCGGTTACTGCCGGCTTGCCAGTGCTGACATTCGTTACAGTATTTGCCATTATGTCACCTCATAATAAGTGATATCGTACACGGCCTGATACCTGTATTCTTTGGTCGCCGTGTCCGTAAAGTTGTATGCGTTGTTGAGCTTGCACCGACTGATCGAGGGCAAGATGATTGCCTGGTCCATCGCTGCAACGACCTCTTCATTCAGTGCGGCTGCTCCAGCCATCGAGTTCCGGTCATAGCTTTGGCAAGCCATCATACACGAGCGAATTTTGTTCTGCTCGCTTGTCGATGTCCGCTCAAGTTGCACCCACCGCTCCGGGAGATCCAGAGGTCTTTCCATGTAGACAGGTATACTCAACTCTTCAGTCAAGTAATCCAAGATTACCTTCTCGATCATGAAATCACCCCTTTATGCTCTTCAGCAGCGTATTGTTGCGATAATTGTCCTGCATTGCTTCGGGAGTTCTCGGCCCGACAGATGCGTTGTTACGAGTACGGCCTTCCGTGTACAAGTCGGCTTCGTACCCATCGCCACATCTGACGGCAATGTCATCCGCAATTGCTTTGATGAACTCGTTCACCGCATCAGACTTCCGAAGTGCAGTCAATCCCTTCTCGTTCCGCACGATTCTGATATCAGCCATACCGCTCCACCTTGATCTTTCGATTCCAGGACAGCGGAACCATGGACTCGATCCATTCCTCGACAGGGCCGAACGTGTGGAAAGTCTGGCCAAAGAAAGCGACCTTCTTGTCTTCCCAGTCGTTCGCGTCTCCTTTCGGAATGCAGAGCTCGTACACAAGATGCTTTCCGGATATCGACAGCTCATTGATGACCGCCTCTGCCGATGCCGGCGTGACAAGCACGTTTGCGACAGGGATCTCCGTCGGTTCAAACACTGGCCGATTGAAAATGTCTGTTCCGGTCTGCGTCTCTCCGTAAAGGATTACGGTTATTCCGCGAATCATTCCGGACTCACCTCCGCAAACGGATTAGATGCTCCGATCTGATTCCCAAGGCCGAGAATCTGCCGTTCAGCCTTGCCGACGTACAATTCGCCAGTAGATCCGGAACTCATCGTCCAGGACTGGGAATATCCGCCGGCAGACATCGTTCCCTGTGTCGCTCCGACCGGGAAGTCTCCTGCACTGGATGCCGCAATGGCACGACGCACCATCCGACAGGATACGACTCCTTTTGCTTCTGCGGTCGCTATGGGCGCGATAGCATCAAGCTGAATCGCTGCCTCATCAAGCAGCTGATTGCAGACAGCTTTTTCGTCAGTTGTCAATGGCCGGAATCCGGCTTCGACCTGTTCTACAGTTGCGTATGCCATGGCTCAACCTCATTTCTTCTTTGTTGCCCTTCTCGCCGGTGCTTTAGCCGCAACAGCCGGCTTCTGCTCCTCTGTGGGCTCCTTAGAATCAACGGCGGCGAGAGTGTGTCCCGCCGCCTTGTATTCTTCAACTCGATCTTCAGCTACCCACATCTGAGTGCCGGTTGTTCGGTTTATAAACTCGACAAACCTCATCAGGCAGGAATGGCACCGGTCAGCTTGTTGAAGCAAGCCGTGTCAGCGCGGAAGCCAACTTCGATCTCGGCACGAACCGCGATCATGTTCTGCTGCCACAGGTTGATGGTGGTCTGGCCGGAGGTCAGAGTCGCCGTATCAGATACGCTGATTTCTACGCCGGCAACAGTGCCGTACATAGCCTTGCTCCAGTCACCAGCAATACCGACAACTGCCGGAACTGATCCGGAAGAAGCACCAGCCTTATACAGGTTCTTGTTGAAGACTGTCGGTACTCCAAGCACGCGATCAACAACACCGTCGTTCGCAGATGCCAGGAACAGAGGACGACCCTGTCCATCAACAGCAGAGAGCAGCAGTCCACGACCCTGTGCACCGAATGCCAGGCCGTTCATGACGCCACCGTGGGCAGCGATATCTGCATCAGCAGCAACAAGGCCAAGGTAGGTGCCGTTGTTCGCGTTCAGGATGCTCTGTGCGGTACAAGCCGCAAAGGTGTCGAAGTTGTTGCCAGGAGCCTGTGTTCCGCCGATAACGGTGTTATCGAAAACGCCAGCCAGGGCGAGCGGAAGACGAGCGACCAGCGCATCGTACAGAGCCGGGATGTCACGGACAAACTCTTTGGAGAAGGTCTCGATGACGGCGATCTTGTATGCGCTCATCAGCTTTGTGACCGGAGTAGCATTGGAAACCGGCTTTGCAGCGGTCTCAGCGACCCATGCCGCAGACGGATCGTTCGTAATAACCGGGATAGTAACTCCACGGCCAGGAAGCGCAATATGCTGCGCAAGACGCATGATAGCGGACTCTTCCTGAGTCTTCTGCAGGATCTCACTGGAAATATCAGACGGAAGAGCCATAGAGTTGGTTGTTCTGTTAATGTCTGCCATGTTAAGTCTCCTTTAATGGAAATTTGATTCAAACCAGTCTGTGAACTGGTCTCGTGTTTTGCCGGATGTTCCGATGGTCTTCTGTCCAACGTCTCCGGCGTCCTTCACTGCCGGATAGCCAGGGACCTTTGCGAATGCAAGGATTGCATCAGCCTGTGCACTGCATTCTTCCTCGGTAGATCCGGTCAAAAGGTTTGCAGGAATCCCTTTCTCGGTCGCGACCTTTGTCCGCGCCTTCTGGATCTCTGCTTCCTGAGTCAAGGCGTTCAGCTGTGCCTGGAGTGCTTCAGCCCTCTCCTGAGCTTTCTGCAGTTCGCTCTTAGAGGCTTCCTCTGCGGCATCAAACTTCATTGCCTTATCTCTCAGCGTTTCATAATCAGCGTACTTTTCGCGCTCTCTGGAGAGGCGGTCACGAATGATCGCGTTCATCTCTTCCTGCGTGAATGTGCGCTCCGGCTGTTCCGCCGTCTTGTTCTCCTGATTCACAGTTTCGTTCATTTTGATCCTCCGCTAATGCGTATATTCCGGCATTTAAGGCCGGCCGTCGGCCATGAAAAAAGCACCCGGTAAAAGGTGCTTGAATCATCCTTAATTTCCGACATTGACTTCGTCTGCCGCAGACGAGTTTTTGTCCACGCTGTCCTTGTTATCCGCGTAAAACTCACGCCGCATAGAATTCAACTTCTGTTTGTACGACCATCCTTCAGCATCGTCATACATCTTCTTGTACTTGGCCGGATCGTACCCCTTCACGGTCGAAGAGCTATCGAATCGGACGCAGTATTCGCAATCACAGTTCGCGTGAATGTGCTCCGCGTGTCCGTTCTTCAATGCGTCCTGGCTCATGTACTGCCAGCCGTTTGAGGCAAGCATCACACAGAAGGCGCAGGTGTCGCCGTGCGGTATCCAGGCAAATTGTGCTCCGTCCCTCTGTGCGTTCTGGAGCATCGTATCCGCGCCAGCCTGTTTGACTAACCTTCCGACAGTCTGCGGCACCTGGATCGGAGAGGTCTTCAGCGTTCCCTGAACGGCTTTTGCCACCTCGTTGTAGGTTGCCGTCTGTGCTGGCAATGCAGAAGGGACAAACGCTTTTTCAGCTATCCCGATTGCATTGTACAGTTCTGTCGCACACGCAGCGGCAGCCTCTCCGTATGTAGTCGCAAGACTGTATGCCAGATTCAGCAACTCTGTCGTGTTTGCAAAGCCGTACTTCTGGACGTACTTAAGCATGACCTGCGTTGCTTTTGTGCTGGCAGCAGACATCTCGCGCACATACTTCAGCCAGACTTTCGTTGGGATCGTCATTTTATGCCTCCGGCGTCTCCGGTGTCTCCGTCGTTAGGTCAATCAGAACATCACGACCGCGCACGATGGCCTCCTGCCCACGAATCCGACGAATATCAGCCTGGTCAAATCCAATCATCTCCAGGAAGGCATCTGTTTCCGCAAATGCAGGCCGCACCGTTGAAATCTTCAGAGCCGCATCCGTTGTCGCGCTAACGCTCGGCATCGCAGGATTCCTGAAGTGTGCCATGACGTTCTTCTCATCGTCTGTCAGATTCTCCGGAGCGACATTGTTTGCGATAGCCTGTGCCATCTGGCTGATGACATACAGATGATCGGCGTTGCCCTTGTTCAGCTGTTCCGCCATCAGGACGAGCGTCTGGGACTGTGCCAGGATCGCATCGCTGGAAGACGGATTCGCATCGTTGATCACGCCGGTGTCTACGACAGACAGGCCGGTCGCCGCGCTGAACTGAGTCGCAAGAACTCGGATCATCTGGACGTGCGGTTCAATCGTACCCTGCGGCAGCTGTCCAAACGTCGGCTTCTCTCCAGTCTCCGGATTCGATGTAGACGCGATCATAGATCCGACATAAGCGCGGAACTTGTCATTGATAACCGCATCATACTGATCGTCCGTCAAGCCGAGCAGATATTTCTGTGGAGCCGTCGAGAACTCAAGCCCGATCGTCGCGTTTGCCACGGTCCGAACGTAGCCCTTGATGAGCTCTCGGACTGGCTTTTTCAGTCTCGACCGACCGAACGGCTTCGCGCTGGTAGCGTTCCAGACGAGAGGCTCCATCAAGGGCCGTCCCATATGATGTATGTTTTCTTCCGCAGTCCACCGTTCTTTCTGGTCCTTACGGAGAACCCACACAGCATCATCGTTATAAAGATTGATTACTGTCGGAGCCCAACTTGCGGAACCGCTTGACTCACTTTTGCGGTCGACGTCAATTATTGCCATGCCATAGTCGAGCCGGTTCTTCTCTCCGCTCCAAACAGCTGCCGCCGTCTGAGGAGAATGAAACCGAATCCGGCACCCGATCTCAGGATCTGCCGCAAGCGTCGCAAATGTGCAGCCGAATTCCAGTTCATCACGGCAAGCTTTTGCATATTCCGCAATCAGCTGATTGTCCTTGATGATCTGCGTCATCAGTTCGGCTTCCTGACCATTTTCTCCGACGAATCCGTCAAACATTGACCTTCCGGCAAGAACATCGACCGTCTTTGCTCCCCACTCGCACCCGATCTCCAGTCCACGGAGATCCCTTGGGAGCGCAATCCCAAGATTGACATCGCCAAGCGTAACATGCCCTTCATAGAACTTGTGCTTCAAGGCATTGCGAGAGGAATAATAGTTGAATCGGTTGATCAGCTCCGCAAGTTGCTGCCGTTCAACATCTGTGAGGCCGTTTGCCTCTAAGATTTTTGAATCAAGAATCATGTCATCCCTCTTTTACCCGATCCGCATTTTCTTTGACGGATCACGTTTTGAATTCCGCGCTCCCCAGAGTGCGAAGGAGCATGCTTCGATCGGGGCAGGATCTTCACCGCCAAAGGCAAACCCACCACCGACCGGCCTCTTGGTAGATGTTAAGGCACTACTCCGCAAGGATTCTTGCGGTCTGTACCATGTAACCGTCTTCTCGTTGATCTCATTTGTCAGATTCCCAACGGCAGCGATTAGATCCTTCGCCGATGGCCTGATCACCGAGCCTTTGAACTTCCAGGTGTCGGATATCTTATCGACCAAAACGTCAACACCATTCCGCCCATCTATAACTACGCAGGATGCCTTTGTGTATCGTTCGTTCAGCCAGTCTGCCAGCCACCGAACGCCGACTCCTGTCGACCTGCGTTCAATAATGGATATCCGCGCCGGACCTTCCTTCGGGCAAACCGCTCCGCAAAGAACAACCTCAGATCCGTCCGCAGTGAACTTCACGCCGTAGGCCGTCTTGCCTTCTGGCTTGCCTTCATCTGATCCGCAAGCATCCCAGGCTTCCGCGCTGATGACATATTCCTCGTGATGCTGCGCTATCGGTTCCCACCAGCCGAGCCGTTCTCTGGCAAAGGTCTGCGGATCAAGCTGTTCAAACTCGCCTTCGACCGTAGACGTCAAGATCCGTCTGCCGAGTGCCGGATTCGTTGCGGCCCATCTTGCTCGGTTCGATATATCTCCGATCTCTTCGACGGAAAACTCGAACCACGCCGTCCGCTGCGTTTCATTCGCTCTCGCCCTCTTCCGGAGCGCACGGAAGACTGTGCCAACCGCTGTCGGGTCCGGAGGAGTTCCGACATAAATCGTTTGTGGATTCGAGCTCGCAGATATTGCCGGGATGAAGCTCGCCTGTTGATTCTCGTCAAGCTCCTGTGCCTCATCGAAGATCAGAAGATCTCCGTGCTGGCCTCGTCCTCCGTTCCTGGTCCGCGCAAGGAACTTTATCCTGGCACCGTTCTTCAATATGATCTGTTCTCTTCCGAGCGCGGTCCGGATCTCCGCGACATACGATGCAAGTGCCGGCGTTTCAAAAAAATCACGCATCTCCTCGAAGGTCTCTGTGGCCGTCTTCTGAAGATGCGCGGTGTAGATCACCTGCTCTTTGAACATCAGCATCCCTGCCGATGCCCTTCCCTGCACTAACAAGCTTTTGCCGTTCTGTCTTGGTACGCTTCCGCCGCATGTTGCGCAAGCCCACCGACCGGAAGGCAGCCGTCCCATCCAATCATCCATTATGTCCGCTTGCCACGGATCAAGAATCAAGCCTCCTGCCTTCAGTATCCTCTCCGCTTTCATTCCGTCGCTGGCGGAGTACGTCGGCGCGATTCTCGCGGACGGATCTTGACTGCCCATCAGTCTCGACTTCCGCGAGGACGCGGCTGATCTCGTCATCTGGACTGTCTGTGCCATCAATTTCCTCAATCTCCTTAATCGTTTCGCGGTACTGCCTGGCTATTGCAGCCACGGATCTCGCGTCTGCATCCTGCAGTCTGTCATACAAGAATGCCTCAAGCTCTTTCAGTTTCTTAAGCCTATCTACCATGGTTAAATTTCCTTCGTGTGTAAAAGGCGCT
>Ga0326511_10000663_pt1 | contig 30260 bp, 20 predicted proteins | sample 0_2496_0518_D_FD_203701 | JGI IMG/M metagenome (GOLD analysis project Ga0326511, IMG submission 203701) | Bovine rumen microbial communities from UC Davis, California, United States - 0_2496_0518 | ecosystem: Host-associated > Mammals > Digestive system > Stomach > Rumen | place: USA...
GAAATTCTTTGCAAGCAAAGCGGCATAGCCGAGCGCGTTTCAGAAAACATCGAGAAATAGATTTTATTATTCATATTCGTGGATAAAATTCGTTTTAATTATTCAAATTCGTTTCAAAGAAAAAAATAACCATCTTGTTTCTTAAAAGGAATAATTGGTTGAAGGAAAATTGGTGTTCGTGACGCGGCTGCCGGAAAAAGGTGACCTTTACGATTCTAAAGGTGACCTTTAGCGATGAGAGGATGACCTTTACGATTCTAAAGGTGACCTTTAGCAACGAGAAGGTCACCTTTTTTGGCGTAAAGGTGACCTTCTCGTGCATAAAGATAAGCTTTTCTTACAGGTTATCAGGTAAGCTTATTAATTCTATATTTTTCATTATGAGGCTATTTTACCATGACTTTGTGTCCGTCAATGATGTAGAGACCCCTCTTTAATTTACTATTTGACAATTGACCATTTGACAATTGACCATTTACTAATTTTCGATTTTCGATTTTGCGGCCCTGCAGGTCGTAGACAGCATCAAATTGTAAATTGTCAATTCGTAAACCGTCAATATCCTTGATTCCAGTTATCATGTCCTCGCTGACGGTGACGCTCTCTGACGCAGCGCTCAGTCCACCCATCTCGTTGGCCGCACGCACGGTGTAGGTGCCGCTCACGGTGGCCGTGAACGTTGGCTCGGTGGTGAAGGCGTAGATGCTACCGTCCTTGCATACGGCCCACAGCAGCGTGTAGTTGCTGTCGTCCCAGGTTAGGGTGCATCCCGACGCTGGCGCGCCGGGCACTGTGGCTTCCTTCGTGACGAGCGGCGTGGGGGCCTGCTCTGTGAGCAAGGTGGGTTGCCAGTCGCCGAAGGTGTTGGTCATGTCGCCGATGACGTTAGCCTCCTGGTCTGTCAGGACGGGCTTGTTGGGCGTACCGTTGATGGTAGTGGCACGCTGGTTGAGGTCGATGGCGGCACCACTGGCGTTCACGGACTGGTATTCGGCAAAGCGTGTGGGACCGTTGTTCCACTCGTGCCATCCAGCCTTGGCGGGCTGTGCCTTCATCGTGGTGTTGATGAAGTAGGTTTCGGCGGCTGCCGTCCATGCGCGACCTAAGTAGTAGGTGTCATTGACATTGCTATTGCCGCCCTCGATGGTGCAGTCCTTGAACACATAGCCATACTGGCTGTTGCCCTGCGGAGCGACGACGTAGCCGCCCTTCTCGCACATAATGATGTTCACCTTATTGAAGAACGCATCGCCCGAGCCACAGATGAAGTCGGTACGTCCGCGGATGACTCCGCCCTCGAAGTAGTAGGCACCGTCCTGCTTGTTCGACACGTAGGTATCCTGATAAGCCCACAGACAGGCATCCTTGAAGATGGTATGCGTGGCATAGTCGTGGAGCACGATGTCGCGTCCGTGTGCATCGCCCATCGATGATTTCAGCGTCAGGTTCTGGAAGTAGCTGTTGTTGGCCGTTCCCTCGATGATGAGCACGTCGCCCTTGCCGATGCCCTCCAGCGGACAGGCTGTGCCGAAGCCGTTGTCCCAGGTGGCGGCAGGTGTACGGTTAGTGATGACCACGCCATCCATCGACTCGCCGATGAAGCTGGTGTTGGGCGCCTTCAGGTAGGAGCGCGGGTCGTCGTATTCCTTGCCGTCGCCACCCGTGGTCTTGCCGTTGGTGTCGAAGACGTAGTTGCCGTTCTTGATGAACACACGGTAGCGTGTGGCCTTGTCGGCGCGACTGTTGGCGGCATTGAGCGCCTCGGTGATGGTGCCGTCGTCGGGCACGATGAAGTCGTAGAGCGCCTTTGTGACAGTAGGACGCTGCATGGTGGTGAAGGTGATGGTGACAGGCTCAGCGAGCTTGTTGCCCGAGCGGTCCTGCACGTAGTTGGCAGGCATGGTGAAGGTGTACTGCGTGTTGTAATTCAGGCCGGTGTAGTTGAACGATACAGAGCGGCTGCTCCAGGTGGGGGTGGGCTCAATGGGTGAACCGTTGGCTCCCGACGCTGACGCGCCGGGCACTGTGGCTTTCGTTGTAACGAGCGCGGTGAGGGTGGCGCGGTCGGCTCCCTCTACTGCCGTGATGCGCTCGTCAAACGAGATGGTGATCTTGCCTGTTGCGCTAACGCCTGTGGCATTATTGGCGGGAACGGTGGCTGTTACCATGGGAGCCTGCTCGTCGTTGGCCACGACAGCCTCACCAATGATGAAGACATTGCCCACGCCACTCTCCGAATGGTCGCAGTAGGCCAGCCCGTCGAACTGCTTGTCGAAGGGATAGCTGGTGTTATAAACCTCATCGCCGACACCGGTGATGCGTATGACGACCAGCTCCTGGCCCATGGCCTCTGAGGGCAGTTCAATGGCAATGGGGTTGACCGCATTGGCCGTCACCTCCCATGCGCTCTTCAGCTCGGTGAAGTCAGCATCATTGACCATTGACCACTGACCATTGACCATTGAGGGGACAGCAATCAGCGCCTTGTATTTCTTGGTGGCAGCATTCTTGGCACACATATCGGCGGTAAAGGTGGCCGTAGCAAAACCCTTCGTTGAGAACTGATACTGGAAGGCGATGTCGGTAGTGCGGTAGCCGTTCTGATAGAGGCCGTTGATGGTGCTGATGACCACGCTCTCGCGGTTGCGCACCACGGGCGTGCCACCATCCTTGGTATAGCACAGCGAGCCGTCGCTCACCTTCACCACGCTGCTCTTGGCGTTGCGCTCAGCGTCCCACGTCTCGTCGGCCGCGAAGGGGTAGCCGGCGGTGGTGGCATAGGCATAGCTCTGGTTGCTGCTGGCATCGAAAACGGCGATGAAGTCCTGCACCTCGTAGTTGGCCACCAGCTCCATGTCGCTGTTCACCGTCAGTTCGCGCTCCTTCAGCGCATTGGCATTGTCGTTGCCATCAGTCCAAGAGAGGAACTTCAGGATCTTCGACTCGTTGGCCGTGGCCGTAATCTTCGTGCCTGCCTCATACTGGCCGTCGTGGTCGTTGGGCGAGAGGGTGATGTTGCCCATCTGGCGCTCGCTGTCGTTGGTGACCTTCGTCGTTAGGAACCATTGGCCAGGAAACGGTGAAGGGTTCGCCGCCGCCCAGCTCTATGACATTGACGGTGACGGGCACCTCCATGCTCTTCGTACCCTGCGTGGCCGTAACAACGCCATTATACTTACCCACGGCGTTGAGCGACACGCGGGCATAGAACGTCTTGATGAGCGAGCCGTTCTGATAGCTTATAGCGAGCGAACTGCTCCAGTTCTGCTTGTCGGTAGAGAGTTGGATGCCCTCAGTAGCAGTAATATTCACCGTACCAGCGGCAGGCTCCAGCCCCAGACCGCTGAGCGTCAGTTCCTTCATGGCCGTCTTGCCCAGGTAGCCCTCGCCCATGTCCACCGTAGCGGGGGTGATGGAGAGCTCTGTAGGAATCACGATGTCGTCGGCCAGGATGCCCTTCTCCTTCATCAGCTGGGCACACAGGCGGGCAGCCGTCAGCGCACCCGTCAGGTTGTAGTGGGTGTTGTCCTTCTCACCACCCTTGTCGAAGAGGGCAGCATAGCACTTGTCATACGTTTTATAGCTCTCGTAGAGTTCCTTCGTGGCCGTGGTCATGTCGATGAAAGCCACATTCAGCTCATTAGCCAGCTGCTGCATCTGGTAGCTGTAGTCCATCGAGTGGTCGGAGGCGGCAACCTTCTGTCCCGTCTTCAGTTCGCCATTGACGATGGCATCGTACTTGTCGCCCAGGTCGTGACGGCCAGGACGCGTAATCTTGTTGTCGCTGCCGAAGTAGCAACGGCAGACGGCCGATACCAGCACGGGGGTAGCCCCTTTCGCCTTCACCGCATCGACGATCTGCTTCAGGCACTCCTTGTAGGTGGTCGAGGGCGTAGTGCCGCGACCGTCGCTCTTCACGGCAGCCGCATTCGTGGCATCGCCCTTGGCGGTGTAGTAGGCCTGCAGCTCGAGGTTGTCCACACCACTGTACTTCCCGTCGTTGTGGGCAAACTGTATGAGCACGTAGTCGCCCGCCTGCACATTGTTCTTCGCGTTCTGCCACAGTTCGTTGTAGCCGCCGCGCGAGTCGCGACCGCCCTTGGCGTAGTTGACCGATGTCCAGCCGTTCGTGAGGAAGTTCCCGAAGTACATACCCCAGCCGCGCGTCTGCGTAGCGTTCTCATCGTAGGGCGCCATGGTCGAGTCGCCCAGGGTGTGTACCTTCTTGGCGCTGCCTGCTATTGCGCACAGCATGAGCAACAACGCCATCAAGACGTAGTTTTTAGTTTTCATTGATTCGTTTTTATTGTTAGTAAGTAGTTTGTGGGTGCAAAGGTACACTTTTTCCTTCAATTATTCATCGTTTGCCCATTAAAATCTTTCTCGTGGTCCCATCGGTATTACGCACAATCAGCAACCCGCGTTGGCTGCTGTTTGTCTTTCTTGATTTGATAAGGTAAGCTTATTGGGGATAGATGGTGACGGTGCCGCCGTCGCTCTGACAATAGCGGCGTACGAGCTGCTGGATAAACTCAGCGTTCTGGCGCACGCGGTCCTCGCGACCGTCGTAGCCGTTGATGAGCACCAACAGGTGAGTGGTCTGGAGCGTCATCTTTGTGCGCTCGTTGTCGCTGGTGGGTGTGCCTACGCCGCCATGCAGATCGCGGTAGACGGGCAGTCCGGCGATGTTCAGCAGTCCGCGGCCGATGCCCTCGTAGGGTTCGCCCTCACAGCCGATGCCGAGGGTCAGGGTGTCGCCGACGATCTTGTCGGCATCGAAGCCGCCGATGCTGTAGCCGTAGACGATGCTGGCGAGGTTGACGAGGTCGACGAGGGTGTCAATCTGGTAGAGCTCCTTACCCTGGAGCATCCGTCGGATGAGCTGCTCGGAGGCGGGGCGGTAGCGCGACGGGTCCTTGCCGCAGGCTTTGTAGACGCGGCGTGTGGCGGCGATGCCGCTAAGTTCCTTGAGCGACTCGGTGGTCAGCTCCTCGCGGAAGCGCTGCTCCCACTGGTGAATCTCGTCCCACAACTGCTGGCTGTAGGGGCTGTTGACGACCTGTGCCTCGACGGCAGCGCCCACGAACCCGGGGCATACCTGCTTGATTTCCTCAGAAACAATAATCTTCATCCTTTTTATTCATTAAGCATTGAGCATTATGCATTGAGCATTGAGCATTAAGCATTGAGCATTAAGCATTGAGCATTAAGCATTGAGCATTATGCATTCACATCATCGTGCCGCTGATGCGCACGGCATTCTTCTGATAGTTCTCCTTCGCAACGATGTCCAGACGGTCGTCGACGAACTTGATGCGGAGCAGAACGGAGCCCATCCAGTCGACGAAGTGGAGCTTCACCTGGAGCTCGTCGTCGCGCCAGGCGTAGGCGGCGCCGACGCGGAAGGGCGGGCGGATGGGATGGAAGCGGCCGACGGTGGTGTAGCGTGCATTGAGGGGGTAGAAGCTGACGCGCGACGTCTTCCACTGCTGATAGCCCAGATTGATGAGTCCTGCCAGTCCGGCGGTGTCGGTGATCTCCAGCAGGCTATCGGCCTCGAAGCGCAGCTGCGACCATCCCAGGGGGTTCTTCTGGAGTAGGAATGTCTTGTCCTGATAGGGTTCTGGGTCGCCGGATCGTGGCTTGGGGTTGAAGACGACGGTATTGGTCCGCTCGCCCTCGGGCAGTGGCAGCGTCCACTGGCGCGCCTTCAGCTGTTGCCAGTCGTCCGATGGCGGCAGCGGCTGCTTCTGCATGTCCTTGAAGAGTGTGTCCCAGATGTATGCCTGCTCGCGGCTGGTGCTATTGGAGGTACACTGTGTGATGACGACGACGACGTCCTCCTTGGGTACGACGATGACGAACTGTCCGTAGGCGCCGTTGGCCTGCCAGGCCGTGGGGTATTTGCATGTCCACATCTGGTAGCCGTAGCCGGTGCCGTAGTCGTTCTCGGCGTAGCGGGTCATCATGGCGTCGACCCACTTGTCGGGAATGAGCTGTTCGCCGAGCCACTTGCCGCGCTGCAGCAGCAGCTGTCCGAACTTGGCCAGCGACTCGCTCTGTATGTAGAGTCCCCAGCCGCCGACGTTGATGCCCTCGGGACTGAGCTCCCACTGCACCTCGCGGATGTTCAGCTTGTTGAAGACACGGCTCTTTAGGTAGTCGAGCACGGTCATGCCCGTCACCTTCTGGATGATGGCCGAGAGGAGGTAGGTGTTGATGCTGTCGTACTGGAACCGCTTGCCGGGCTCAGCGTTCATGGGGTGGGCCAGGTAGTCGCGTATCCACTGGCGGCTGACGTTGCGCATCTTCGTGTCGACGACGAAGCCCGAGCGCATGGTCAGCAGGTCCTCGACGGTGATGCTCTTCAGTCGCCAGCTGACGATGTTGGGCAGCTTGTCGGGGAAGAACGACACGAGGTGGTCCTTTAGCCGCAGGCGCTTCTCGCTGATGGCGATGCCCACGGCCACGGCGACGAACGTCTTCGAGGCCGAGAACTGCGTGTGCGGGTATTCGGCGCGGAAGGGTGCGGGGTACATCTCGCCCACCACCCTGCCGTGGCGCATGACGATGCAGCTGTGTATCTCGGTATGGGGAAAGGCCAGCAGCGAGTCGAACAGCGCCTCTACCTGTGTCGACCGCAGGCCCACGGCCTCTGGCGACGTGCGCGGCAGGTCGTTCGTCTGTGCCTGAGCGGTCATCCAGACGCTGGCCAGTAGGGTGGTGAAGATGGTTCTTGTTCGCATTGCGGGTGCAAAGGTAATAAAAAATTGAAAAATTGAAAAAATGAAAAAATGAAAAAATGAAGATTTTTTCGTATCTTTGCACCGACATTTACTTATAGACATTATGGAACGTGGAAACTTCGGAAAGGTTGGCGTGATACTCGCCACGGCAGGTTCGGCCGTGGGACTGGGCAATGTCTGGCGATTCCCCTTCATGGCAGGCCAGAACGGCGGGGCCGCCTTCATCGTGCTGTACATCGGCTGCATCCTGCTGCTCGGCATCCCTGGCATGGTCAGCGAGTTTATCATCGGGCGCCACGCACAGGCCAACGCCCAGCGTGCCTACGATACCATCGCCCCGCACCGCCACTGGCGTTTTGTGGGCTATCTGGGCATCCTCACGTCGACCATCATCCTCGGCTTCTATGCCGTCGTCGCCGGCTGGTGCCTGCAGTATCTCTACGCCTCCATCGTCGGCCAGCTCAGCGGCGATGCCGACTACGTGACCACTTACTTCCAGACGTTCTCCACCGACCCTCTGAAGCCCTGTCTCTGGGCTGTCGCCTTCGTCGTGCTGACCCACCTGGTCGTGGTGCGCGGCGTGAAGGGCGGCATTGAGCGGGCGGCGAAGATCCTGATGCCACTGTTGCTGCTGCTCCTTGTGGTCATCGTCGTCGCATCGTGTATGCTGCCGGGCGCCTCCGAGGGTGTGCGGTTCCTGCTGCAGCCCGACTTCTCGAAAGTCAGTAGCAGCGTCATGCTCGAGGCCCTGGGACAGGCCTTCTTCTCGCTCTCGCTGGGCACCGCCTGTCTGTGTACCTATGCCAGCTATTTCACGAAGGACACCCACTTGCTGGCCTCGGCGGGACAGATAGCGCTGCTCGATACGCTGATAGCCATCCTCGCGGGACTGATGATTTTCCCCGCCGCCTTCAGCGTCGGCGTACAGCCCGACAGCGGACCGTCGCTCATCTTCATCACCCTGCCCAACGTGTTCCAGCAGGCCTTCGCACAGATGCCCGTCGTGGGCTACGTCATCGCCGTGCTGTTCTACGCCCTGCTGGTGTTCGCCGCCCTGACGTCGACCATCTCGATGCACGAGATAGGCACCGCATTCTTCCATGAGGAGCGCCACCTGCCGCGTCCACGGGCCGCCCTCGTGCTCACCATCGTCTGTAGCGTGATAGCCGTGCTCTGCTCGCTCAGCATGGGTGCCGTCGACGCCATCAGCCTTTTTGGTATGCCGCTGATGGCTTTCTGTGATATGCTGACGGCCCAGGTGATGCTGCCTGCCGGTGCGTTCCTGACAAGCATCCTCGTTGGGTGGTTTGTCTCGCGTCAGGTGCTGCGCGACGAGTTCACCAATCGGGGTTCGCTGCGTGCCACGCTGTTTCCGATATGGCTGTGCTGTGTGCGCTACGTCGTCCCGGCGGGTATCCTGCTGATATTCCTGCACCAGCTGGGAGTGGTGTGAGAAAGATTGAGAGATTGAGAAATTGAGAGATTAATTTAGCAAGGACTACAGGACTACAAGACTAGGCTGCGCCAGAAAAAAGTCCTTCAGTCGTGTAGTCCTTGCAAAAAAATAAAAAATGAGAATGTTAAGGAGGTTTTTCTATCTGCAGAAGTCTGACCGCAGGATTATGCTGGCGCTGCTCGTCGTCGCTGTGGTGGCGCTGACGGTGCTGTGGCTGACGGGCTCGTGGCAGCCGCCGACAGAGACGACAGCTGCCGACAGTACCGCTACCAGCAAGCGGACGGCGTCGCGCCGCTATCAGCCGCGGCCCATCGACGAGGGCGGCCCTGAGCGGCCGACGGCCCTCTTCGACTTCGATCCGAATACCGCCGACTCCACCGCCCTGCTGAAACTCGGCTTGGAACGCTGGCAGGTACGCAACATCTACCGGTACCGTCGCGCGGGCGGCATCTACCGTCGGAAGGAGGATTTCGCACGTCTCTATGGGCTCACCCAGGGACAGTACCGCCGGCTGGAACCCCACATACGCATCGGCAGCGACTACCGTCCGGCGGCAGAGCTCGTGGGCAACAGCTCCCAGCGTAGCGCCACGGCCTCACCGTCGCACCGTCCTGACAGCCTGCGCTATCCCGTCAAGATTACGCCCGGCAGCCACGTCGTGCTGAACACCGCCGACACCGCCGAGCTGCGACGCGTGCCGGGCATCGGCGTCTACTTTGCCAACGAGATTGTGAATCATGGGCGTTTCCTGGGCGGCTATGTCAGCGTCGACCAGCTGGACGAGATTCCCGACTTCCCGAAGGAGGCGAAACAGTACTTCGTCATCCACAACGCCACACCCAAGAAGCTGAACGTCAACCGTCTCAGTCTGAACGAGCTGAAACGCCATCCGTACATCAATTACTATATGGCCCGCGCCATCGTTGACTACCGGCGCCTGCACGGCCCCATCAAGAGTCTGCAGCAACTGAGCCTCTCACGCGACTTCACGCCAGAGGCCATCAAGCGGCTGGAGCCGTATGTGGAGTTTTGAAAAATGTAAAAATGAAAAAATTGAAGAATTGAAGTTCTTTACAGGAGGTCGAGGCATTTCTCAATGGGGATGCCTCGTTTCTTGTCGTCGAGGTCGCGGTTGCGGTCAATGAGACGGCTGACGACGTCCATCGCCGTGCGCGTGCTCTGCTTCAGGGGCTCGCCCTTTAGCAGGTGGCCGATGAGGACGGCCGAGAAGATGTCGCCCGTACCGTGGATGAGTACGGGTATCTCGTCGTAGTCGAGACGGAAGAACTCACCGTCGCAATGGTTGTAGCCGATGACACAGCTCTGGCCCTCGACACGGGCGCTGGTGACGAGTGCCGAGCGGCAGCCGATGTCGCGCAGACGGCTGAGCATCTCGCGTGCCTCCTGCCAGGACATACCTTCGTTGCGGTAGGGTGTCGACGTCAGGTAGCAGGCTTCGGTGTAGTTCGGGAAGATGAGGTCGGCGACGCTCACCATTTGGCGCATGAGCTCGACGGAGCGCTGGGTGATACCGTTGTAGAGTCGGCCGCCGTCGCCCATGATGGGGTCGACGAAGATGGTGGTGCCCTGTCGCGACAGTTCGGTGCAGTACTTCGACACAAGCAGTGCCTGCTCCTCGCTGAACATCAGGCCGGTGCAGACGGCGTCGAAGGTGAAGCCGAGCTCGCGCCACACAGGCAGCACGCCCCGCATATACTCCGTGGTGTCCATCACGTTGAAACGGCCGTAGTCGAGCGTGTTCGACACCAGCGACGTGGGCAGGTTGTACGTCGGGTGTCCGAGGTATGTCAGGATGGGCATCATGGCTACCATGCCTACGTGGCTGTAGCCTACAACATCGTTGATGAGCAGTATTTTCTTCATTTCGGCGGCAAAGGTAATAAAAAAAGTAAAAAGGTAAAAAAGTAAAAAGGTAAAAATGGAGTTTTTTTCGTAATTTTGCAGCGAAATGGCAAATATGACGTCACCCATACAGGCATTACAGCAGCAAAGGGCGCTGCTGCAGCTGGAATACCAGACGGAGAAGGCGGCCTTCCGCCGTCTGACGGAGCAGCGTGGCCTGGAGCGGCTGGTGAAGCGTGGCGATGCGTGGTGGCCCGTCCGTATGACACGTAGCTACTACAACTCGCTGAACCAGCTGTGCGTGGAGGTGGTGCGAAGGGCCGACGACCACGAGATAGAGCATAACTTCGAGTACGGACGGCCGGTGGCCTTCTTTGCAAACCAGACTGGCAAAACCAGTCTGCGCAATTCTAACCAGACTGGCGGAAACAGTCTGCGCTATTATTCTTTCACGGGTACCGTCAGCTACGTCGACGGCGACCGAATGGTGGTCAGTGTGCCCGACGGTTGCGCCTTCGGAGACCTGATGGGCAATGATGAGCTCGGCGTACAGCTGTCGTTCGACGAGACATCGTACAAGATGATGTTCGACGCCCTAGAACGGGTGATGCGTGCCAACGGACGCCTGGGCTACCTGCGTGACCTCTTCTATACGAAGCAGAAGGCGGAGACGTTCTCGTTCCAGCCCATGCACTTCCCCTACCTGAACAAGACACAGGAGGAGGCCGTGAACCGTGTGCTCTGGGCAAAGGATGTGGCCATTGTCCATGGCCCTCCGGGGACGGGCAAGACGACGACGCTCGTCGAGGCTATCTATGAGACGCTGCGCCGTGAGCCGCAGGTGCTGGTATGTGCGCAGTCGAACATGGCTGTCGACTGGATCAGCGAAAAGCTCGTCGACCGTGGCGTGCCCGTACTGCGTATCGGCAACCCCACGCGTGTCGACGACAAGATGCTCTCGTTCACCTACGAGCGCCGCTTCGAGAGCCATCCCGACTACGACCAGCTGTGGGCTATCCGCAAGGCCATCCGCGAACTGAGAGGGGCAAGGAGCAGGGGGCAGGGAGCAAGGGAGAAGTACCACCAGAAGATGGAGCGGCTGAAGGACCGTGCCAACGAGCTGGAGATACGCATTAATGCCGAACTCTTCAGCGAGGCACGTGTCATCGCCTGCACACTCGTGGGCAGCGGCCACCGGCTGTTGGACGGCCATAAGTTCGGCACGCTGTTCATCGACGAGGCCGCCCAGGCGCTGGAGGCCGCCTGCTGGATTCCCATCCGCCGGGCGTCGCGCGTCATCCTGGCCGGCGACCACTGTCAGCTGCCGCCGACGGTGAAGAGCATCGCTGCCTTGAAGGCAGGGCTGGGCAAGACGCTGATGGAACGTATCGTCGAGCAGAAACCCGAGGTGGTGACGCTGTTGCGGGTGCAGTACCGCATGAACGAGGAAATCATGCACTTCTCTAGCGGCTGGTTCTATGGTAATATGGTGGAGAGTGCGCCGGAGGTGAAGTACCGCTCGATACTGGACCTGGATGTGGCGATGGAGTGGAAGACTCTCCCCCAGCCCCTCCCTGTGAGGGAGGGGAGTGATATGTCTGACGGCGAGGTATATACGCCCCTCCATTACAGGGAGGGGACGGGGGAGGGTCTGGAGAGTCTTGAGGGTACCTCCCTCCTCAACAAGGCCGAGGCGGAGCTGACGCTATTGGCGTTACAACAGTACTTCGAGAAAATCGGAAAGACGCGTATACTCAATGACAGACTCGACGTAGGGGTTATCTCGCCCTACCGCGCACAGGTGCAATATTTACGGAAGTTGCTGAAGAAGCGCGAGTACTTCAAGCCCTTCCGACACCTCATCACCATCAATACCGTCGACGGCTTCCAGGGCCAGGAGCGCGACATCATCCTCATCTCGCTGGTACGCTCGAACGACGAGGGGCAGATAGGCTTCCTGCGCGACCTGCGACGCATGAATGTCGCCATCACACGGGCACGCATGAAACTCATCATCCTCGGCGATGCGCCGACGATGACACGCCATCCCTTCTACCGTAGACTCTACGAGTATGTGAAGGCGCTTTCTCAGTAAACTTTCTCGATGAGTGCCACGGCGTAGGCGGAGATGCCCTCCTGGCGTCCCGTAAAACCAAGCTTCTCCGTGGTGGTGGCCTTGATGCTGATCTGGTCGGGGTCGCAGCCGATGACTTTGGCCATCGTCTCCTGCATCTGCGGGATGTGGGGGTTCATCTTCGGACGCTCGGCACAGATGGTGGCGTCGATGTTTCCAAGGGCATAACCCTTGGACGCTATGAGCTCGATGGTCTTCTTCAGGATGACCTTCGAGTCCATGTTCAACGTCTCGGCGCTGGTGTCGGGGAAGTGGTAGCCGATGTCGCGCATATTAGCAGCGCCGAGGATGGCGTCGCAGATGGCGTGGATCAACACGTCGGCATCGCTGTGGCCTAGCAGTCCTTTCTCATAGTCCAGTTTGATGCCGCCCATCCACAGTTCGCGTCCTTCCACGAGCCGATGCACGTCATATCCCATTCCAACACGTATCATAATGCTTAATGCTCAATGCTTAATGTTCAATGCTTAATGCTCAATGCTTAATGCTCAATGCTTAATGCTCAATGCTTAATGCTCAATGCTTAATGCTCAATGCTTAATGCTTAATTACTTAAACAGGTCCTTGATGCCATCCATGTCGAAGGCAAGGGTGAAGCGGAGCGTCTGGTCCAGGGGGTTCGTCTTGGCGGTAGAGATGACGTAGCCCACGTCGAGCGAGAAGACGTTCATGCGGAAGCCGCCGCCGACGGTGAAGTACTTCAGGTTACCCTTTGACTCCGCCTGGTGGTGGTAGCCGGCACGCAGCGAGAACTTATCGTTGTAGGTGTACTCGGCACCCACGCTCCACTGTATCTCGTCGAGCTCCTCCTTGAAGCCGTCGGGGGCATCGTTGAAGCTCTTGAACATACCCTTGATGCTACCCATGTCGCTATACTCGCGGCGCACGCGGTCCTGGTAGTCGCTGTTCGACTCTCCCTCCTCCTGCTTGGGTACCGTGGGCACCAGCAGCTTGTTGGCATCGGCCGAGATGGAGAAGCGGTTGTACTCGTCGAAGGGAATCATCAGCGAGGCACCCAGTCGCAGGTTGGCGGGTAGGAACTGGCTCTCCTCGTCGCCGTAATACGAGATCTTCGAACCGATGTTGCGGACGTTGACACCCAGACCCAGCTGGCACTCGCGACTGCCGAGCATGACGTAGTTGTTGTAGTACATGGCCAAGTCGGCGGCAAAGGCCGAGGCGGGTTTCGAGTCCTCGGAGTAGTCGTAGCGCAGGTCGCTGTAGATCCAGCGGATGGCTGCTGCCAGCGAGAAGTTCTCACTGAGCATCAGCGAATAGGCGGCGTCGAGTGACATCTCGTAGGGTCGGACGGTCATGTCGGACTCACCGTAGTCGGTAAACACCTCGCCGAGCGAGAAGTAGCGCAGCGAACCGGAGATGGCGGAGTAGTCGCCGATGCGGTAGTAACCGGCCACATAGGCTAGGTCAATGTCGTTGACCAGCTGGCGCAGCCACGGCGTGTAGTTCAGCGCCACACCGGCACGGCTGATGCAGAACGGGTACTTTGCGGGGTTCCAGTACTGTGAGTTGACGTCGGGATCGGTGGCAGCGCCGACGTCGCCCATACCGGCGGCGCGAGCATCGGGGGCGATGGTCTCCGAGATGACGGCGTGCTCAACGGGGTTGAACATCGTGTTCTTCTCGTCGGCCTTTGTATGACTGGCAGCCAACAGACAGCAGGCCACCGCAAAAAGCAGTTTCTTTATTTCCATTTTATTGTCGTAATAACGTCATAACGGTATAACGTTGTAAGGTAATAACGTGATAACGCCACTATTTATTGCTTAGGATGATGAGTTTCTTGGCGCGAGAGGCCTGACTGCTGCCGTCGCTGCTGATAGCCACGCGGTAGAGGTAGACGCCTGTCTGCAGACGGCGGCCGCCGCTGGTGGTGAGGTTCCAGTCCACGGTGTACGTCTGGTCTGTGGGCACGCCTGTCTCCGTATGTTTCCAAATCAGACGGCCGGAAGCGTCGTAGATGTCGAGCTCGACGTCCATCTCTGAGCCCGTGCGGTCGTGGTTCACTATGAAAGTCGTCGACGTCGTGGCGGGGTTCTTCGTGGCGGTGACGCTGAAGTTGTTGGGCTCCAGAGCCTTGACGACACGGAATGTCAGCTCGGCCTTCGACGAGTTGTTCAGCGCATCCCAGGCACGCAGCAGCAGGTGGTGCTCGCCGTCGTCGAGCGTGGGGATGCTGAAGCCTACATGGCCGCTGCGGTAGTCGCCAAAGTCGTACTCAAAATAGTCGTTCAGGTTATACGTACGTGCCATCTCGCCGTCGATGATTAGCTCCAGGTCGTGGCCGATGCCGCTACCCGAGACGTTGAGGCCGTCCTTGTCCGACAACTCGGCATAGAGATAGGGTGTGGGGTTCACGGCATCGCCGTTGCTGAAGTCGCTGCTGTTCAGGTAGCACCAGATGTTTGGGCCGATGCCGTCGTTGGCTGCCAGCGTGTCGGCACCCATCGTGAAGTTCTCGTAGCGGCCGTTGGCACTGACGGTGCGGCTGCTGTTGACGGCATATACCTTCATCATGCCCGTGCCGTCGGCATAGCTGATGTCCTTTGGCAGGGCGAAGGTCAGCGAGAACTGTCCGCCGCGCACGCTGTCGCTGCCGCTGAAGAGGGTGTTCAGGCGGTCGCGGAACTTAAAGGCGGTGTCAATCTTCTCCGTGTTGTTCATGCGGCACACGACGAGCTGTTCCACGTCCTGTACTGTCAGCGTCATCACGCCGTCGAACGTCGGCTGGTCCTGCACATGCCCCTTGACGGTCACCGTCTGTCCGGCTTTCAGCATGGGCACGCCGTCGTCCGTCGACACGCCGCTGATGTCGTCGATGACCACCTTCGCAGACGGTGTCGCCAGACGCAGGGCAGGGTCGCCGAGCAGCGTGTATTGCAACTTGTTGGCCGTATAGTCGGTACCGACGTTGTTGCTGGGTGTCAGCAGCTTGTTCTTAGCCAGACGGGCAGCCTCGCCGATGGTGTAGCGGCGGCCGTTGTCATCGCTGCCGAGGACATACTCCGTGAACGCCAGGTTCATGTAGCGGTTATAGTGGGCATAGACGGTACGCGTAGTGCCGTAGAAGGCGATGGCGCCGCCCTTAGCGTTCAGCATGGCGGTCTCACCGTGGTTTTCCTCCTGACCGTCGAAAGGCATAATGTCGCACGAGGCCGTCACCCACAGCGGCAGTCGCAGTCCCGATGACAGTTCGAAGTCCACGTTGTTCACCACCTGCTCGTGCGACAGGGTATAAGGAGCACCGTGACCCGTGTAGTTCATTATCAGCGCACCATCCTGCATCTGCTGGCGGATGAGTCGTGTCACGTCAGGATAGGAGAAGCCCGTCGACGACGAACTGATGGGGTAGGCATCCCAGTGGATACGCTTCAACTGGTAGTCGGGCCAGTTGCGTTCCACCAACTGTGCTACCGCCTCGGCATCGGCCATGTGGCGGTTATAGTCGCCGTCGTCGCCCATGAAGCAGATGGTATTCTGCCAGGCGCCGGCCTGATCGTTCGAGATGTAGCTCTTGATCTTGTCGACCTGCACCTTGGCCTCGTCATCCGTTCGTGCCGTCAGACGGCCCACGGCCACGTCGCCCTTGTCCGAGCCCGTCAGGTTGGCACCCTCGCCCTCGTCAAGCATACAGAAGAAGTCGTCGGAGACGTAGCAGTCGGTCTCGCTAAACGAGTTCTCGCTCTCGTAGCAGAGCAGGAAGTCGTCGGGGTTATAGCCGCGCCAGGCACTCGACAACATACGGTTGTCCCAGGCGCCGTCGCCCAGCAGCAGGAGGTAGCGCGGCATGTCGGCCTCTGTCTCTGCCCGGTCGTAGAGCATCTTCAGGTAGCGGCGGTAGGCGTTGGCATCGGGGGTACCGCTCGAGAATTCGTTATACAGCTCGTCGGCAGCGACGATGCGCACCCGCAAGCCGTCCTGTTCCTCGTGCAGCTGCTTCAGGCGTTCGGCCTGTGTCAGCAGTTTCCGCGAGGCGGGGATGATAATCACCATGTCTGCGAAGTCGTCGCCATGACGGTTCTGGTTGGCCACGGTGCCAACATATTCCGGGGTGTCAAACGATGTCGTCGAGAGGTCTGGGAGGGGTGCCGCCGTGTCGAAGCAGAAAGAGAGGTAGTCCAGACGCACGTCGCCGCCCGATGTCTGGGTGATGGTGACGCTGTTGTCCGCCTGCAGGCTGTCTATGCGGAACGTCCACGTCTTCGTGGAGCCCTTGCTGTAGTTGTCGCGACCCTCGGGCAACGTGGTCGAGCCCGAGGCATAGCCCACGCTCATCGTGCCCACGTTCTTGCCGTTCACCGACACCTGAGCCTGCCAGACGGCGTCATAGCTCATCACGATGGTTAGCTGGCCACTTTTACTCTCTCCTCTCTCCTCTCTCCTCTCTCCTCTTACTTCGTACGTCCGGCTGTTGCCGACGCCGAAGAGGCGGCTGTCGTAGAGGTTGCGGCCGCCATGGAACCACGCGTAGTCGTCGACCTCGTAGAGGGTATGGTAGTCGTCGCCCGACGGATAGAAGGCCGCCGTAAAGGTCTCTTCATCGACCGTCAGTGGACTGTTGCCCTCGGTCAGGAAATAGTATCCGTAGTTGCTGTAGGGATTGCGGGTGCGCTGGAGAGCCGTGTTACTACTCCACGTCACCGGTCCGATGGCATGGAACAGGCGTCGGCCGTTCACCGTACACGTGGCCACCTCCTGCAGGTCGTCGGTAGACGCCAGATAGTCGGCCGACAGCTTCTCGGGCTGCAGACCGCCACCGTAGCCGTAGACCTTCACCCGCGAGGGGTCGCTGAAGCCCGCCTTCCGGCACAGCTCGTCCGTCAGCTGGTAGACGCCCGTCTCCGGCACGCGAATCTTCGCCCATGAGCCGGTGGCGAGGAGAGAAGACCCTCCCCCCTGCCCCTCCCTGCGAGGGAGGGGAGTAGAAACCTTGTTCGCCGTTTTCTTGTTGAGAGTGTAACCACTCCCCTCCCTCACAGGGAGGGGTTGGGGGAGGGTCTTTAGCTTAAAGCTCACCAGTTTCTGGTATTTCCCTTCCCTATATACCAGCGGCACGAAACTCACGTAGAGGGTGCCCTGCTTGCGTGCCACGCCTACATACTGGTGTATGGCGGGCATTTCCGGCAGCGGGTCGCTGGTCAGGGCCTTGTAGCGGCTGATGTCCGTCGGCGACATATCCCGGAACTCCGGGTATTCTATCGTGACGGTATAGGTGGAGTCGGCATAATTCGGCCCCAGCTTCTGTTCATAGGTGACGACGGGCAGCAACGAGTCGATACGCACCTCTTCGGCCGTCAGGTCGAAGAAGCGCTGCGCCTCCATACCCATGCTCATGGCGACGAAGCTGGCGCACATCAGGAGTCTCTTGACTCGTTTCATCCTTATTATAACGTCGTTACCACCTCTTTTATTGTGAATCTCTCAATTAACGACAATACAAGTCGAGCACCTTCTTTGCAGAGCAAAGCGGCAGAGCCGAGCGCTTCATTCCTCCTTCCTCGCTCCTCGTTCCTCCTTCCTCATTCAAAATCCATCCCTCCAGGTGGTCGCCGATGGCGACGGGCCCTACACCGACAGGTGTGCCGGTATAGATGAGGTCGCCTGTCTTCAAGGTGAAGAAGCGGGAGATGTAGCTGATGAGCTGGTCTATGGAGTGTATCATGTAGGCCGTGCTGCCACGCTGCACCGTCTCTCCGTTCTTGTCTAAACGGAAAGAGATGGCGGCAGCACGCTCTCCTCTCTCCTCTCTCCTCTCTCCTCTTTTAATATCCACCCATTCTCCTATTGCTGCCGAGCCGTCGAAGCCCTTCGCGATGGTCCATGGCAGTCCGTCGCGGCTGGCCTGCTGCTGCAGTTCGCGTGCCGTAAAGTCGATGCCCACGGTCACGGCGTCGTAATAGCGGTGGGCGAAGCGCTCGCTGATGTTCTTGCCCAGACGGCAGATACGCACCACCAGCTCCGCCTCGTAGTCGATACGTCCCAGATGGTCGGGGATGAAAAACGGCTTGCCGGGGATGAGCATTGCCGAGTCGCACTTCGTGAACACCACGGGGTCAGCCCCCGCCCCTTCGGGGTTCGTCAGGACGCTGTGCAGCTCCTCGGTATGGGCCGCGTAGTTCATGCCTATTCCAAATATCTTCATTGCTCAATCCATTTTCAATTTGCAAAAGTACTACTTTTTCGGGAAACAAAAGACAAAATGTTGGCTAAATACTCAAATATATTTGGTATTTCACTCGCTTATTCGTACCTTTGCAGCCACCATGACTAAGATACCTGCACCCTTCGCCCGTCCGTTCTACATGATGGCCAAGCCCGTAGGGGCGGCCTGTAACCTGGCGTGCGACTACTGCTACTATCTGGAGAAGCAGCAGCTCTACCCTGACAAAGGGCCGCACGTCATGAGTGACGAGGTGCTGGAGCTCTTCGTACGTCAGTATCTGGAGAGTCAGACGAACCAGGAGGTGCTGTTCACGTGGCATGGCGGTGAACCGACACTGCTGCCGATGGCGTTCTACAAGAAGGCGATGAGGCTGCAACAGCGCTATGCTGCCGGTCGACACATCGACAACTGCCTGCAGACCAACGGCACGCTGCTGACGGACGAGTGGTGCCGCTTCTTCCGTGACAACGGCTGGCTCATCGGCATCAGTATCGACGGACCGGAGCACCTGCACGACGCCCGGCGCAAGACCCGAGGGGGCGAACCGTCGTGGCAGCGGGTGATGGCGGGTATCCGGCAGCTGGAGCATCACGGCGTGATGTGGAATGCCCTCAGCACGGTGAACAGCCTGAATGCTGACCATCCTGTGGAGGTCTACCGCTTCTTCCGCGACAATGGCTGCCGCTACCTGCAGTTCACGCCCGTGGGCGGCGATGTGACAGCCGACCAGTGGGGTCGCTTCCTTTGTGCCGTTTTCGACGAGTGGCAGAAAGAGGACATCGGCGAGGTCTTCGTCAACATCTTCGAGGCGACGCTGGCCAACTACATGGGTGTTGTGCCGGGCATCTGTGCCTTGTCGGCACTCTGCGGTCATGTGGGTGTGGTGGAGTGGAACGGCGACGTCTACAGCTGCGACCACTTCGTCAGTCCGCAGTACCGCCTGGGAAATATCCGCCAGCAGACCATCTGTGAACTGATGAACAGTCCCCGCCAGCAGGCGTTTGCCCAACAGAAGACCCGTGGTCTGCGAGCGGCGTGCAAGGCGTGTCCGTGGCTCTTCACCTGTCATGGTGAGTGTCCGCGCACCCATTATGAGCTGTGCGAAGGCTACAAGATGTATTTCGAACATACTCAATCATTTATGGAAAGGATGAGCGATGAATTATAAACTGTTCTTAACCCTGACGGGAATCGTGACAGCCAGTGAGGCCGGGGCGCAGAAGGCCACCCCTGAGCGTCCAAACGTGATTTTTATCCTGGCCGACGACATGGGCTACGGTGACCTGTCGTGCTTCGGCTCACGCCATGTGAAGACACCGGTCATCGACGAGCTGTCGCGCACCGGTACGACGTTCACACAGTGTTATGCCGGCAGTGGCATCAGCAGTCCGTCGCGCTGCTCGCTGATGACGGGCAAGCACAGCGGTAACACCCGCATCCGCGACAACCAGTGTCCCGTGGGCGGCATCCAGGGTATCAAGATCAACCAGAACGGCGACACCACGTATATCCGCCGTACGAACCTCATGCCCACCGACACCACCATCGCCACCGTCCTGGGTACGGCCGGCTACCGCACTTGTCTGGTGAACAAGTGGCACCTCGACGGCTACGACCCCACGGCGTCGCCCAACCACCGTGGCTTCGACGAGTTCTACGGCTGGACCATCTCCACCGTCCACTCGAACGCCCCCTACTACTATCCCTACTACCGTTTCCATGGCGACTCGCTGACCACCATCGAGGAGAACGCCCACGATGCCCACGTGCGTCATAATACCGACATCTCCACCGACGATGCCATCGCGTTCATCGGCCGCAACAAGGAACGTCCGTTCTTCCTTTACCTGGCCTACGACGCTCCCCACGAGCCTTACATCATCGACGAGACATCGTGGTACGACGGTCAGGAGGACTGGTCGATGAATACCAAGCGCTATGCCGCTTTAATTACCCACATGGACCGCGCCATCGGCCGCCTACTGGCTTATCTCGACCGCGAGGGCCTGCGCGAAAACACCCTGGTCATCTTCGCCAGCGACAATGGCGCCGCCGTTCAGGCACCCATCAAGGAGCTGAACTGCAATGCCGGTTTCCATGGGCGCAAAGGCCAGCTCTACGAAGGCGGCATCCGTGTGCCGATGATTGTCAACCAGCCGGGACGCGTGCCCGTTCAGAAGCTCGAGAACATCGTCTACTTCCCAGACGTGATGCCTACCCTCGCCGCCCTGACGGGGGCGACACAGAGTCTGCCGCAGGGCATCAACGGCATCAATATCCTGCCGCTGTTCTACGGACAGTCTGTCGACACTGATCATCGTATGCTATACTGGGAGTTCACCGGCAAGCAGCGTGCCGCCCGGCAGGGCGACTGGAAGTGTGTCACCGTCAAAAAAGATGCGCCCCTCGAGCTCTACAACCTGCGTGAAGACCCCGAGGAGCGCCATAACCTTGCCGACCGCTATCCGGAGCTGGTGCAACAGTTCGATGAAGCCATGCGACGGATGCACCAGCCTTCGGAGTGCTGGCCTTTAGAGGGCGAAGAATTCTGAAGATTGTTGTTTAGACGACGGTCTGCGTCAGCTGAGCCGGAACGTGATGGGGATGGTGTACTTCACGCGTACGGCCTTGCCTTTCTGCATACCGGGTGTCCACTTCGGCATGGCGTTGATGACGCGTACAGCCTCGGCATCCAGTTCCTCGCTAACCTTTTTGACGACTTTGATATTGGTGATGGTGCCGTCCTTTTCAACGATGAACGAGGCGATGACGCGGCCCTGAGTACCGGTCTTCTCAGCAGCCTCGGGATACTTCACGGTCACTGACAGGAACTTCATCATTTCGCCTACGCCACCAGGGAACTGGGGCAGCTGTTCCACCACGTCGAATGCCTTCTCATCGGCTTCAGGGGAATCCAACATGACGACAGGGAAGGTAGTCTTGGCAGAGTCGGTAGCCATGACAACAGCCTTTTTGTCCTTGTTGGGCGCTTCTACCATCACCACCTCAACGGAGTCTACGTCGGTGGTCTTTGCGGCCTTCACATCAATGGTCTTGGTACCCATGTTGATCTTGGTGTCCTGACGGCCTTTCTTCACGACCTTCTTCTGTGGCGTCTTTGCCTTTTCGGCATAGACGTAGTCATTAACACTCTCGGCATTCAGAGCCAGGGCAACACCCACGATGGGGACGAGTGCAAGCAGCTTGAGCCAGCTCGTACGATTGGTTTTCTTATTGGTAAGCATCATGTTTATGCGGTTTTTGAGGGTACTGTGACTGATACCGTTGGCCACCGAGTACCCGCAGTGGCTGACGGCTTTTTGGATAAGCAGATACTGATACTGGCGCATATTGATGCCTTGAGAGAGTACCGCTGCATCGGCCTCGTACTCGTGGATGGCGCGCAGGTCTTGGCGCAACATCCACATCGCCGGATTGAACCATTGCAGAGCGGTGAGCGTATCAACGAGGATGAGGTCCGCGGAGTGGTGCCGGTGGATGTGTCCCCGTTCATGGGCGAGTATCGAGGCGTCCATTGCCTCGTAGTCGCTGGGTGAGAGTACGATGTAGTGCATCCAACTGAAGGGTGAGACGTCGTGCGGAGCCACGCAGACGACGGTGCCGTCGGGCTGCGGATGCTGTTCGCTGCGACGGATGAGCAGCCACACACGGAGCACATTCGATAGCGTATAGCCCAGCGTGACTACGACACCGAATAGGAAGATGACGACGGCCAGCACCTGCCATAGCGGCATCTGTGGCGTTTCCTCGACCATCATGGTGAGTCCCCCAAAGTCGATGGCCGACTCTGTAGCCTCCACCACCACCGTCTTGTGCATCGTAATGACGCAGAGCGGCAGGACGTAGGAGGCGATGGCTGTCATGAGCAGTACCACGCGATTGACGTGATGGAACGTCTCGCGGCTCAGCAGCAGGCGGTAGAACATATAGAACACTGCTATCAATGCTGCTACCTTCAGGTCGTATGTCAGGAGCGCTATCATCATATAGATGTACAATTTAACTATTTACAATTTACGATTTGCCGTTCTCTATTGTCTCTATCAGTTCACGAAGCTCGTCGACGGAGATCTTCTCCTCTTTGACGAATGCCGAGACGGCACTCATATAGGAGTCGTTGAAGTAGTCGCGGATGATACCCGTGAGACTCGACCGTCCGTACTCCTTCTCCGTGACGAGGGGGTAGTACTGGTAGGAGGTGCCGTACTGCTTGTGATCCAGGAAACCTTTCTTCTCCAGGATGCGTACTGTCGTCGACAATGTGTTGAAGTGTGGCCGCGGCTCGTCGTAGTATTCCAGGAGTTCCTTGACGAACATCGGACCGTGCTGCCAGTACAGTTCCATAATCTCACGTTCTTTCGTGGTTAGCCGTTTCATATTTACGATTTACTAATTTACGATTTACTATTTCGCCAGTATCTGTATCCGACGGCAAAGTAACTAAAAATTATAGTTCGATGCAACTAAAACCCTTAGTTTTTATGTTTTATTAAGGAGAAACAGCCCTTTTTCTTAGTTGTTCACACAAAGAGTGAGCATGACGGAGTGACCTTCGCCAAGCGTGAAGGTCTTCGGGTTGCCGTCGATGGTGACGGTGGCAGTGGGGGTGTCGTCGGCGAAGTGGCTGAGCAACAGGTAGCGTGTGCCGTCGGGGTCGGCGACGATGACGCCGCGCCAGCCGTCGGGGGTGGACAGGGGACGGACGGCTGCAGACAGGCGGGCAGTCTCAGCGGCGGTGACGTTGCTATAGTAGACGACGGTGCGGCTGTCGACTAGGTCACCGGCGTTGACGGTGCGGCGGCGGTTGCTGTAGAAGGGGTAGAGCTTCGCGGTGAGGACGGAGTTGTTGTTGGCGAGATCGCCGAAGGCAGGGGTGGCGGAGGAGCCCGGCGTTGAAACTCCGGGAGTGGGGGCGTTCTGGGGACGTGAGGGGGCGTTCAGGGGACGTGAGGGGGCGTTCAGGGGACGTGAGGGGGCGTTCAGGGGACGGGAGGGGGCGTTCAGGGGACGGGAGGTGGTGCCCTGTTGGGGACAGTAGGGTATGGTGACGATGCCGAAGGCGTTGTCGATGTTTACCCAGGGGCCGGGTAGGGTGATGAGGCGCTCGGCGGTGAACAGGGTGTCGCCGGCGGTGGAGTAGAGGGTGCGGGTGGTGCTGGTACTCTCGTCGACGCTGACGGCCATGAGTCCGCCACGTTCGGCGGTGATGGTACAGGTGTCCTTCGCGCGTACATTATCTATATAAACGACGGCATTGCCGGGTGTGGAGAAGATGGCGAAGCGATGGTTTAGCGCGCCGTCGTTGGTCTGCAGCTCGCCATTCATGACGTAGCCCTCGCCGTCGAGCTGGTAGTCTCCCGCGACGACGGGTACAGCGTTCGTACGGCGGCCTTCGACGTCGTACCAGCCGAGGAAGTTGCCGGTGTTGTGCTGGCGGAAGGGGACGAGGAGGTTGTTATGAGAGAGGAGAGAGGAGAGAGGAGAGAGGAGAGAGGAATCTTCCTCGGCGGGGAAGGGTGCGATGTAGCCGGTGTAGCTCTTCAGACCTTCGCTCCAGGAGAAGCAGGTGAAGCGGCTGGCGGTGGCGGCGCGGACGATGTTCTGCGAGGAGAAGACCTTCGCCTGAGCGTACTCGCGGCGGAAGTTCTCCCACTTCGTAGGTATCAGGTCGGCGGTGGTCAGCACGTGGTGCATGAGCCACGACATCATGACGCGGTGGGCCTGGACGCCCATGCGGCGGGCGCCGACGTCGGGGCGTAGGAGCCAGGAGCCTATCTCGCCAGTCTTGCCGTCGGCCCGCAGAGCCTCGGCGGTGGTCTGCTGGCGTGCCTTAATCTGTCGGCAGGCCAGCTCCTCGAGCATCAGGGCGTGGGGGTCGCGAAGGAAGCAGGCGGCGGTGGTGTAGCTGGTAATCTGGTCGTAGAGGAAGAGGCTCCAGTCGTTGCCGTTGGGCATGGCCAGTTCGCCGTCGCTGAGGGCGAGCCAGTAGAGGACGTCGCTCATGACGCGCTGGCAGTTGTGCATGAGGGCGCGGGTGTGCCAGCGGCGGGAGACGGTGCCCGGCGTTGAAACGCCGGGAGTGGAGGCGATGGCGGGAGAGGAGGCGATGGCGGGGGCGGGCGATGGTGACTGGAAGAGCATCAGGGCCAGTGCTGCCTCGCCGAGCTCTTGAATGACGACATTCTGGTAGGAGGTGTGGAAGTAGTTGTGGTTCTGGAGCGTCAGGTCGTCGTATAGGTTCTGACCGCGGTAGAGGTCGGCGACGGTTTGGCGGTCGTAGTCGGGGTCAACGACGGTCTGGTCGTTGGCGTCGTCGGGGTGCGAGTAGCTGTTGATGGCGAACTCGCGGAGTCGCTGGAACCAGCGGGGTGCCAGCTCATCGTCGGGGAATAGTCCGAGTGTGGCGGCGAGGACGTTAGCCTCCCAGCCGTTCTCCTCGGCCTTCGTGTCACCACGGTAGGCGGTGGGAATGGTGCGCTCCAGCTCGTAGTTACACTCGGCCTTAAGCAGCTGGTAGATGTAGCCGCGCTGCTGGGCGCTGAGGCTGTCCCACTGGAAGAAGGCTGAGTAGGCGACGGACATCGCCCATAGCGAGCTTTCCCAGACGTGGTCGGCCTCAGAGACGGAGCCCCAGTATCGGCCGCCGGCACATACCTTCAGGCGGTTGGCCTTGTGGGTGGAGTAGGCGAAGACGAGGCTCTTGCGTGCCATCGTCGCGAGATCGTCCCAGGTGACGCCGTCGGGCAGCGTTACCTGCCCCTGACCATACTTCACGAGGAAGGCGCAGACCATCGAGAGGTCGGCATTGGGCCGTACGCCACGCTCGTCGTTGCCCATGGTGTTCTCGCCTCGGAAGCAGCCGCAGGGCTCGCCGTCGGCATTGGGCTCCACGCACTCCTGGAAGTCGGCCTTCATGTAGGTGGTGAACGTGGCCAGCATCTGCATGAGGTCGTCCTTGAGCTGTTGCTCAGAGGCATGAACTGTCGTGCTGCCCAGCAGGCAACACGACAGTATGGTCAGGAGTACGAATCGTTTCATGCTTCTATTTGACGAGCACCTTGCGGCCGCCAACGATGTAGAGACCGCGCTTTAATTGACGATTTACTAATTTTCGATTTTCGATTTTGCGGCCTTGGAGGTCATAGAGTTGACAGTTGACAGCGGACTGCTGACGATCAGCGATTTCGCTGATGCCAGTGGTGGGGTTCGCATAGTCGATGACGCGGTTGGCCACCTTCTTCAGGGCGCTGACCTCGCTGATGGACAGTGCGCGGTTGTGGATGAAGACATCGTCGAGACGGGCGTCGGGCGAGCCCCAGTAGGAGCCGTTGCCCAGACAGAGGTCTGTGGCCGTTGTCAGGAGGTTGAAGATGTAGCTGTAGTCGAACTTCGAGGCCATGGTGAAGTCCTCGCCGTTCAGTTTGCCGCTGACCTTCTTGGCGCTCTTCGACGTGCCGTCGACGTAGAGCGTGATACCGCTGCTACGGATGACGATGGTGACGAAATGCCATTCCCCTACGGGCAGATATTCCGTCTTCACATCGTTGGAGTTGTTGAGGTCAATCCAGTTGGTGGAGTTGCCGTTGTTATAGCCAATGAACGCGTTGCCGGTAACGAAGAACTTCGCCGTGCCGTCGGTGACGCCGAAGAGGGCGTCCCACAGGTTGTCGTTGCTGCGCTTAGTCCAGAACGAGATGGTAGCGCCGTCGGCGAGGGAGGCTCCCTGTAGGGGGTTGGGCATCGCGACGTAGCTCTCCTTGCCGTTGGCGCCGGCAGCGAGGTGTACGAAGCCGCCGTTACGAAGGTTGTCGTCGTTCTCGACGGCAGGCACCTTGGCGGTACCGTTCTTCTTCAGCTGTGCCTTCTGTGCGGCGTCGAAGGTGTTCGTGAGCGCTGTGTCGTCGAAGCCGTAGTGTGCCACGAGGCCGTTCTGCCAATTAGCGGCCGGCAGGGCGTTGTTCTGCGAGAGAGCCTTGACGGTATACTGCTGCTGCCAGTAGTAGTCGCCTGCCGACAGCTTCGCAACGAGGGTGACGTTGGTGTCCTCGGTCAGTCCCGTGGGGTTGTAGCGGCCGTGCTCGCTGATGATGGCGGGCTGGTCGCTGGTCCATTGCATGGTGACGGCCGGATCGCCCTGCCACAGAGCGTCGAGGGCGATGTTCTCGTCGATGTTCTTGTTGTTGTAGACGGGTGCCTTCTGGTTGTTCAGCTGCCACGCCAGGGCGTACTTCGGCGCCAGCTTGTAGCCCCAGACGTTGACGCCGCTATTGGCCATGGCTGAGAAGGAAATCGCCTTGATGCTCTTCTCGTCCATCTGTTCCTCGTAGATGATACCGTTGTAGGTCACCGCAATGGTGCCCAGGTTGAGGGTGAAGTAGCTTGTGCCAGCTTCACGGCTCCACGTGCCGGGATAAGCGCCGCTGACTTTGCCGTCGGCGGTGAGTGTAATCTCCACGGGTGTCACCTCCTCCATCTTCTCATAGTCCATCTTGTACTTATGGACCAGCAGCTGGTAGGTGCCGGGGATGTCGGCATCGGCAACCAGCTCCTTTGTGGCGATGTCGGCGCTGACCACCTCCTCGCCGTTATACTCAAACGGCGCGGCGACGAGCCAGCCCTGCTTGTTCTGGAACACCTGGTGGACGCGGACGGCATGGTAACCGCGGTCAGGATATCCGTCGTTGAACTTCGTGTGGTAGACGAGATAGGTGCGGCCGTCCTCGGCGGCGATGATGCTGTTGTGTCCCTGCGCACACTCGCCGGTGGTCATGAAGCCCCAGCCGCTGTATGAGCCCATCAGCTTCTCGCCACGTGTGTCGGTGCCGGCTCCGTAGTTCAGGACATACTTGTCGAAGATGGCCGAGCGGCCAGAGGCGTCCTTATACGGTCCGTTAGGCTTGTCGGCACGGAAGACGCGCATCTCGTAGCCGCCATTGGGCGAATAGAAACCATAGCTGACGAAGAGGTAGTAGTAGTTGCCGATGTGCTCTATGTACGGTCCTTCACCTGAGACATAGTATCCGCCGGCAATCTTCGTGCCGAAGTACGGATCGCTGGTGACACCGTCGCTGGAGCCGTTGGTGGACGGGTAGGTGACGTTGTAGTCTCGCAGGCCGGTCGTCTCGTCAAGCTCGAGCATCCAGATGCCGCCGCTCCATGAGCCGTAGACGAGCCAGATTTTGCCGTCCTCGTCGTAGAACACGGCAGGGTCGATGGTGTGGGGCCAGCGTCTGCCCCAGTTGTTGCCCACGTTGTAGCGTGATGGTAACGAGGACTGCGTGCCGATGGCCAGCTCGAGGTCGGTCTCCTTGTAGCCGTGGCTACTGTCCTTGAAACCACTGATGACGACAGGCCCCTGGTAGAGGTAGGGTCCTGTGATGTTGTCGGCCGTAAGCAGGATGATGCTGGAGTGCCAGGAGTCGCCGTTGATGCTCTGGTAGATGCACCACTTCTTCATCGTGGGGTTCCAGATGATGTCGGGTGCCCACATATTGCCGTCGATGCCCCAGCCGTTGTCGCCGCGTGCCGACCAGTCGAAGGCGTTGAAGGCGGGGAAGTCCACTTCGGCGCCGCCTTTCTTCACCTTTGTCACGGCAGGGGTGACAAAGGCTTCAGAGGTTGTGCAGCTGCTCTTGGTCGTCGACTTCCACGTGAGGTTGACTCCCGTCCAGTTCTGCATATCTGTGGTATAGGCCGTGCCACGCATGGTACCGAAGATGTACCAGCGTTTCGACTTTGGTTCGTAGACCACCGATGGGTCGTGGATACTTGTCCGCTTCTTCGTCGTTGTCTTGTAGAGCGACTTGGCCTGTGCCGTTGTCAGCTCGGTCGTCTGTGCGCCGGCGTAGAGCGCCGGCAGCACAGCGAGCATCGTAGTAGTTAGTAGTTGTTTTATCATAGTAGTTTGCGATTAGTAACTCTCTTTATTTGATGTATTCCGAGAAGTCCGTCAGCTTCATGTCGCCCTTGCGTGCCAGCGTGTCGTGCATGGCGAAGGCAGCGGTGAGGCAGTGGCGTGTGTGGCCACCGGTACCCAGCTTCAAGTAGTCCCACAGCAGCTGCTTGTAGTCGGGGTGTGCGCAGTTCTCGATGATGGTCTGTGCACGCTGCATGGGGCTCTTGCCGCGCAGGTCGGCTACACCCTGCTCCGTGACGATGATGTTGACATCGTGCTCCGAGGAGTCCTGGTGGGTGACCATCGGTACGATGGACGAGATGACACCACCCTTGGCCACTGAGGGGCAGGTGAAGATGCTCAGGTAGGCGTTGCGGATGAAGTCGCCCGAGCCGCCGATGCCGTTCATCATCTTCGTACCGCTGATGTGTGTGGAGTTGGCGTTGCCATAGATGTCGACCTCGATGGCAGTATTGATGGCAATGACGCCGAGACGGCGGATGACGGCGGGGTGGTTCGAGATCTCACTCTGGCGCAGCGTCAGGTGGTTCTTGAAGTAGTCCATGTTGTCGTACACCTGCTTCAGGCACTCGTTCGAGACGGTCAGCGAGCAGGCGGAGGCGTCCTTGACGCGGCCCTCGAGCATCATGCCCACGACGGCATCCTGCAGCACCTCGGTGTAGATGTTGAAGTCGGGCACGTGCTTGTCCTGACCCAGGGCGCCGAGGATGGCGTTGGCCGTTGAGCCCACACCACTCTGCAGCGGCAGGAACTCCTTGGGAATACGTCCGGCGTGGAGCTCGGAGACGAGGAACTCAGCCGTCAGGTAGCCAATCTTGTCGGTCACGGGGTCGCTGTCCTTGAAGGCACGGGCCTCGTCGGGGATGTCGCACTCGACGACACCCACCACCTTATCCTTAGGTATCGAGACGTAGGGCACGCCGATGCGGTCGCTGACGTTGAAGATGGGTATAGGCTTACGATAGGGAGGGTCCAGAGGCTCGTAGACGTCGTGTAGATACTTGGCGTCGGGGCTGTGGAACTTGTTCAGCTCCAGGATGACCTTCTTGGCCAGACGAGCTGCCGTGGGCGAGATGCCGCCGGCGGCCGTCAGGTAGACGTGGTAGTCATCACCTACCTCCTCAATATCGCAGACCTCGAGGATGGCCCAGTCCACGTCGCCGTAGAAACCGTAGCGCAGCTCCTGTGCCATGTGGCTCAGGTGCAGGTCGTTGTAGGGAATCTCGCCGGCATTGACGTGCTTGCGGAAGTCGGGGTTCGTCGTGTAGGGTGCACGGTACTTGATAGCCTGTGCGTTGGCCAGCACACCGTCGGTCGACTGTCCCGTCGACGCACCGGTGAAGATACCTACCTTGAACTCGCGGCCGGCAGCGTGCTCAGCCTCGGCAATCACTGCCAGTTCCTTGGTTGTTGCCTTGGCCACACCAGCGGGTGTGAAGCCACTCATGGCGATGTTGTCGCCATTCTTAATCATTGCCGCAGCCTCTGCGGCAGTCAGTTTCGTATAAGCCATTTTTGATTAACTATTTTAACGATTTACTCTTGCTATTCGGAATGTGGGTGCAAAGTTACGAAAAGTCGAGAGCAAAACAAAAGAATTTATTCTTTTTTTTGCCGAGACGGAGTATCTTCGCGCTCGAATGAGCGCAAAGTTACGAAAAAAAGTTGTTGTAACGAAGCGATTTTGGAAGATTAACGCAATTCGGCCTGAAATAAAGGCAGAGCGTGGAAGAATGAAGAATTTCAACTTGGGTCAAATAGCAAATTGGGGAGGATTGGTGAAGGAGTTAGGTTGCCAAGTCGTAACCCGTTCGCACAGTTCCACATCAGTCCCAACTGCAAGGAAAGGGAGTTCCTGACCGAAGAAGAACTGAAGGCCGTCGTAACCCATGAGTTCGATGACGACAATCTGGCCTTTGTGCGTGACATTTTTGTATTCGTGT
>Ga0326511_10000664_pt1 | contig 30254 bp, 42 predicted proteins | sample 0_2496_0518_D_FD_203701 | JGI IMG/M metagenome (GOLD analysis project Ga0326511, IMG submission 203701) | Bovine rumen microbial communities from UC Davis, California, United States - 0_2496_0518 | ecosystem: Host-associated > Mammals > Digestive system > Stomach > Rumen | place: USA...
TTAAAATATGAAATCCATTTTTGGTTTTTACTTTCATCTGATAAATCACATTTATTTAATACAATTATTCTTTTCTTTTTAGCTGTAATATTTACTATGTCCGGATTTCTACTAGATATTGGTATTCTACTATCTAATAGTTCAATTACTATATCTACTATTTTTATATCTTGTTCTATTTGTCTTCTTGTTTTTGCCATGTGGCCTGGATACCAGTTTATATTAGTTTTATTTTCATTCATTTGGATCAACTCCTTTTATGTTTTTATCTATTATATATCAACGTTTCGTAGCGGAGCACTGTGTGCTCCATTACTCAATTACTCGCTATAATATTTATCTAAACTCCATTTTAATACATTTTCATCTATGTATTTCCAAATTCTATAATAGTCTTTTTCATTTCGTATAATATGGTCGTAATATGATTTTTGCCATATAGTTTTCTTTATTGTTTTTGTTATCCATTCTTTGTATTGCTTGACTATTCTGGATATTGTTAAATCTGTTTCTTTATCTATAATTATAATCATATGTATATGATTTGGCATAACTACAAATTTATCTATCTTTATTGTTTCATATATTTTTTCTAAATTCTCAATATTGTCATATGCTAACTTTCCAATTTCATTCAGTTGTATTTTGTCTTCTTCAATTTCTCCAAAGAAATGCTTCTTATCAGCTGTACATATTGTTATAAAGTAATATCCACCTGATGTATAATCATAATCCTTTAATCTTGGATTTTTTCTTTTTAAATAAGATTTTTTCAAATTTCTCCTTTCATGGAGCACACAGTGCTCCGCTACGAAATTTGCATGTAAATAGCTCTGCTACGAATTTAATGTCTTCTATATTCTAGCATAAAAGCAAGTAATTTTCAATAAATTACTTGCTTTGTATAATTTTATCATTATTTATTCTAAATATTTTTTTAATTATCTGGTATATACCAATATGAATTATTATCATCATTTATTATAATAGCATTGTTTGGTACATTTTTACATATATTATATGTAGCTATAATATCAGGAAAAGCAGTAGATATAATTGAAATAAATAGCAAAAGTAAAACCCAAGCTTTTAAATGATTTTTTATTTTCTTAGGATAATTAAATAATACTATAATTGCAGGAATAATCCCCAGTAATAGAATTGGTGTTAATACATAGCATAAGCACTGAATTTTAGTCATAGGAGATTCCGTTAATGCACACCAAATTCCACAAAATGAAATATATCCCACTTTCATATCTGCTCCAAATAAAAAACCTACAAATGCGTGTAAATATTCATGTACTAATGTTCCAATTAATAAAGAGCCTATCATAACTATTGAAAAAATATTTATAAAATGTTTAAATACAAATTTAACTTTCTTTTTCTCATCATTTAATTCATGTTTTTTTATGTTTTCATCAGATAATTCTCTTCTAATTTCTTTGTTTAATATGCCATATTTTCTTTGTTTATATATCATTGGTATAAGAAGTAATAATACTATAGGAAATCCAAATATAATCCCGTTTATTGGACTTAAATTATCTAATCCTTCAATTATTGTAGCATTTTGTGGTATATCAACTTGTCCAAAGCTAAAATTCTCCATATTTCCTATAAACTCAATATTTCCCATAAACATTTCTCCAATTCTTATAAAATTTATAATACAACACGAAAATTACTATTTATTCTAAAAATGTAAAAATCTCAATCTCGAAAATTCAGTATTATCAATAGTTTAAGTTAACCTTTCGAAAAATACGGATATCCCAGTTTATATTAGTTTTATTTTCATTCATTAGAGATCAACTCCTTTTATTTACTATATTTTAACACACTTGCATTATCTGGTAAAAATGGACCAATTTCATCATCAGACATTAATCCATTAAAATAACATTCAATAGCTTTCTCTACTCCCGCATGACAAACTATTAAAATATTGTTATATTCTTTTGAAGTTATGTCATCTAAAAAGTCATATATTCTTTTGAAAAAATCTTGAACATTTTCTGCTTTTTCATATTTCATATTCTTTTGATATGACCAAAATTCGTTATAGTCAAATGATGATTTACTTGTTCCTTCAAATTCTCCATAATTTCTTTCTCTTAATCTTTCATCAAAAATAATATTAAGACCTCTATCATCATTTATTATTTCAGCAGTTTGTTTAGCTCTTTTTAAAGGTGAGCAAAAAATTATATCAAACGCTGAATCTCTTAGCATATCTGCAGTATCACTTGCTTGTGATAAACCTTTTTAATTTAATTCTATATCCGCTGAACCTTGCATTTTTTTCATAACATTCCATTCTGTTTGTCCATGTCTTACAACAAATATATTCATATATTATACTTCCTCTCTATTGTTATAAAATGTGTCGGCATATTACAAGCCAGTACCATAATTCCTCTCAAAAATGAGTATATTTTAACCTGTTTTTTCAAATTTTTCTTCTTTTTTTATTAAAACTTGCAAGATCTCAATTATTAAAATTCCCCATTTTATAAGGGTTTAAGTGATGTACGGCATAAATACAAGCCAACCAGGAAAACCTTGCTGGTCGAAAGTCTTTTTCTTCTTTATTTTCTGCCATTTTTATCACTTCCTTATTCTCTAATTCAATATCTCATAAATTTTGCATTTATTGTAATTAATTATAAAATTCAGGATGTTCTATTTCCTTGAAGTTTTTAATTTCAGTATCAATTACGAAGTTCTCATCAAATTTAGAAAATGATTTATAATTCAAAACTTCTTTATGATTTTTAATATTATCAACTCTAATATATACATATGTTTCTATTGGTTTGTCATTTACTAATACAAAAATTTTTCTTCTTTGATACATTTCAGGGCAATATTCAAAAGCATCACATATTTCTAGACATTTATCATCTAACTCTATTACACATCCATATAGAACATTCCCATCTTTTTTGTCTATGAAATACCATCCATCTTCTGCTTCATATACAGAATAGTCTTTTAAGATAGCTTCATACATCTTTAATTTTTTTCCAAATAGTTCTTTTTGAATTTTAGGACTTTTTAGTGTACCGTATACAAAAATTTTATTCATTGCATTCTCCTTTATTAAAGACATTTTATCATAATTTAAACATTATTACTATAAATACGAAAAAATCTCTGTGTAAAAAAGTGAGTATTTTCAATAGTTTTAAGGAACTTTCTATAAATTGTTTTATCGCAGTTGATATTAGTTTTATTTTCATACATTTGGATCAACTCCTTTAATTCAATATATCTTTCCAATCTTTATCAATAATATCTTTTATTTTTAGGTTATTATTTTCTAAATATTCTTTTACTTTTAAATATCCATATACATAACCTGTTCTTGCGGGTAATCCTGTTTTTTCTGTATCAGCAAACATGTAAAAGTAATCACTCATTAATTCATTTGTATCTATTTTATCACACATGTGATTTTCTACTTTATCAATATTGCTTTTTACCCATTCGACAGTATCTTTATTAACAATACAATATTCATAGTCTTCTTTATTAGGTGCTATTTCTCTTGAATAATTACATCCAATACCTTCAACTACAAATCTTTCTCCAATAGATTTTTCAAAAATATCTCTTTTAAATATTTGTCTTCTAACAAAGTGAGTAAATTCATGTGCAAGTAACATATCTAAATTCTCTATATTTCCATTTGTAGATTCAAGCAATAATACTGTAACATCTTCATCGTTATATTTAATTGAATATATAGTAGTAGTATCAAGACCTATTATTATATATATTTTATAACTATCTAATTTAAATGATGTGTCTTTTTCAAATCTATTTATTTTTTCACTTATTAGTTTCTCTATATCACAATCTTTATAGTTATTTATTGTATTATTAAATTTCTCTATATAACTAGAATCATTTAACTTTATTTTAATTAAATCTTTATTCACTTTTTTTGGTTTAAAATATAATTCATTTATTAAGTCACTAGATAAATAATCATATAAATCATTTATTTCTATTATATTTTTACAGGTATTATGTATCATTATTTCACCTCATTTATTAAATATGTAAAAATCTCAACATCAAAAATTCAGTATTATCAGTAGTTTAATCCAACCTTTCGAAAAATACGGATATCCCACTGAATCCTTGTACTTGGCAACTTTTGATTTTTGTTTTCCATCTTTATCACTTCCTATTTTTTATTAAATTAAATACTTTATAAATTTTAAACTATATTGCTCATAATATCAAAATGTTCTGATCATTTATTTTTTTACTAATTAGATATTTTTGTTTTTTTATTGTGTAATAAGAACCCATATATAAAAAGTAAGACTATATTTATTACAGCAACTATAATGCTGCCTTCAATTTTAAATACTCCACCTGATATTATTTTATTTCCACTTGAAACTGTATTATATATAAATGGATAATCACTAGCTAATGATACAACTCCAAATATTAATCCACCTATAAAATTCCATATAAAATGAACAATTATTGGCACCCACAAAGAGTCGTAATATTCCATCAACATAGTCATTAGTAGACTCATGGTAATAACATTTAATACTGCTAAAATACCAGCCTCAAACGCTCCTCCATGCATCAGTGCAAATAAACAAGTAGTAGTAATTACTGCTGCAATAGTATTATGATTTTTCTTTATCATCTGATATAAATAACCTCTTGCAAGAAGTTCTTGCATAATTGTATTTAAGAATAAAGATATACCCCAAACCAATAAAAATGTATTGTTGCTATTATTTATTTTTAGCACTTTAATTCCAAAAGCAATTCCTATTATGCCAAATGTCCATATATTACCAATAATAAAGGCTGATAAATAATTTAGAAAATTAGTATCTTTCAACTTCAAATCATATTTTTCTTTATCTATAAATTTCATATATGTATATGTGATTAAAACTATTAATACTAGAGGTACTAATTCAGCAAGAAATCTCCACATAGGTGGTGATAATTTTTCCGAAATAGGAATAAGGCCTCCCAATACTGCCCATATTATAAAAAAAGTAATAAATTTTATAATTGTCTTAAAAATTTTCTTCATAATTCCACCTCATATAAATGAATCTTTATCTTAGTCGATTATACAACATTTTTATCTAAAACTCTTACTTGGAATATCATAACATTCCGGTATAATTCGCTATCTATTTTCCCTTAAATTTATTTTTTCATAAAATGCGAAAAAATCTCAATGTCAAAAAATGAGTATTTTAAATGTTTTCAAGGAACTTTCTATAAATTGTCTTATCGCAGTTTATATTAGTTTTACTTTCATTCATTTGGATTACCTCCTTTATTATAATTCAATATTTAATAATTCATTTAAACTTTTAACTTCTTTAACATTATTTGAATTTTCTTTATTATTCCTATTTAACCATATTGCATCTATACCTATTTCAAGACATGGTAAAACATCTTTTTCAACTTGATCTCCTATCATTATCATTTGATCCTTATTGATATTAAATCTTTTAATTATAGATTCATATAATCTAGGATCTGGTTTAGAGCAATCATACTCAGATGAAGTAGTAACAACTTCAAAAAACTTAAGGATACCAGTTCTTGATAATTTATCTGTTTGTTGTTCTAGATCACCATTACTTATAACACCTAATTTATAACCACTATTATACAATTTTTCTAACACATTATAAACATCATCAAAAATGCACCAATTATCTTCAAAAGATTTTAAATAAATTGAATATATTTCTTTTGGAGTTTTATCAAGTGGCATATCATACTCCTTAAATAAATCAATTATTCTTCTATTTCTTTGCTCCTCATAAGATATTTCTTTTCTTGTATAAAATGCATAATGATAATCAGTTAATTCATCCCATTTTTTTTTAAATGAAGTTAAATCAGTTTTCTCATCAAATTTATATATATTGTATAAATCTTCGATAGCTGCATATTGTGCCTTTTTTACATCAATTAGTGTAATGTCTAAATCAAAAAAAATCCATTTTTTCATATTATTTTATCTCCTTTTTTAGGGGGTTAAAAGGTGTAATCACATTATCAATTCCTACCACTTTTTTATTAAAAATAGTCAATTTTAACCTATTTTTGTATATTTTAATATATTTTTCAATAAAACTTGCAAGATGTTAATTCTCTCAAAGCCTTATAAATAAAGGATTTATTAAAGGGGTTAAATAAATCGTAATCAACCACTGAATCCTTGTACTTGGCAACTTTTCTTTTTTATCTTCCATATTACTCACTTTACTTGATTATTTTATTTCTCCATTTTTCATTTTTTGAATTTCTTCATATATTTCATCCCAATTATTTACTCTTACAATTTCTCTATCCTCAATTTGTTCATTCATTTTTGTTGTCATTAATATTGATTTAATTCCATTATTAACCATTTGTCTACATGTTTCATAACTGTCTTCAATACACAAATCTATATTATTCTCTTTAAAGAACTTAACTTTATCACTTACGTGTAAATCTAAAAAATCATAAGGAATATTAAAATTGGATAAGCTTTCCTTCGTAATCCTTTCTGCATCGCAACCTTCTATATTCATAAGTCTTGCTGTAATAAAATGTATTATATCTCCTTCTTCTTTTAATTTCTGAATAACTTTATCAGCATTTGGAAGCATTGTACATTCTTCTAAAACATTTTTATAATATTTCCTAAAAAAAGCAAATTTTGTTTCATCATCCCATCCATATAATACCTTTAAATAATATCTATTTGTTATCAATCCGAAACTATCTCTGCATGTTGGCACTCCTGATATTTCTTCTTCAAAAACATCAGCATATTTTAGCATAGATTTTACTGTAAGAAAAGTTGTATCATCTATATCAATTCCTATTTTCATAATTATTCTCCTTTTATAAGTCTTATAATATCATACCAAGTATCAAATACTATAGCATTTTTAATTTTTTCTATCACAGTTCTAAAAAATGTAAAAATCTTAATGTCAAAAATTCAGTATTATCAATAGTTTGAGCCAGTCTTTCGAAAAATACGGATATCCCAATTTATATTAGTTTTATTTTCATTCATTTGGATCAACTCCTTTATTCCAATCATATTATCATATCTTTTTTTCAAGTTCATGCACTTTATTATAAAAGTCATCCATACTATAAACATTAATTATATCATCGTTATTAAAATCTAGATTAAAATCATTCATAGCTATAAATGTATCAATTTCTGTATCTTTAAATTTTATAACAGTACTTACCGAATCATCCATAAATATATCTATATCGTTCTCTTCGCAAAATTGTTTTTTATCCTGAATATCAACATGTAATTCATCATAAGGTATTTCATATTTTTCAAACCATTCTAATGTAATTCTACGAGCTTCTCCAAGTCCAGCACATTCTCTGTCGTTTCTCACAGTAATAAATAATATTTTGTATCCTTCATTTCTTAATTTATCTAATACTTCTTTTGTATTAAATTTTGGTTCTATTTCTTTTAGAGCATCTAAATAATAAGTTCTAAAAAAATCATTTACTTCTTCATCACTCCATCCAAATACTTCTCCAAAATTATTTGTGTTATATTTAAGTAATGGTTTATTTCCGTGTTCTTTATTATATTTAAATGCATACTTCATTAATATAAAATGAGTATTGCATATAGTATCATCTATATCAAGTCCTATTCTTTTTTGCTCCATAAATTAATCCCCTCCATTATTCAAAATTAACCATTAAAACGAAAAATGTAAAAATCTCAATATTAAAAAATCAGTATTTGCAATAGTTTGAATACATTTTTCATAAAATCCCCGTATCGCAGTTAATGTTTGTTTTATTTTCATTCATTTGGATCAACTCCTTATCTATAATTATCAACAATACTTAAATCTTCATTTAAAACTATTGGATCAAAACCTGCAATTTCATCATAAAGCATCCCTTTTGGAATATCATGAAATAAAAAGATTTTTTTGTTATTTTTAAATGCTTCATATATTTCTATAAATGTTGCTCCACCTATATAATTTTCAATACCATGCTTTTCATAATTAACACATAACACAGCATCAACATTTTTTATTGTTTCTTCACTCTTTTTAAATAATTCCTTTTCTAATTCAGCATGAGCTTTAAATCCCTTTTCCCAAGTTTCTTTTTCTAAATTTGGATTATCATACGTATTTGGTAAAAATATCGTATGTCCCATATTCTCAAGTTCTAGTTTAATTGGCTCTATCCTTTCATAGAAGGATGCGCTTGATATTATAAATATTTTCATATTATTCACCTCAAATTTCTAAGGGGGTTTAACCTTTGTAATCACCTTATTATTTCTTCAACTATTTTATCTTAAAAATAATCATTTTTTACTAATTTATACATATTTTAGCATATTTTTATATAAAACATGTAAGATGTTATTTTGAGTTTTCCTTTATTTTACAATACTTTTCAAAGGGGTTTAAATTAATTGTAATCAACCAGTTTATATTAGTTTTATTTTCATTCATCCCACTCAACTCCTTTTATTTTAGTTTTTTACTTAACATTTTTACAATAATTTCTCTATATTCATCATCAAATCTAACAAATTCATCAGAATAGAATAGCTTTTTAAAATCGTCAAAAGACAACCATTTAACTTCAGCTACTTCTTCTGGTTGTAACTTAAATTCTTCAACTTTTAAATTGAGATATAACAAATATACTTGTGCAATTTCATAAGATGAATCTGCTATGTATTCACAGATAAATTCATAATCGTTTTCTTTAGTCTGAATTCCTAACTCTTCATATGTTTCTCTTATAGCGCCTTCAATTATTGTTTCACCAGCATCTACATGTCCAGCACTTGGCATATCCCATTTGTTAGGATGATTTTTCTTACATCCTGCTCTTTTTTGAACTAGGATCTCATTGTTATCATTTATAATCCATATCCAAACAGGTTTATGATATACTCCTGGATTTGAACTATGACAAAATGATTTTGGTTTTGTACCTAAGTATTCACCATCTCTTGTATATATATCAAATATTTCTTCCATTATTACACCTCTTTTTATAATGTGTCGGCATACTACAAGCCAGTACTCTAATTCCTCTCAAAAACGAATATATTTTAATCCATTTTTTCATGTTTTTCTTCTTTTTTTATTAAATCTTGCAAGATCTCATTTCTTAAAAACTCCCCATTTTATAAGGCTTTAAGTGATGTACGTCATAAATACAAGCCAACCACTGAATCCTTGTACTTGGCAACTTTTCTTTTTTATCTTCCATATTACTCACTTTCCTTTTTATTTCTGCTATCAATTTGTTTTGCTTCATCTATGTACTTATAGTTTAAACTATTACTTTTAGATATAGCTGATTTTTTAGTTTCTTTTTCATATAAGTCTTTTGCTCCTTTTGCAACTCCTCCACCACGTTTTGCAACACTTAAATTTTCTTTTAATCCTTGCGGATGTTCTTCTCTTGCTATATCTCTTGTTGCAATCTCTCCTATATTTGTAAGTGCAACTTCTATATCTGTCATATTATCTCTTAAAGATTCCTTCCTAAGTCCCTTTAACTTTTTGTACTCGCTAGCTTTCATTCCAGACCAACCTTTATATATTTCATTTGTTAAAAGTGCATACTCTATTGGTTTAGTTATTCCTCCTTCTTTCCAAACATCAGTAAGTTTAAATCTGTCCACTATTCCATTCAATCTAGCTTTTATCCATTCATCACTATATCCTTTATTACGATAATATTGCACTGCTCTATTAACTGCAATTTCAGGATCAAATACTTCATCAATTCTTTCACTTCCTAAATTTGCAAGCCAAACTTTAAATGGCTCTGCTTTGCTGCTTGGAACAGATTCGATAAGTCTAAAAATATCACGAGTTGTCATTGCATCTCTTAAACGCATTTTTCCGTCTGGAGCTAACATTTTCAACTGACTACAATTTGTAGTCACTTCACTACCTTCTTTTTTTAATCTACTTTTTAAAACAGACCAATATTTTCTTGGTTCAGGGCTATCTGTTAAAGCACTTATAACATCTACTACACTAAAATAATATTCTTCTTTTTCACTATCCCATATACTTCTAATTTCCTTATCTTCAAATAAATTTGAAATTGTGTCTATTTTGTTATTATCCATATAGTTCCTCCTTTCTAGGCTATTTTATTTCCGTCGAAATCGACGGGTTTATATTCAATTTTATTAAAATATGAAAGATGAAAATTTGTAAAGTGTTCATTTTTTAACACTTTTAGCTAGTTTTCCATAAATCCGTCTCACCCACTGAATCCTTGTGCTTGGCAACTTTTGATTTTTATCTTCCATATTATTCACTTTCCTTATTATTCTAATCAATTTCTTCTATATTTTATCATAAAAGCAAGCGATTTTTCAACCAATCACTTGCCTCATAAATCGTAATTTTCTTATTCTCCAAGAAAACTGTTTAACCTATTATAAAAATCATTATTATTAAAAATATAATTACAATGACCTGATTTTTCTAAAATATATAATGTCGAATTTCTAATATTTTTCGAAATATATTCAGCTTCATCTCTTGGTACTAAATCTTTAATACCACCATTAAATACTAAAGTTGGAATATTAATAATGCTTAATTCATCCTTTGTTATAGAGTGAGATTCATAGTTTAATTTTTCAAACTTCTCATTATTCTTTTTTCCAGGATACCAAGGTATTTTTTCCATTATTTTTGCATAATTTGGCTTTTTTATTACATTGTTTCTTGCAACCCCACTACATAGAATTAACTTTGATATACTTTCAGGATAATGTATTGCTACATTAAGTGCAACAGTTCCTCCTCCGCTACATCCCAATAAGTATGGTTTATCTATATTTAGTTTTTTTATAAATTCATAAACATCTTTTGCAGAATCTTCGTATGATAAAGTACAATTCTTTTCACTTTTGCCACAATACCTTCTATCAAAAATAAATACCTTATATTTATTTTTTAATTTATTCGCAATAAACTTCATAAAACCTGTATTTACACTATTCGGATTTAATAAAATTATTGGCTTTCCATCTCCTAACATTTCATAATGAATTTTTATATTATTTACAACTATATCCAATTTTATCTCTCCTATAATATTTTATTTATCAACTTTATTTTTCTACATTTATTAAATATGTAAAAATCCCAACATCAAAAATCCAGTATTATTAGAAGTTTGAGGCAACCTTTCGAAAAATACTGATTTCCCAGTTAATCGAATTCTTAGAAAAACTTTTTTCTTGTGCATTTTCCTTCTTATTACCTCTATTATCAATCATTTCTCTTGATTACCTACTTTCTAATTAATTATATATTATATAATTTACTTTTCATACGTAACAACTTTAATATTGCATAATTCTTTAAGCCCAAACTCACTATTATTTCTTCCTATTCCAGATTTTTTATAACCTCCAAATGGATTACATGGTTTTAAATAGTATAAATTATTCCAAGCTATCATACCTGTTTTCAATTGTTTTACAACCGTATCAAATTTTTTTCTATCTTTTGTATAAATATATCCTCCCAAACCATACTCAGTATCGTTAGCAAGTTCTATTGCATCTTCAATTGTATCAAATCCTATTATTGGGATAACAGGTCCAAATACCTCTTCATTATATACTTTCATTTCTTTAGTAATATTAGTTAAAATTGTTGGTAAATAATAATTACCATCTGTATTTTCTAACCTCTGTCCCCCACAAATTACTTTTGCACCTTTATCAATAGCATCTGCCATTTGATTTTCTATTTTTTCCAATTGTTCTTTGGAAACCAATGGACCAATCTCAGATTTTTCATCTAGAGGATTCCCAATATTTTTACTTTCAACTAATAGTTTAAATTTATTACATACTTCTTCGATTTTGCTATTATGAACAATTAATCTTTTTTGTCCATCACATATTTGTCCAGAATTAGCAAATTTATTTATATACATTGCTTCAATAATGTCATCAACATCTGCATCTTCAAATACAATTCCTGGAGCAGATCCCCCACATTCCATTACTGCTTCAATAAATTTTTCTCCAGCAATTTTATATAAGCTCTGTCCAATTCTTGTACTGCCTGTAAAACAAATTAAATCTATTTCCTGTTCTGCTAAAGCTTTTCCTACATCACCTGCTCCATATACTACATTATATACATTTTCAGGTAAAATACTGTTTACCATGTCGTAAATAAATTTGCTACATAATGGAACTAGTTCTGAATGTTTAATAATTACTGTATTTCCTACAATTAAATTTGTAACTGCTTGCCACACAAAACTTGAAAAAGGAAAATTCCATGCAATTATAACTGCTACAACGCCTTTAGGTTCAAATATAATCTTGTCTATTTCTTTTTCATCTTCATAAGTGATTTTATCTCCTATAACTTTTTCTACATTATTAATATACCATTCTATATATTCTAATCCACTATCAATATCATATAATGATTCAGATATTGGCATTCCCATTTCATTGGTTATTAACTCAGCAAATTCTCTCTTTTTTCTTTTAATAACATCTTTTAATCTATGTATATATACTATTCTTTGTTCAAGAGATAAATATCCCCATGTTTCAAACGCTTTTCTACTCTTAATAACAATATTTTTTATTTCATTTATGTCTGTTTGTTTGACTTCTCCAAGTAGCTCATTGTTAGCAGGATTATATGATTTTATTTTCATTTTTTCATTTTCCCCCTATTCATATTAGTATATTTTATTTTCTCTTTAACCTATGTTACATATCAAATATGTAAAAAACTCAATGTTAAAAACTCAGTATTTTCAATAGTTTTATGGAAGTTTCTATAAATTTGTTTTTCGCACTGAATTCTTGTACTTGAGGGCTTTTCTTTTTTATCTTCCATATTACTTACTTTCCTTCTATTCTAATATTTTATAATAATATGTTTTTAAGAAGTAAACTTATATTATCTCTTAATTATTCCAATTTCAAACTATTATTTTTTAGTTTTTCTATATTTTCCTTTATAGATAATAGATATTGAATATTTGTTGCTATTTCTATGCCATCAATTTCTTTTTCTGGGAAATCCAATGGTAATATTTTTTGTTCATAAAGTTTTTGATGAAATAATGTATCTAATAAATCTACATTGCTCGCAACATAATTTTCAAAATAATAAAGAGTCCAAACTTTTTTTGATTTAGAAAACTTTAATTCGAAAATAGGCGTTAACTCTTCTTTTATTGTTACTTTATTTAAATCAAATGTTTTTATAAATTCGTTTGATAATGTTTTAATCCTTCTTTCTTTTATATTTCCTTTTTCTTCTTCATAAATTTTTTTATATACTTTTTTGTATTCTTCTATTAATTCTCTGTATGTTATACTTTCTTTGCTAAATAGATACTTATCAACCGTAAACTTATGATTTAATTCATAAAAAGAATATAGACAATTCCATGTACTTGGATTTATATTATATAATACAATCCCATCCTTTCCGCGGAAATTAACATTAGTATATAAGTTCATTGCAGAATCAAGCCTAGTTGGCATCATTTCTATTGGCACTTTCTCATTTAATATATTTTTGGTAATAATCATTTTATTACCTCGCTTTCCTTTTTAATTATTCTATCTTTTTTATGATTTATTACATATAAATGTAAAAATCTCACCATTAAAAATTCAGTTTTATCAATAGGTTGACTATAGTTTTCCTAAAATCCCCGTATCGCACGAGATCGACACTTTAGAAAACCCTTCTTTATTATTATCTTTACTATTCACTTTATCACTCCCTATCTCTCATCTATTTCTACCTTATCGTTTTCATTTATCAGTATTTCTTTATAAGCATTTAACACTTCTCTCATTTCTCTATCAAAGTATTGTCTTCTTGGATTATCACTTGCGTCATCTAATCTTCTATGCAATTCATCAAATTCCAGTAATTCTAAACTAAAACTATCCTTTTTTTCTTTTTTTGTTCTTTGTATGTTACTTAAATCTATTCCTTTAAATTTTCCTAAATAATAATATGTCGTTATTAGTCTATTAGTAGTTTTTCCATCTCGTGTAGGATAATTAGATTGATAATATTTTAATGAGATTATTTTTCTCAAATCTTGAATTCCATATGTCATTCCAGTTTCTTCTTGTAATTCTCTAAGAACTGCTTGTGTTTCAGTCTCTCCTTTATCCATTGAGCCTCCTGGAAGTAGTATTACTCCGCCATAATTTGCAATAAGTATTTTATTTCCATCTACAAGTATAGCTCGTGATTTTGAACTTTTTTTATCTAATTGACTATCTAGTAATCCATTTTCGTTAATTACTATTGTTTTCATTATTGTCTCCTTTTTTATTTTTTTATTAAATATGTAATAATCTATTTTAAAGAAAGTATGTATTTTCAATACTTTGAGCTAAAGTTTTCTTAAATTCCGATACCCCAGTTTATATTAGTTTTATTTTCCATTTTATCACTTCCTATTTTTAAATAATTATGCCATTTTCATCATATAGTAAAAATAATTTTTCACCAATATTTTCTTTCACTTTGCTAATAAATTCTTCTTTTCTGTTAGCATGAGGAATAATTATTCCATCTATTATTCTAAGTCCACTAAAATCTTTCAAATCAACATTATTTTCATCAAATGGTAGTGCATATTCTACTGAATTACCAAGTATTATACTTCCTGCACTAGATCCTATGTATATAATGCCATTATCCATAGCTTTTTTTATTACTGTATCGAAATTATACTTTCTAATCATATCCATTAAATAGAAAGTATTTCCACCCATCATGTATATAACATCAAAATCATTAATATTTATTTCTTTTTGTCCTATTTTAAATTCATATATATTTTCTTTATTAAATCCTAAATCAAGAATAGTTTCATATTCCTCATCCATCCATGACTTATCACTATCATTTTCTCCATCTGATGCTGTTGTAATATATAACACTTTTTTATCTTTAATTTCTTCTTTATTTATAATTCTATAAAACTGTTCTTTAAATTCTCTATCTATAATTCCACATGAAGTTAATATAATATTTTTCATTTTTATACTCCTTTTTTATTAAACATGTAAAAATCTCAACATCAAAAATTCAGTATTTTCAATGGTTTAAGTGGATTTTTCATAAAATCCCCGTATCGCAGTTAATATTAGTTTTATTTTCATTCATTTGGATCAACTCCTCTTACTCAATATAAATATATATGAATATGTTTTCTTTATATCATCTTCATTTGGATATGCAATTGTTCTAGCATCATTAATAATATCAGTTAATTCATATTCTTCTATTTCCTTGTTTACAATTTTATTTATATATGACTGACCATATACCTTATTAATATAGAATCCAACATTCTGTAACTTTTCAACAATATCTTTATATGTAAAAACATGAAGATGAAAAAAATCTTTATTTTTTCCATTTTCAATAATCTCATATTCTGAATTTGGAATAGATAATATTATAATCCCGTTTTCATCAAGTATTTCATATAAATTTTTCAAAAAGTTATATGGATATTTTAAATGTTCTAAGGTTTCAAAACAAACTATTCCATCATATGAACCATTAATAGTATCTGAGTCTAAATCAACACATTCATATTCAATATTATCATTATTATATTTTGTTTTGGCAACACTTAAATAATTCTCGTTTCTATCAACACCAACAACACTGATTGCATTCTGACTTAATATCTTAGTACCATAGCCGTCTGCACATGCAACATCTAAAATTTTTTTATAATTTTTTAATAAATCTGCAGCAAAATAATATCGTCCAAGATGTTCTACTCTCATTAAGTAATTATAATTTTCATCAAAAGGATTAATATATTCATAGTTAACTTCCATTTTTATACCTCTTTTTATACTATTATTTAAAAAATGTAAAAATCTCAATTTCAAAAGATCAGTATTTTCAATAGTTTTGGTGGAAGTTTCTATAAATTGGTTTTTCGCAGTTTATATTGGTTTTATTTTCATTCATCTATACCACTTCCTTATTTTTCATCAAATTAAATCCTTCATAAATTGAAATATTTCTATTTAATCTTTTTTATTTTTTTATAAAATACAATACTCATAATTATCATCATAAATGCTAATAAATCAGATGATACTAGTTGTAGTATCGCTGCCCAAGCTATAGGCTCTAATGGCCAAGGTTCAATAAATGTTGCTAAACATGCTCTAAATATCCAAACTATAGTTAAAAAGAAATATAACTCTTTTGCCTCTTTATTCTCTTCTAATGCTCTTTTCCCCCATATTATCGCAAGTAAACTACTTCCAAACAATAATAGTGAGAAACAATAATTTGTATAGTCTATTCCTACAATTAAGTTTTTATATTGCATTGGTAAATAATCATACCATTGAAACATAACTGGAACAAAAAAATGCCATAAACCAACCAACATACTCATAACTGTTGTTATATAATATAATACTTTATATTTTTTCATAATAGATACCTCCTCCATAAATAACTATTTATCTTTATGTTTTTTAATTTATAAAAATATGTAAAAATCTCAATGTCATTTTTTCAGTATCTTCAATAGTTTGAGTGCATTTTTCATAAAATCCCCGTATCGCACTGAATCCTTGTACTTGGCAACTTTTCTTTTTTATCTTCCATACTATTCACTTCCTATCTTTTTAATTATTTGTATATTTTTTTAATTCTTTTATAAATTCATCTTCGGATAATTTACTTAAATATTTGTCAAATGCCAATGGTGAACCTGTAATCTCTTTTCCCATCCAACTTTCTTTCACATACGCTTTTTCTTCATCTATAGAATTAAAAGAAACTTCTACTCTATATAATCCTAAATATCGCCCAAAATACTTTTTTATAGAAATTCTATTGTCTTCTATTAGTAAATAACTCTCTCTAATTATTTCTGAATATGCCATTTGCTTTAACTCTAAAAAGTCTTTTTCAGATATTATTTCCTTTTTTACTAGATTATTTTCTTTATCTAGAATTTCTTTTTCATATTTATTATTTTTCTTCTGAATTCTCAAATTATCATTTATATAATATCTCTCATATCTAATAGGATTACTTAAGTTTAATCCTTCTAACGACTTAATAATATATCTTTTTGTTAAATTCCTCATAATCTAACTTTCATCTCCCTTTTACTATCTGTCAACCTTGTTAATTATTCTAGATATAAAAAAATGTAAAAATCTCAATGTTTAAAATCAAGAATTTTCAATGGTTTGAGTGATTGTTTATATAAATTGGTTTCTCGCAGTTAATATTAGTTTTATTTTCCATTTTATCACTTTCTATTTAATAATTAACTACTTTATACACTTAGATTGTTTTTATTATTTTGCTCTTGCATATCCAGTTTTTTCAACCAACTCCTGTCCTTCATCTGATAGAATCCAATTAATTAATTTTTCAACATTCTCATTTTTATTATCCTTATATGTAACAGCATACAAAGAAGTAACAATTGGATATGTTTCATTTGTAATATTTTGAAGAGTTGGCTCAATTCCATCAACAGAGATCATTTTAACATTTGGATTAGCTATTAAAGTTTCAAAATAATATCTGAAAGAAAAACCAATTGAATTGCTATAATTTTTATAATCAGCAACTTGATTTATAATTCCACTCATAAAGTCATTAACTTCTTCTGTAGGTGCTGACATTATAGGAGTATTTCCCATAAATCTTATTAGCATACTCTGACTTCCACTACCTTGATTTCTTTGAAAAGCTATTATTTTTTCATCTTTCCCCCCAACTTCTTTCCAGTTTGTTATTTTACCAGAATATATTCCTTTAATTTGTTCACTTGTTAAAGATGTTATTGGATTGTCTTTATTCACAAAAAATATAAATCCTTCTTTTCCTATTTCTGTATATTCAAATTCTGTGTTTTGCATTTTGGCATAACTAATTTGTTCTTGTGAAGGAAAAGCTCCAAAAAATATATCCGTTTTCTTTTCTGCAAGTTCAGCATAACCTTTTTTGGTATTATTATATACAAATGGATTTTTTCCATAAGTTACTGTATTCGGATATACTGCATTAATAAAAGACGAGTATAGAGGAAATACTGCAGCAGCTCCATCTAATGTTGGTAAATTCGTTGATAATTTTAAACTTGCACTATTATCAAGTATAGCTATTTTACTTTTTTCATCAAACGGCATATATTCATCTACATTAATATTAATATCTGTTTTTATTTTAAGCCCTTGATCTTTTTTTATGAAATATATATTAACTGAATAAGCCAAAATTGATATGACAATATAGATTGCTATTATTAAAAATAATAGCTTCCTTTTATTTCTATTCCATAATGGGAAAAGAAATAATGGTATTATTAGTTCTAATAATATGCGAACAACCAAATTCAATTTTCTATTATCAAGATTTAAAATAATCCATAAAATTAAGGATGTGATAACAATAACAAGTGATAAAATTATTTTTATAATTAAAGCTAGGTTTCTTTTTGCTTTTTCATTTTTTGTATTATAATATAATATGATTAGTACTAATATTACTAATCCAAGCATTATTCCAAACATATTTCATATTCTCCTAACATTTTATTCTAGATAAAGTATTATCAAATCTAATTTAATAATATTATTATCATTTATCTTTATACTATTTCTTTACGTCAAATATGTAAAAATCCCAAAGTAAAAAAGCAAGTCTCTTCAATGGTTTGAATGAATGTTTATATAAATTGGTTTTTCGCAGTTAATCGAAGTCTTAGAAAAACTTTTTTCTTCACTCACTTTTATCACTCCATTTCTTTATTTAATTAAACCGCCTGTACATTTTAATTCATATATTTTAACATTATTTTTATAAACAATCTCAACTCCACTAAAATTATTAACATCTCCTATAACATCAAAGCTATACTTAAATTCACCATTTATAAATTCTTTGGGTCCTCTAATAGGAATAACAGATTTATCTTCTCCGACTTTCATTAAAGCCGGTCTTAAAGCATTGTCCATTGCTTCTTCTCCTAAATTTTCATCTAATGTTACACCGTAATAATTCATCCCCCAATATGGTGTGTTATCAACATAAACAATTTCTTCCCCAATAAATTTAGTACCACCAAAATACGTATCATGATAAATCATATCATCTTTAACATATTCGTAGTCATTTGAATTCAGTCTAGAACTAGGTTTCTTTTCAACTAATGCATTAACATAAGTTTGTTGTTTTGCTTCTATTAAAAATTCTTCTAAATTATTCATTTTTTAAACCTTCTTTCTTCTTTTCTACCAATTCTTTATGATAAAAATAATTAATATATTTAATTCCACTTTTATCACAATATTCATTTATTTCATTTGATAATTCTTTCCAATATTTATTATCGCTTTTTAAATATATCTTACAATATTCATTATAATACTCATTATAGTTATTTTTAATGTAATCTAAGATATCTTTCTTATAACTACCTCTTAAATTAAGATTTTCAAACCAATATTCATCAACATAATCTTTTGATATATTTATTATATCTTTCCATTCTGTTATGTAAGGAAATATAGGTGACATAAATAAGATAGTATATATTCCTTTTTCATGTAATTTTTTTAATGTTTCAAGTCTTTCTTTTATAGAACTAGCATTGTCCATATCATTTTTAAATTTTTCATCTAATGTATTAATTGAAATACTTACTGTTAAATTTTTTATTTTCTTAAGTATATCTAAATCTCTCAAGATAAGTTTAGATTTAGTAGATATCGATAAATTACAATCAGAATTTACTAATTGCTCTAAAATACTTTGTGTAATACAATATTTTTCTTCATATTCATTATAACAATCTGTTACTGATGATAAAAAAACATTTTTCTTTGAAATCTTCTTTAAATCAATTGACTTACTACATCTTTTTATATCAATAAAATCTCCCCAATTTTCCTTATGACCAGTAAATCTTTTCATAAATGAGGCATAACAATATTTACAACCGTGTGAACAACCAATATATGGATTTATAACATAATCACTAGCTGGCAAATTAGATTTTGTTAAATAATTATTTACTTTTACTTCATTAATTACCATAACTATACTCCTAAATCTATTTTTTTATTTTTAAGTTCTATTTTTATATTATCCTTATCAATAACGTAAATCGTATTAATATATTTGTTTAATGCTTTTCTATCTAACTTTTCTATATTTATTGGCAAAAAATTATCTAGTTGTTCAATAACTAATTGTTCTAATTTTTTCTTATTTATTGAATACTTCAAACAACTTTTGTTTTTAATATAAGAACTACAATAGTAATATACTTGATTTTTACTTTTTCTAATTATTAAGTGTCCACCACAATTAAAGCATTTTAAGTAACCAGAAAATAAATCTAGTTCATTGTTTTTATTTACTTTTATTTTTCTATCTAATATTTTTTGTACTTCATCAAACTCGTCTTTTGAAATAATTGCTTCATGGTGATTTTCTGTTTTAATCCAATCTTCTTTATTAACATCAATTAATTTATTTTCTCTATAATTTGGTTTTACCTTAACATTTTGAATTAGTGTTCCAATATAGGTTTCATTTCTTAATATTCTATTTACTATTTCACCATTCCATACTTTTGATAAAACAAATTCTTCATTGTTTGTTCTTTCTTTGTCTATTTTGTATAAACTTGGAGTTAAAACGTCGTTATCATTTAGAAAATCAGCGACCTCTTTTCTACTCTTACCACAACTTATCATATCAAATATTTTTTTGACTATAATAGATGCATCTTTATCTATAATTAATTTATGCCTATTCTTTGGATCTTTTAAGTATCCATATGGTGCAAAAGTGCCAATAAAATCCCCTTTTTGCTGTTTAACTTTCAAAGTTGATTTTACTTTTTCTGATATATCTCTTGCATAACAATCATTCATTAGATTTCTTAATGGAATTTCTATATAAGCATTAGACTTTGGAATTTTAAAAGTATCAATACAATCATTAATTGAAATAATTCTTACATTATAGCCAGGTAAGAAATTTTCAATATAATTATCCGCTTCTACGTGATTTCTTCCAAATCTAGATAAATCTTTAACTATTACTGTATTTACTTTATCTTCAGTTATATCTTTAATCATTCTTTTAAACTCTGGTCTATCGAATGATGTTCCAGAATATCCATCATCAATATAGAAATCTATAAATTCAAACTCACTATTATTTTTTATATAAGATTTAATTATTGCTTTTTGATTAGTAATACTATTTGATTCATCTTTAATTTTATCTTCTTTAGATAATCTAACATATCCTGCTACTTTGTATCCTTGCATTACTAATCAACTCCTTATTTTCTATAATTATTATTGTTTTATTCCTTCAAGTTTCTTTTGTTCTTTATTTTCTAATTGTTTCTTTTCTCTTTCTAGTTCTTTTAAACTTTTCTTAGGCGTTGGCATATCTTCCGGCATAGTTCCGCCAATATCTGCAATTGCTTTTCTCACCTTTTGACCAACTTCATAATGCACATCTTTGGCTTCTTTTTCACCTTGTACATTATCTTTAATTAATCTTTGTTTAGTTTGATTTATTCTAAATAAATTAGCAACTAATTCATCTTCATTCATATTATCTAAAATATCTTCTCTGTAGCGTAATTTTTTTCTTTTAAAAATATCATCAGCTGTTTCTCCATTATATAATCCTTTATATCCAGCATTATGGAATTCAGCCATATTTTTAACACCAGCAGATGATGCAACCTTTTGAAGAGTATAATTACCTTGTTTAGTTAGTTTTCTTTGATAAAATCTTTTTTCATCATCTGATAAAGAATCATATTCTTGCTCAGTTATTTCTTGTTTCCTTGTCTGAATTGCAAAATAGGTTTGTCCTAATGCAACAACTTCTTTGCTTGGATCTGCATTCTGTACTATTAAATAGCATATGTATCTTGTTAGTTTAAAATCTTGTATATTAGCAGTTGCATTATTGTTTCTTTTTGACAACTTGTTGACCTCAACAAGTTGTTCATCTACATTAAATCCTGAATTTTTACATGCCTCTTTTGCCTTATTTAAAACCTTTAAAAAATTTCTCCAATCACTATATTCTAAAACTTTTGAAAGTTCTCTAGCATACCAATATTCTTGTCCATACTCATCCACATTCTTTATATTTTCAAAAATACTATTAGTATAATTATCTCTATCACCAATTTTCTTCATTTATTCCCTCCTGTTCAATTAAATATATATTCTATATATAAAAGTTTTCCATTGTTCGTAATTACCCCCACATTTTTTATTTTTTTTATCATTTTTTACTCAAAAAATGTAAAAAGGAATTAAAATAAAAGTCTTTATTTATAAGGGTTTTTGAGTGGTTTTCCATAATTCGGATTATCCCAGTTGATATTTGTTTTATTTTCATTCATTTGGATCAACTCCTTTATTTGTATAATTCAATATAACCAAGTTCTAAGAAATGCTTTATTTCATCATAACAACCAACCTCTTTACTTGGCATTTTATAAATATATATCTTATGATCATTATTAACTTGTATTTTCTTTACAACTAAATAACTTAATTCGGCAAATGATTCATATCCTATATAACCTTCTATTCCATTTTTATCTAAATTAAATAAAATTAAATCATCTGTTTTACTTAAATTATCATAAAATCTTTCATATGCTTGTTTATATTCTTCTTCAATATTAACATTTATATTTTTAGGATAATCTATTACATTATAATCTTTATTTTCTAATTCTTTTTTCAATTCTAATGCTTCTTTGTAAAATTTTGCAGAACCTGCAATTACTATTTTCCTCATTTTATCTTCTTTATTTTCTACTTTTATTCACTCCTATATTATTTATATCATCATACTAAAACATGCTATATATACTGTAATATGTTTTAATATCAATTATTGTTTTTTTGTATTTTTATTTTCATTTATTTTCATACATTCTATATTATATTTATTCCAAAATTCCTTTTCTTCTGGTTTTTGACAATGTTCTTAATCCCTTATGAAACATTTCATTTATTCTATCTTGTGTTATTGGCATTATTTCTTCTTCATCATTTAGTGTATATATAATTCGCTTACTACCATCTGTTGGTGTAAATATATAATAAATTCTCATTTTACCGTTTTCATCAAAACAAGTTATACCATTTGGAACAAAATGCTTTTTTATTTCACCAACTCCTATACATTGTTGAACTATTTTTTTAAAGTAATCACTTCTTTCTACGCATCTTAAATCATTGTGTCCCATATTCTTTGTAATATAATCAATTTGAAATGCTATCCATTCTTTTTCAGATAATAAACTAAATTCTGGCTCTTGTCTAAGCAAAACAAGTTTATCTTTTAATTCCTTAATCACATCATCTAAATATTGACCGATTATATGTATAGCCAATTTTATCATCAATCTTTCTTAGTTCACTATCATCAAGCGTTAGCACAGTGTCAATTTTATCTAGTAATCCTCTTTCTTCTGCCTTTTTCATTAAATTGTTTTCTTGCACTGATTTATTGTCTATATTTGTTTCATATTTATTGCAATAAATTACAATGTATATTTAACACTATTAGCTATAAATTCTACCACATCACTTTCGTCTTCTTGTAACATTTTTTTATCTTCTTCAGTTATATCTGTAAAATATTTATTTAACTTTTTATTTATAGATATTGTATTTAATGGATAACCTGGATTTATTTTATTTGAAGGCTTGTCTACCATATAAAAATCTTCTTTACTCCATGTATATGTGCTTTCTTTTCCATTGTTTATAACAGCCATTCCATACACCCATCTACATGTTAGTTTTCCATTAGTGCCATATTCCTTAACAAGATTGGTATAATGCTTTATCATTTCTTCGTCATTAAGTCTTTTTCCATTCACACGTCTTACATACATTCCCGGTTGGTTTTCTTCTGGAACATTTTCTAAATACAAATTATCATCCATTGCAAATACTGGAATATCTACAACTTTCGAATATGCTTTAGCCTTTAAAACAGCATTTTCTATTGCATCTTTGCCATTCTCTTCTACTTCTATCTCTACTTTAATATCTTTTAATGTTATTACTTCTATTCCTTTTTCTTGTAATCCTTTTGAAAATCTTTTTGCTTTAGCCTCATTCCCTGTTGCAAATAATACTTTTTTCATTCTATTATTCCCTTTCTATTTTTCAAAGTGTTCTATAATTATTTTTATCAGCTCTTTCATCTAATTTTCTATCAAATTGTTCATTGTTATAAAACCAATCTGTTTTTTTATCTTTAGGGTTTGCTTTTCTTGCTTTATCTGCTAATAAATCTAATAATGTAGCAATAGGCAATATTAAACCAATCAAGGACATTAATAGATTAGCATATAAATTAATGTCTACACCAGTTTCAACTGCAGACAAAAGAACACTTAAATTATTAACTATATCTGCACCAAAATATAGTCCATATGCTAATAAATATATTAGTGCTCCTAACATTTTTCTTTTTACAATTAAAACTATACATGCTAAAACAACAAATAATAACATTATTTCTACTTGTGTATTTAAAGGTCTAAGAGCTCCCATTTCCCAATTTAGCTCAGCAGAAACTGCCATCATAAGTCTAAAAATCCAAAACATCACTATAAACATTACAATCATCCATGTTGAAAATTTTTTCATTTGTTTTCCTCCTTAAAAATTTTAAAAGTGAAAGCAAGAATGTCTTATTCTTTCCTTTCACCTTCTTACCTTTTTATATTATTAATCTACAAAATCGAAATCATCTTTAAATTTTTCTTTAAATATATCAAATACCCTATTTAATACATCTTCATCTTCTACACTTACATATGATTCTTCCTCAGAATCTTCATCATCATTATCTTCAATTTTTAATATTACTACTTCTCCTTCTTCTTCTTCACCTTCTACAGTAACTGGTAGTAATACAACATATTCCTCGTCATCTAATTCTACTAAGTCTAAGAATTCAAATTTTACTTCATTTCCATTTTCGTCATTTAAAACTACTATATTATCTAGTTCTTCTCCTTCATAATTTTCGTTCATAATTTTTCTCCTTTCAAAATTTATAATTTTTTATTTTAAACCATAATTATAATATCGTATTTCTAATTATTTTGCAATGTATTTTTTAATTTATTTAAATAAGTTTCTAAAATATATACTGCAGATATAGTATCTACTATATTTTTCTTTTTATTCTTATTAATATCTAAAAAATTCATTGTCTTATGAGCTTCAACAGTTGTTAATCTTTCATCAATTTTTTCGATTTTTAATTTATTATATTTACATTTTAATTTGTGAACAAATTCCTCTGTTATTTTTGCTCTTTCAGAGATTGTTCCATTCATATTTAATGGCATACCCACTACGATTGTATCAACATCATAGATTTCAAAAATTTCATCTAATCTTCTTAATATTATTTTATCTGAACCATTTCTCTGGATTGTTTCTAATCCTTGAGCTGTAATATTCAAAGAATCTGTAACAGCTATGCCAACTCTTGCTTCTCCATAATCAATTCCTAAAATTCTCATTTTCTAATTTTCTAATCCTATATAATTTTTCACCATTTTTTCTAGTAATTCATCTCTTTCAATAGTTCTAATTTTATTTCTGGCATCATTGTGACTTGTTATATAAGTTGGATCTCCTGACAATATATATCCAACAATCTGATTTATAGGGTTATATCCTTTTTCAACTAAAGCTTGATACACTTCCTTTATCACTTCTTTGCATTTTACATTTTCTTCTTTTTCTAAACTAAAATGCATTGTTTTATCAAATTCCATAATAAAAATCCTCCTATGTTAAATATTAGTTATATCACTTTCATTTATATCAGCATTATCTAAATATTCTTCAGATTTTTTCAATACCTCTTCTAATCCAGTACCTTTATAATATGAAGATATTACAAAATTTAATCTTGGTATAGCTACCATCTGTTTTGTTTTAGTAGAATTAAAATTAGCTTTAACATCTAATTTTAATTCTTCTATCTCTTCCTTTGTCAATTCTATTTTTGTAGTTTCTATTTTTTCTTTAATTTCATTTAAAAAATCAGCTACTCCACTTGCCTCTGCTCCAGAAAAAGCAATTACAAATTTCGGCCCCATGTACCTAACAAATATATATTCCGAAGATATATTTTCTTTTATATATTTGCTAATTTCAGTTATTACTTTATTTCCTAATTCCCTACAATAATCTCTGTTTATTTGTTGAATATTAGTAATCTTAAACATACATATTGTTGAAATTGTATATTGATCTATTACCTTTTTGCCTTCACCATATAAATATTCTTCTGAATAAAGACCAGTAAATAAGTCTTTTCTAACAATTGACTCTAAAGTTTTTTGATGTACAACCGTTTTTAATACTGATACTATATTTTCTTTAATAACTTCTAAAACTGTTATATCCACATTATCAAAATCATGAGGCGTTCCACTTTCTATTATCCAATAACCAATATAAACATTATCTATATAAAGAGGGAAAAATATTGCAGATTTTGCTCTACCGAATTCCATTTTTTGATATGGAAGCTTTTCATTTTCATTATTTACTGTTACATATTTAGGTGTTGCAGATTGGATACTATCTTTAAACATATCTAATGTATGTAAAGATTTTAACGCATCCCAATGTCTTTCATCAACATTAGAAGCTTTTACTTGATATTCAGTACCATCAAACACAACAATTGTAGAATATTTTATTTCATATCTTTCAATTAAAATATCATTTATTTTCTTAATTTTGCTTTCTACTGATGAAGTTTCACCAATAGCATTCATAAAATCTTGAACCACATATAGATTAGTAATTCGTTGATTCATATTTTTAAATTTCTGTATTTTTTTATGTATTTTTATATTGTAAAAAATTAATCCTAATACTATAAAAATTAATATTATAACTGTTGCAATATACACTGAAAGTTTCCCTCCTCTTTTCTAATAATTATTTTTCATTTGATTTAATGTATTATTAATATTGGGGCTAAAAGTATTATTCGTTCCATTATTCATTGAATTAGGTGGAGTATATGAATTAGTAGTTGGATAAACCATGTTTGATAAAGCTTTTAATGATTGCATAAATGCTTTTGAATATCCTTTTAAAGAAATATTACATTCTATAATATTTTCTAAATATTTAATATAAGTTTCTTCTTCAAATGGTAAAGAAATATATTTCATCAAGCTTCTATCAAATAATTCTGTCATAAAAGACATTGCTGGATCATTATAATATGCCATTCCTCCTATAATTGTTTTTTCATTTATTCCTCTAATTTTTACAACTTTATTTAATATAACTCTTATTTTTTTCTCTTCTAGTATATTTCTTGCTTTTAATTCCCTTAAAAAAGCAGTTAATGGTTGTATTGTTAATATATCAAGAGTTTGCACTAAATAAGTTTCTTGAGACTGCTTAAAATAATTAATAGGTGTTTCAAAGTCTGTATCTATAAGAATCAATGAATGTTGTTTTAATAATGTTTCAAGAATTTTATCTACATTTATAATTGCATCTCCTTCATTTGGTAAAGAAGTATATACTGTGAGATTTTTATTTACTTGAATTCCATTGTTAACTCCATTAGATAGATTTTCTATACTGTGTGTTGCAATATTTCTTAAATCTTCTTCATTTTTTGTATAGATATAATATGAATTTCTGTTTTTTGTTGTATCTAATATAGCTGTATTAACTCCTGTAGTTGAAATTAATTGTGCTAAATTGTTAACTATAAAAGATGTTCCATTCTTACTAGTTCCTACAAAAGTAACTATTTTTTTACCTGGTGTCATTAAATAAGATAAATCAATTGATTCAGTTTGCTCTTCCATAGAGTATCTATTAGTTTGTTCTGGTTTTTTTATTGTTTGTCCCAAATAAGTTGATGAATTTTCGTTATAATATGTTGAATAGTCAGTTTGATTATACTGCTGTTGTGTTATATTTGAAGAAGAATTATTGATATAATCTGTAGATGTTGATAACCCTGGCAATATTTCATCATTATTATAGTTATTTTCATCAGTTACTACTGAATTTGAATTAATTTCTTCATTATCATTCATTTCAGAATCATTTGTTAAACCTGGTAATAAATCAATTTCTTGATCATTATCAAAAGTTGTATTCATTTTTTCTGATACTCCTGGTAAAAAATCGTCTTCATCGTTTTCGTCGTAATTTTGTTTTAAATCCAAACCTGGTAATAGTATTTCTTTATCATCATTTTCATTATCATTAAATTCAAAATTAGATATTAATCCTGGTAATATCTCATCATTATTACCCTCCTGTGGTACTTGTTGAATTTTCTTAGGTCTTCCTCTTCCTCTTTTTACCTGGTTTACTGGTTGTTCCTGCACTGGATTTTTTCTTGGTCTTCCCCTTCCTCTTTTTGCAGTTTTTACTTTTTCATGTTCAACTTGTTCTAATCCTGGTAGTTCAAATGTTTCTATCATATCCTCTTCTATTGGTTCTTGAACTTTTTCCATTGTTGGATTTACTTCATTATCAATAGGTAGTTCTTCTACTGTTTGTTCAAGTTGTTGTACTGGTCTTTGTTTTGTTCTTGCTAATTTTTTAGCACTATTAATATTGACTGATGAAGGTATTACAACTGGTTTAGAAAGCACTTTATCTTTAACTTTAGATGTTAGTAATTTTTCGCTTGGACCTGATTCTTCTTTTTTAGGTTTTCTTATTTTATCTGAAACTTTATTATTGAAAGACATTATTTGTTGATACTTAGGTGAACTTTCTTCTAATACAGCCCTAACATTCAATGGTAAGAATTTACTTATAATTCTTAATTGAGTATCATTATACTGTGCTGCTATATTATTAAAACTTTCTATATATCTATCTTCGTTTTTACCTAATCTTTTATAGTGTGCTAAAATGTTTTGTATTTCAACTTCACTAACATCATTTTCTGTTTCACTTTGATAGTTAATATTTTCAGATTCAATTTTATAATAATTTTTTGCTTCCTTCTTAGCTCTTGGTCTATTTATTAATCTGCATACCTCATCAACACTTCTGTCTTGTCCTATTATAGCATTATAAATCCCAATCCCAAACAATTTTACTAACATTTGTTCTGATTTATTTCTTCTATCAGAACAAATTAAAATTATAGGAATATCATTTCCTCTAGAATTTGAAGCTTCATCACTTATACTATCTAATTTTTCAAAAATAAATTTGTCTATTTGGTCATATTGAGTATGTGTAAATGCTTCTAAATCTTCACTTATAACAACTCTATCATAAGATTTGTCTTTTTGTAATTCTTTTAAAATTGCATTAAAGTAATATACATTTTTATAAGAAATTATCTGTTTATATTCTTTTTGATATTTCTTAACAATAGATTCTGATATTTCCTCATTACTTACAGCAAATAAAACTTTCATTTGTTACCCCCTTCCAAATTTCACAAACACAGCAAATGCTAGTGGTAATATTTGGCATATAATTAATAAAGTTACAAAGGTTACTATTAACCCCATACCTTTTTCTAATGTATCTAATTTTCTAATACCAATGATATATTGATGTATTGCACCTATTGCAATTCCTAAAAAACAAAGTGGAATACTGTAAATTCTTACCAAATTCAATATATAAGCTACAGTACCATAAGCATCTGAACCGTATTTTTGTTTATAATCTTCTATGGAATTAGATGCATTTTGTTTTAATTCTACTATTTTACTTTCGGTTGTATTGTCTATTGCTTTATCTTTAGCAGCATATGTATTACTAAAGCATAAAAATAATCCTAGTATTAGCATTAAAATTGTTACAATTATTATTCCTTTCTTCATTTATATAGCCCCTTTCTTAAACGATTTTAAATAAACTTTCTCCTTATTCACTATTCCGTTATATCATACAATAAATCGCAAAAAATATCAAGGAATTTTTTATAATTTATTATATAAATATTTCATATGATTATAAACTCCATTTGCCCAATTTGAATCTGTTGCATATCTTTTATTAATTCCACTTAAAGTTGGTCCATTATAATATGTTCCTGCTGCCTTTTCTCCTC